>SXGS01029915.1_pt1 | contig 29904 bp, 19 predicted proteins | sample 3174681 | NCBI WGS metagenome assembly SXGS01 (sample SAMN11356861, study PRJNA531348) | freshwater metagenome | isolation source: freshwater sample F1-80 | place: China: Fuxian Lake, Yuxi | collected 2017-12-25 | reverse complement strand
GCCACGGAGGAACAAGAATGTTGCGACCATCGATATGTCGGCGAAGATCTGTTCCGCGCTGAGGCGGCCAGTGGTGAACACGATGTGTATGACGAATTTGACGGTACAGATGATCTCGAATAACGATGCAGCGAGGTAGTGCACAGATGTGCAGTTGTAAAGCGTAATAACTGGGTGGAGTGGTTAGAAAACCCCGATTATCGCGATTTGAATGTTCGGTCGAGATCAGGTCAAAGGAGTGAAATGACTGAGGTTGTACTAGTCAATGAACGAATTGGGACCGACTCGAGGCGGATTTGGGCATCGTTAGATGCTGATGGAAGTCTGACGATCTCAGGTCAAGACATTGGCCCTAAAGTTGAACGATTTTTTGGTGCTAATGAATATGAGTTTGCTTACACAGTCCCAGTGGCATGGCTAAGTCAGTTTTTCTTGCTACTTGATGTAAAGAGCTTTGAGAACACCCTTGAGGTAATAAAGCAGTTCGGAGGACTCAATTACGAGAAACTCGCTGATGCGCTAGAAATAGCAAGCGAAACGATACCCATCAAATTTTGGAGTAGACACTAGCTGTTTAGATAAGTGAATCTAATTGGTGAAATCAAAACCACTTCTTTCGCTTGAAATAAATAAATTGAGAAACCGCAATAAATGTAAGTGTCGCAGCGCAAATCTCCCACGCATATTCGGCACTCGCCCATGGATTTATTTCAAAATTCTGCCCAAAAAAACCAACTATCAGTGCTGGTAAGAGCAAAATGCTAGCGACAGCTGCGAAACGCATCTGGGCGGCAGTTTGTCGCCGACTTTCAAGTGACTCAAGACGTTCGTATAGAAGACGCACCTCTTGCTCAAGACCGTTTCGTTGAGCTTTGAGACTTCGAGTGCGCATTAAGAGGTCATCAATCCAAATTCTCTGATCTGTCGAAAAAGGCGAAGTCTCTCTATCTTCAATCCTGAAAGGTGGGCGAATAAGAACCGCTCGATCATAAATCGCCTTAAATACATTTTGAGTCTCGTTTATCGTTGGTGCAATGGAAAGAATCTCAAATTTGAGACGTCTTATTCGTCCATAAGTATCCGAGGTGCTACGTGACATTGATTGATACTCATCGTCAAACAGCTGACTTTCAATCTGTGTAGTTTCTTTATGTACTGAACGATGAAGTCTTGTAACGAGCATCTGAAGATCTTGAACGATGACTTGCGCAACCTGGACAAAAATATCACCAGGCTCTTGACTCGAAGCATCACCTAGTTGAGTAACTGCAATGGGCGAATGACTGATTCGTGCAAAAAGTTCCTTAGAACGAATTTTCGTTTCGTTTTCAGGTCCCCAAAGAATGACTAATGACATTCGCTCATGCATTACAAATTGAATATTGAAAAATTCACTACGGCCATCATCTATATCGGTTGGCGTTGCCAACACACCGTATATATATGAATCGTGTGATTCTATTTTCGGAAACGGCTCGGTGAAGCGAAGTTCGTCTTTGCCCGACAAGCCTTCGCGAGCAGTTACGTGTATTTTTCTATTGATTAAATTTTGTTCAAAATCGTCAAGTGCTTGTTCAAGTTCGAAGTTAGTTGGATGATCAAGAAACATGAATTTAAATGACTTGTCGTCCACTTTTACCCCCATGTTTATATGAGCAACTTAAATTACCAAAGCAGATTTATTCAATCGATATGATTACGACAGAAAACATTGGATGCTCAGGGTCGCGATTCCACATTAATTTGCATTGGACTTTCACTCCGCTTCCAATTTGCTTCTTAACGGATGTTGCAAACTCTTGAGCAATATATCCAACTGTAAAACCGTGTACCCGCAGAATAACTGCGTCTGGGTCGTGGGCATTAGTCGGTTCTGGCTCAAGGATGCCATCAATATCGAGCTCATGGGAAAAACCATTTGTTTTCTTCTCAAAGAGTGAAATGATGTTGCCGCGATAGTGATTTTGACCTTTGATGATCAATTCTGAAGAATCAAGGTTATTTTTCCCCATCCCCAGATTCTACAGTCAATCTTCTATTGAGCTTGGCTAAAATTATGTGGTGTCCATAATTTGGTATCTAGTTCGCAATCACGAAAAAGGGAAGATGCGATCTATCAATGAAATCGGGGCTGAACTTGACGTAAAGCTCTCTGAATTTGAGACACGTACTGGTGTCAAGATCGATGATCTTTTGAAAGAAGAGATTGGTGTGGGACCATGGCTGGCCTTGAGTGAATCACCGCATAACTATTCGCATCCAGTAGCGAGAATTGAAGCACACGGACCTTTAACTTTTGTGGCACTAGCTGTGCCATCGTCATTGCATAATGGAATTTCGGACTTTACAAATGTTCTGATGGTTGCGCATCCTCGCGCCTTACTTTCTGTAATTCGCGACCCATTTGGAACTTTTGCTGCCGATTTTGGTGGTCGTATTCTGGCTGATTATTTTGCTAGTTCCGAAAATAAAAGAGTATTTACGGCGGGAGAGGTCGTTTTTCGTGCAGTCAGGTCGTGTGTTCTAAGTCTTGAAACTTCGTTGTCAACGCTACGCGCAACTGTTGCAACGTGCTTCGACAAATTGCGGGCTATTGAATTGAGACAAGTACGAGCCGGTCAAGATTTTGATGCATTAGAGGCAGAATTTGGAAAGACTCTTACAGAGCTCCGTTCGATGTCTCGGACTCCATCGCAACTTCATGCGATTTGCGAAAAAATTGCTGACTGGTCGCAAACTAGCGATCAATCAGAAATTTTTGACGAGAAGATAACAAGACAAGCAGTTGTGTTGCACTCAAAAATCTCACAGGTCGAAGCAATTCTGAGCACTTTTGTTTCGGACATTGACCGAGCAATCAAGAGATGCGATGACGTTAGCAAGCGCGAACTTTTAGATGCTCAGCGGAAGAATACTTATTGGACCAGCGCTCTTTTGCTACCTAATTTAATTTTTGCATTTTTTGGGCAGAGTTTTCTTGGTGGTGTTCAGGAAGGTACTTTTTTTTGGTGGATCTCAGGCTCATTTCTGGTGCTATACGGTCTGGGTTCGAGTTACTTTGTCATTAGGGGTGGACGCTACGGCCGCCGATAATTTTGGAGACAGATTAGAAATTTTCTTCAGTTAAGATCGGGCTCAGGTAAGAATCATGGCGCAAAAGTCGGAGTTGGAGTATCTGTTCAAACCGCGGTTTGTCAATCGTGACACGGATATCGACACACTTTTTGGTATAGGAGCTGCGAAAGCTGGTTCAGTTGCATCGGGAGTTGCGCTCATATCGACATTTTTTGTGATCCCAGCAGTATTCTTGGCCGCGTCAACGGATTCGAGGTTGAAGGCAGCAGGAATTTGGCTTGGGTACACCATTTGGGCAACTTTTGTGGCAGAGGTGTTGATTTTTATTCGCCTCGAAAAAGGTTGGGGTGGTAGTTGGTTAAAAAAACATTGGTTGCAAGTTGTGGTGATCTTTGTAGCAAGTCCCTTTACGGCGATTGTTCTCGAGCATGCGATTATGCCTTTAGTGGCAGTATTGTTTAGCGTTCAAAACTTTATTAGTTTTGCATATTTTTCGAAGTTGGTCGGTAGCTTCAAAGTTGTTAAGTTATTGAAATTAGAAGAAGTTCGACAGAACATAAAGCGGTCCGTCAAACGCGTCAAGTGGTTGTATCGAACTACTTTGACTTCAATCTCGTTCTGCGCCCTTGGGATTTTAGGTGCGTCCGCATCTGGTAACGCAACGACTCCGCTCCATGGCCTCAAAATGTGGTGGTCGCTCGCGCTTGAGGCGATAACTGTTGCTCCTGAACTTTTCCTTGTTTCCTTGCCGACTGTGGCGGTAATCGGGGGATTTGCGCTCTTTCAAACTCGATGATTGCTTCGCTCGCTCCGTCGACGCGGGTATAAGGGACGTGGGTCAATAGTGAATTCATTATTGGGTCCTAAGTCATATATTGTAATTTGTTAATGATTGTTCGTCCCTCTCGCCCTAACATAGTCATAATCTTTTCGCTTGGCGCTCTGACTTTTTTTGGCGCCGTAACACTTCTTGAGCCTCTGGCGGTTGGGGGTAAGTACGCCGATCTTTTTATTGGGGTAGTTGTTCTCTTTGCTTCTGTTGTGCTGTATGGAAGTTATCGAATAGATGTCTCGCGCTCCCGACGTATTCGAGGTTTTCGTGAGTGGTCTGGTTTGCTTACTTCTCATCGGCTTATGCAGCTGTTACTTGCAATATCGCTACTACTGGGGGCACAGCATATTTATGATGCGTGTTTAAAGATTTTTGTGAGAGTCTTTGAGTGAGACTGCTGCCTCGGGTTGCGGCCGCCGCACTTTTTTTTGGGATTTTCTCTTCGCTAGCCATAACGACGTCTGCGGCACAGTCACGCCTGCAGACGGTTGACCCAACACTTCAGGTTTGCATTGATCAAAAAACTAGTAAGCCTCTCGCGGGCAATATTGAACTTATGCTTGTAATGGACAACAGTAAGAGCCTTAAAAGAAATGATCCAGATGGTAAGCGTTTTTTGCAAGTGCGAACGTTGCTCAAGTCGGTTCACGATCAGATTTCAAAATCACGGAAACCTCGTGCCGTCAGATTTAGTCTTATCACTTTTGCGGATCGGGCCATCGCGGAGATTCCGCTTGCGAATGCAGTCGTCTTGTCATCCGGCAATCTTGACGAGGTCGGCGATGCAGTTGAGTCTGCAGCACCAGGTGACCAGTTCAACACCGACTATGTGGTGGCTATTGACAAAGCCCTAGACGAAATGAAAGATGCACCAAAAGAAAATTGTCGGGTCATTGTATGGTTCACTGATGGTGGATATTTCCCCTACGGTGGAACACAGAATTCGGTCGAAGGTGGGGTGCTCCGTGAGGCGGTGTGTGAACCTGGCGGCTTTTCTGAAACTCTTCGTGGGCTGAACATCAATATCTTTCCGCTATACATCGAATCTGAAGAGCCAGATGTTAAGGAAGACCCAACAGCATCGCGGGATGTGATGGCGCACCTCACTGGTGATCAAAATGCATTTAAACTTGACCCCTATCAACCCGGCAAACCTTGTGAAACACAGCAATCACATATAGGCGAAGTGCTTAATGCGTCCGACGTGAATCAGCTCGGACAGTTTTTTGCAGACTTGCCCAACATTATTGAAGGAGGTATTCCAGTCGCTTGCCCGACAAAGGACGGTCGGGTTGAGTCAAATCCGCTTCCTGCTGGGCGATACGTTGCCCGGATTTCCATCGTCAAATACGTTGTCGCGGGGAGAGAGCTGAACCCAAGCGACTTGGTTGCGCGGCAACCTGATGGCAGTGAGAAGTCGCTCGATAATTACTACTCGGGACAAAACGGTCGTTACGAGGCAAAAGATAATGCGATAGAACTTCAATCTGGTTGGATAATTACGGGTAGTGGTGAGGAGCACTGTATTCGGGCGTTTGCTCGAGAGGGTTTGGCTGTTCAGATTCGAAAATCTGGAAACACGCCCGAGATTATTCCGTTTGGATCTTCGGCAAAGTGGCTAGCAGGCGAGGATCTAGTGTCGTCAAACGAAGACTCTGACGTGCCAATCGTGAGACTAGGTAAGGAGGCGAACTGCAAATCTCGAGCTGGTTTTCCAACTAATGGAAGTGGACTTGATAAGGCGTTCGAAACTCTCTCAGATCAGGGTAAGGGAGTTATCTGTGTAGATCCAAAAGATAGTGAAGTTTTCCTCCTAGGTGTGAGTATCGATGTTGTTCGAGAAGGGCAGCCGCTTATTTCTTGTGACGCAATCACGATTGATCGAGCCGGCGCCAAAGAGTATGTGCGCGAAGACCGTACAGAGCAATCGACAACTTGTGAAATTGACTTTTATGGAAGCGGCACCAAGTTTGACGGTGTTATCACTTTCTCTGAACTCTTTCCGCCGTCTGGTGAAGCATCATTTTGCAATATTGATTTTCGGAATTCGGTGATTAATGCTCAAAATAAAAATGAGGTTGTTTCACTCTCATTTACGATGGTGCTTAAGGAAAATCGCGCGACAAAGTGCAATATTTCAAATGGAAAGCTGAAATTTAACTATCTAGACACAAACGGCAAAGTGCAGAGTGAAGAAATTACAACCTCAATTATTTTAGATCTTCAACCGGAGCCCAACCGACGCAAAGCATTGATCGCAACAATTCTGACGGTAATTGCTTTACTTGCATTGGCTCTTGCGCTTCTGAGAAGAATGACTGTTCGGTCGGCAGCCTTGACCCCGGCCAGCAAACTTTTAGCAGTGCGAATTGCTGCACAAGCAAGTCGATCAGTTGAAGGGCGTGTGAAATTGACCGTTGAGAATCAGTTGCTACGAGATTTGCGTCTTGACATGGAGCGTGTCGAGCGAGCCAAAGTTGAAGGTGGTGACTCAAAGCTCGTCTTTAAAGACCAGTCAGACGAGATTGTTGTTTATCGTGAAATGCCGCCACTGCCACTAATGTTGCGTGAGCCATGGGCACGGGTAGACGATATCCGACCATACGTAGTGCATCCGAAAGGTAGACATGCGCCTGCGAACCAAAATCTGAATGCACCGTTTCGTGATGCAATAATCGCGCTTGACGAAGGTTTGGTTAGAGGATCGAAAAATGAGCGATCGATTTCGATTTGGGTAATCCAAGGCAAAGGAGCGTCAGGGGGTGATCAAGTTGCCATTGAGGAAAACTTGAAAGAGAACGGTCAGGCACTGGTCGACGATCTCTTAGATCATGTCAAAGTAGATACTGAAGGGGAAGATCGGGATGAAAGCAAGGGTTTAACTGATGGCAATCCGCCTAGCCTTGACCATAAGTCAAAATCAGATCATGATGCGATACCGCCACCTCCGGACTGGAGTTGACGAAAAAGAATTGATAGATATTCAAATTTTTTTGAGATAGTTGTGGCAGGCTACCGTTGGAGGTGGGGGGAGTTTATGTATCGCAGAATGCTTTTTATCGGTCTGGGTGGATCAGGTGGTAAAACGCTTCGCTTTATGAAAGCCGGCCTAAACGATTGGCTAGAACGACATGGCTGGGATGAAGGGATGCCAACTGGCTTTCAGTTTGCCCATATTGACACGCCGACAGAACCAGATGGCAAAGATGTTGGAGATAGCTCCCTAATTACCACCGAGGAGTATCTCGGTTTAGTCGGCAGGGGGATCTCTTTTGAAGCTGTCGCAGACAATCTTGATAAAAGTCCGGCGCCGCAAATTGATCTTGCGGGGTGGCGAGTAGATCCAGCAACTCTGATGGTATCGATTCAGGAAGGAGCCGGTCAATATCGTTCGGTAGGTCGTTCCGTTGGTGCCGCATACTTGCCGCAGATTAAGAACTTCCTTATGCAAGCCATCGTAAGAATAAACGACGTCGAGGCACAACCGCAATTGAACAAGCTCCATGCGCATGTAAATAAAAAAACCGACACGGCTGGGACTGGCGGACAATCTGAGCCTTTCGTGGTGGTTGTGTCGTCATTGGCAGGTGGCACCGGCGCAGGAATTTTTATGGACACCTGTGACATCCTTCGTTTACTTCAGCCGACTTGGGGTCATCACTCATTTGCGTTGCTCTACACACCAGAAGTATTCGCAAATATTCCTCTTTTACAAAAAGGTGGTATTGAAGCAAATAGCCTCGCGGCAATCTGTGAGCTCACCAATGGCTCATGGCTCCAGCGGATTAACGATGGAACGAAGCAAGTCGCCGGAGGTGTTGAGTTAGCCCCTCTTGAGTCTCGTCTTCCAGGATTTTTTCAAAATGCTGGTTTTGCAAGGGGGCTTGATAGATCAGGGCCTGCGTATCCATTTCTCGTTGGGTTGCGTAGCAGTAAGGGTGCGGCCTACCAAAGCGATAAAGAACTCTTTCAGATGGTTGGCCAATCTATGGTCGCTTGGGCAACTGATGCCGTAATGCAGGACGGTTTATTGGCTTATGTCAAAGCGAACTGGATGGCGTCGGCAACTGCAAACAGCCCTGGCTCTGGAAGGGATATTTTAGTTAATACGGGTGCTGGTGAGCAGGGAGTGCCGAACATTAGCGGTATTGGATTTTCACGCATCTCAATTGGAACTCGCCAGTTCGAAGAGTATGCAGCGAGGCGGATCGCAAGAGATGCGGCGATCTGGATAGGTCGATACCACACAAATAGCGAAGAAGCTCGGGCTATTCAAGGAGATCGCAAGGCGGTTTCCCCTGATGAATTAGCTACAGAAATAGCCGAACGGCATTTCCACTGGTTTATAAGTCAATGCAAATTACAAGAGAGAGGTCCAGAGCAGAACGAGATTCTTGACGCCCTTGAACCTGAAGGTATAGATCAGTTGCAAAAAGGTCTTAAAAATCAAGTGATGGCCTCTCTGAAAAATATTGAGTCTCAAACTGGAAAGGCCTGGGGTCCTGAAATTGATACCGCCATCAATAATCGCTTGCGGGACTACGAACGCGATTGGAAGATCTCATTGAACACGGCCTTTGAGAAATGGGTGGTGGAAACCCCTGAAAGAGTTCTATCAGTGGTGCGTGAGGCGGTGGCAAACTTTGGCACAGCGGTCACCGCAAAACTTATCGCCCGACTCGTCCACGAGCTCATAGACGAGGCTGACGGCGTTACGGCTGAACTCCTTGGTAAGACCGAGCTTGGTAAATACGCACAATGGTCGTCTCGTAATTTCTGGAGTGGGCGTGTAACAGCGGCGTTGTTAGAGGCAGGCGGGGGGAAACTAGAAGCGGAAGACCCAGCAATAGTCAAGGCCGTAACTGAGGGACTCGGGGCTGCGCGTTTTGCCTACAAGGTGCCAACTTGTGAGCGCGGCTCGCTGATGCTAAAAGAGTTCTGCTCTGGATTTCTCACACCATTGCAGCGGAAAGTTGGGGATGCAACCGATGATCTCAAAAAAAATATATCTCTAACTTCAGGTTGGCCAGGTTGGCCGGCGCCGGGCGAAGCTCAGGAAGTTCCCGAAGATCTTAAGCCTGGAGCCGCTGAGCGAACCTTACTCAATATCGAGAAATTTCCGGAAATGTTTACGAACAACCTTGCGGTTAGTTTTGCTCGAGATGTTACTCAAGACGCTCAAAGTAAGAGAGATGTGCGGCATGCTGTGATCTCTGGGAAATTTATCGATGAGCACCTGGCGACTTCAAGCAAAGATGCGAAGCGGCTACTGCCACTCGTAGCTATTCAGATAACTGGTGCATGGCGCGCGAGTTCTGCCGTGATAGGTGGCGCACGCGCAGGTGACTCGGTTCGATTGGACGCTCGCTATTCGGTTTACGATCTTCTTGAGAGAGCTCGCGCATGGCTTAACCATGGCGATGGGGCATTCCCGAGACTTCTAAACTCTAATTTACGAGAGTATACGGATCCCGGCGATACGTTTGATCCTGCATTTGGAATGACGAATGATGACTTTGATGCGCGTAGAACTCGCTTCATTCAGGTTCTTGAAACCGCAATCGGGCTTTCTGACCCACTAGTTGGTTTGGACACAGAACTCACCCAGCAGATCCACCCTCGCGCAACTAGTCCGATTCGCAGATTCAGCGCAATCCCCTTCGGAGGTGATCATAAATTGAAGTTAGCGGTGATGGACAAGCTCAAGAACGAGATGAAAGACAATCAGGCACCCGATCTAGACTCACTACTAAGTGAGGATTCTCGCCTAACCCATATAGATCTGTATTCGTTTTTGCCAGCACCTCATAGTCCCCTTGTGATTAGAAGTCTGATGGAGCCAATTGGTCAAGCATGGGCTCCGATGGAGGCAAAAGGAAGTGACGCGGATACAGATATTTCAAATTTTTGGTTTAACCGACGCGCCCGTCCTCTGATGGAATTTATTCCTACACCACGTCCCCACATTTACGCAATGATTCGGGGATGGTATATCGGACATCTGCTCGGTCTTATCGATAATGCCAATCAAACTGAAGCAATCCAGATCGTAGACGCGGAAGATACGAATCTGCGTAAATATAAATTTCCATATCCAACACTTTCACCTTTGACAAGTGATAACTTGGCGAGTCTGCTTGAGTCACTCGCACTTGCTTATGTGCGGGTTGGTGTTGACGACAATATTAAACCGCTCTACCCATACGTGTTGTTGCGTAAATTGGGAACCAGTGCTGCAGGTCGATCACTCGCGTATTGGGGACAGTTGAACGATCTGTGTAGTACTTGGCTGCGTGATGGCAAAGTGCCAGGTTCAAGACCAGAGCGGATGCTTGTGCCAGCCGCTGCAGAAAACGATATCTCGACTTCAGAGCGCAGGAAATATGCGGTTGAGGGACTTCAGAGTATTAAAAATGATTATTTGGAAGATTACAAGATTTGGCTCCAAGAAGTTGACGCAGCTCCCTCACTACTTGGTAAACAACCGCTCTGGCCGAGCATGTGGCATGCAATCGAAAGGTCGCTCGTCCAGATCATTGCAACATTTGAAAATGAGCGTGAAAAAACTTATGTAACAAAGATCAGGTGAGGTCATCTTTGTCCTCGAGTAAATCTCCAGCGGCAGGTCGGGTAACTTTAGTTGTAAGTCATGTAAGTGACTCGCAAGCCGATGGCGTTCGTCGCTATTTGATAAATCTTGCTGAACTGGGTTTGACCCGACCGATTTACTGGCTCACCGTAGAAAGTGAGGAAACGGCGAGTAGTAGCGGATTTGAGGTTGAGGTTTTACAAAAAACGGGCGCCGCAAAGGTTCGACTATTTGATGCTTTATCGATTATTGGAGGAATAACTGCAGTTGACATTGTGACTATTGTCGTTGGCCACTCAGAGCAGAAAGATATAGTCTCACTAACTGCAACGGTACCAATGGTTCGCAGAGCATTTGAGAAATGGTTGCGAGAAGCGCCAATCAGTGACATTCGTGTGTGTGCTGGAACCTACGGTGAACCTTTACCTGACAAGGTCTATTTTTCAGCTTCAGCGACAACAAGAGTTGTGGTGTTGCCTTTGGATCCGTCACATGACTATTCAGTCTTCCGCCCATTGATTGGCGAGCAACCCACCGGATTGATTGGTCACGTCGCAGTTGAGATCGTGTCACTTCTTGGTTGCTGGAGTATTCAGAATGATGTTCCGGTTGACGAATTTAGGGTTTCGGGTGACGGACCAAGCGGTAGTGGAATTCATCTCGTGATGTCGGCAATGCGTGTGCTGGCGGTGCCAGCACCACCCGTCAATGAAGCGCTTGGAAGCAATACTCAGCTCCCGGTACCAGCAGGGTTCACTGCAGTTCCACGACCTGAGCGACTCGTGGGAAGTCTCGTTGAAAAAATTTATCCCGAGGATCTGGTCTTTCAATCTCAGGAGCGTCCTGAAGGCCCGACTGAATTCGTGAGAGTAGATCGGTTTTTTTATAGATTTCTGCGACAGTTTTTTGCTGCAGTCTGGTCGCTACTGCGCGTGATCCGCAATGGAATTCAGCATGAGATGGATGCTCTCGCAATTGCGGCGATGGAAGACGCAGTCGGCGGCGCCGCTTCAAGCGTCGGACTTGTGAGCTCGCGTCTGAAGAGGGTTGCAACCGAAACAGTTGACTTCAATTTGCTAATTGACCAAATGATTGAAAAAGCCGAAACTGATCTAATTCAAAACTATAGATTTGGCATTCCAGCTGAAGATTGGCGGTCAATGTGCCACAAGATTCTTGCGCTCGCCGATGGAGAAGGTGAGCCCACCACTCGTTTACTTATAGATGACACGGTGATCTGCTCTACTGATGTTCTTGTGCCGCCATGTGAACCAGCATCTTCAGGCACTGAAGTCGTTCGAGGCTTGATAGAGCTAACGGAAGATGCCCCCGCTAGTTCGATAGTTGCGAAAATAAGCCAGAAGTTTCTTGGGCAGATTAAGGGTGCCACCACAGCAATCGCAGACGCAAAAAAGCTCTTAAACGATTTGCCGAGTGTGATTCGATCCCGACCAGAGATTAAAGGAGATGAAATTATCCGAATCGCTGCGGTATTTGGAGCAGCTCTAATAGCTGTTTCACTCGGTGCGTTCTCGCCATTACGTCCTGCATTTGCTTTCGAGTGGCTTCCAGGTTCGGTTAGGGATGCAATCTGGGCACTCCCCGCGGCACTTGGAACACTGCTATCGATTTGGGTGCTATTGCATCTTGCGACGAAGGATGATCGGACTCGTCGAATCGTGGATGTCGTCAGTTCACTTGCGATTCCAATCGTTATTTTAACTTTGCTGGTGCAATTCAAAGATGTACGTCGGTGGGCGATTCAGAACGGAGGCGGGGCTAACTATCGATATGCAGTTGCTCTCTTTGTTGTTTTTCTAGTTCTTGCAATTCTTGCAATTCGTCAAGCATTGAAGTCGCCTGAAGCAAAGCACAAAGCACTAGGTCGAGCTGGTGTGGCACTATGTTCGGGGTATCTAGTTATTGCAGCAGTTATTGGCTTGGCGCAAAATGAGAAACCGCTAATCGATGGTTTACCCGATGTGCGAAACGCGGTCTTTAGCGTTCTGTTTCCCTCAGCTCTGATCTCATTTGGGATATCCGTGTCAAGAATTGCGATTTCACGTGTTCGAGAAATATATAAGGCATTATTGGTGAGTCGACTTATTGAGTGGAGCATTGACGAGTTGAGGCGCGGGCGTGATGCAGAGATTCGCCTTGAAGTGCTCCGTGTCCAGTGGGCTGCGCTTGGTGCGGTTCTGACTCGAATGATTCGTTTTCCATTAGGTCGTGGTCTTGCATCGACCCTCGAACACGATGATGTTGCCACAGGCGGTACTGACCCTCTCAAGCTCGACTTCGCTCGCCTTGATCTCACAAGCCGGGGACGCAGTGGTCTTGAGGCGCGCCTGAGACAGTCTGTGGTTCGTCAAGGCTGGCTCAATCAGCAGGTTTCCTCAGTGTTGAGGACTTACAGTAAGTCGGCTGGATTCGATCGTGGATTGACTGAGGACGAATACATAAAAATTGATCCATTCGCGTGTACCTCAACTCCCACAGCGGAAGAAGCTCGCGATGGTCAAGCTCAAGGTGATCGTTGGTTGTTGGTGCAAGAGCTCTTTAACGGGGCATTTGAAGACTTGTTGCGTTCACCAGCCGATCAAATTCGATTTGATGAGCTATTTGTTAGCGTGCTTGCCGACCCGAAATCCATCCAAGTTGTCGGTGCTCATCAGGCTGCCGACAGTGCAGTGCCTTTTTTAGGCCAATCTGTCAGTGACAAACCCCTGACCGTGCCTCTTGGTTTTCTCAATTTGCTCGTCACCGGTGGTGATTCACGACTAAATATGAAGCGTCTAGTGTGGTGGCCTGTTTCGTTTGTTGGTATGAACGCAGAACTTCGTCCAGCTGACGCAGAGTTTCGTGAAAGCGACCTTGTAAAACCTTGGGATGATTATGGTACCCGCTTTGCGATGAGCCTGCAAGTGAATTGGTCAGATCCATTCGCTTATGAGGATTTGACCGGTACAAAAACAATGTTGCCTGAACCTCAGACTGAGCTCGTCAACAAGCGACGGGTGTAATGATCAATGGTCTCACCATGGGATGCGCAACGCAGGCGACCTGAAGCATGGAAACCCGACGACGAAATCAAAGATTCTGAACGGTTCGCTGAAGAACTGCCCGACTTCAATGAATCATTAATTTTTCCAACACCTCCGCTCACAGTCGAGCCACCAGATTTCGGACTGCCGCCGAACGCAGATGAAGTCTCACCGCGAAGCGTTGAAAAGTCTGAGATATGGGATCGAAAGTCCTCTGGTTCACAACGCCAACCAATTGCGCTTTTTGCGATAACGCTAGCTGTCGCTGCTCTCGTGTTTCTTGGTCTGCGAGTTGTGCGAGTAAATATCTCTAGCAATTCTGGCTCCACAACTCAGGACGTTATTCCAGCTGTTACCGAAACGACGAATGAATTGTTAAATGATGTTGTATCCACGACTATTGTCGCTGCTGAAACACCACCTGGGTCATCTGATGTAGGCAAAGTCGATTGGGTTGAACTTGCCCGATCGGTTGTTTATTTTGAAGTTGGCGGAAGTTGCCAATGGGTCGGCTCTGGAACTTTAATTTTGGACGGTAGCTATGTGTTGACTAATTGGCACGTCAGCGGTGGTGGAGAGTGTCCGATGCGTGTTGGTTTGACCGAGAGTCCTTCAGAGCCACCAAGTGAGTTCCATCCAGCGACAGTTGTATTGTGGGACTCGCAGATTGACTTGGCCATCGTGCGGTTGCAGAATTCTTCTGGTGCGCCTTATGTTCCGCCTGGACGTAAGCCTGTTTCGCTTGCCAGTGCTGAAGTACGGTTGGGTGATCAAGTGAAATTGCTTGGATATCCGGTTGTCCGAGAAGATCAATTCGCGAGCGATGAAAGATACACCCTGACTCTTACCGACGGGTCCGTATCGGGGACAGAGAACTTTGGAGAAAGATCTGGTTACAAACCGACTGACTCAAGAAATAATGATTACGAGGTCTGGGGAGAGTACATCAAACACACGGCAAAACAGAACGGCGGAGTTAGCGGCGGTGGTGCTTTCAACGCGGCAGGTCAACTCGTTGCGATCCCTACTGCTGGTGATGAAAAACTTGAACTAATGCGATCTGTTCGCTTTGCGAAAATTCTTATCGAAAATTTAGATAAGTAATGCGTCTTTCGACTATTAAAGTGACAATTTTTGTCGGGCTATCGGCATGCGCAGCAATCGAGTCTGTACCGCCCACGACGCTAGTAGTGATGAATTCATCAAACTCTGATTTTTCGAACAACACAGTTTGGGACGTTCAAGAACCGCCAGCTGTAAATGTTGGAGGCAATGGTTTAGAACTACCACTAGCTGATGAGCCAGACGAGGTTGACTGCGTTGACGCTGAGAGTCTCTGTGAGGAAGGCGTTTATGCTTGTGACGACATTGCCGATTACTGCGACATTGGGCCTGACGGTCTTGGGGAGCTCCCAGACGAATATGACTGGGATGGAAACTGAGTGTTTACAGGGGTGTCCCAGCGAGCGTTAACCTTCGCACTCGTTGGTGGGCTCGTACTTGGTTTTGCACTTTTCTGGGCGGACGGTCAGATTAATCAGCGTTTGGGAACCGTAGAGATCGGCATTGCGTTCGGTCCAGCAGATGCCGTCAACAGTTCAGCGGAAGTAACATCTACTTTGTCGCCATCTACTTCGTTGAGTCAGCCTTCATCAGACGAAATTGTTGGGACCAGTACAACGACGACTTCAACTACGACCACCGTTGCACTCACACTTCCTTCAAACGTTGATCAGACGTGGCGTGACGAAGTTTTATTTCTGACCAATACTGAGCGACTAAAAGAAGGACTAGATCCGCTTGTAGGCTGCGACAACTTACATAAGGCCGCTCAGTCACACACGAATGCAATGCATGAGCAAAACTTTTACGACCACATCAATCCTTACACTGGCGACGGTCCGGGTGAGCGGGCGAATAAGGCAGGTTACGGGTGGTCGTCCATTGGCGAAAACGCGTATAAATCGCCGCAGTCTCCCCGTGCGGCAGTGCGCGGCTGGATGAACTCGCCCGGACATCGAGAAAACATTTTGGGCAATTTCGAGCACCTTGGTATTGGAATCACTCTTGGAGGCTCCGATACTTATGGCGATGGAAACTGGTTTTGGTGGGTGCAAAAGTTTGGAACCGGTGGACCCTGCTCCTAAGAAGGTGTTGCCAATAGCGACAGACTTAATGATTGTTGTTGATCTCTCGACCACGAAGTAACAGGGCCCGAAAAGTTTCACAAGTCGGGGGCAGAGTTGTTATTCTTTGATTTATGGGGTTCATTACCAGGGCATTAATTCCCAGGTCGGTGCGCAGAGCGGTTCATCCCGTCAGGGCTGTCAGGCGTGCGGTAACGCCTCGTCCGGTTAAGCGGGCAATGCGAGCTTTACATCCGATTGACAACGCAATTTATGGTGTAACCAGAAAACTCAATACCCGTCATCGGTTGCCCTCTAATTCCCAAACGTTTGAGCATTCGGGATGCAACATTAAACATAGAAGTGTTGACGCTTTCAACAATTGCAAGAATGGTTCGGGCAATGAGAAGATGCCGAAAACAGCGCGACGATCACACCAAATTGAGAATAGGCAATTCGATCGAGACAGGGTTATCAGCCATGATGTTCAAAATGATCGAAAACTCTGTTTAGATTGTGGCGAATATTATTTTCAGGAAGGCAATCGCCCGCATTGCTGAAAGTTTTAACTTATTGGGTTTAACTCGATACTTTACAAATTTTAATTAATTGATTTAGAGCCATAGCGAAAGATTCAACAGCCTCTCGGTTCGAAAAGGTTGTGTGTAAAGGTGGGTCTGATTTGAAGTGTATGTCCAGGTCCCAGTTCTTAATTAAAAAAGTCGGTGGATTGTCGTTATATCTCAAATCTGGTCCACCATCTCTATTTACATAGGTGAAGCTATGTCCGACGACTTCGGCATTTTTTGGCACATAATTTAAGTATGTTGAGCGCTCAATCACTTCGACACGAGCAGACTGTAAACCAAAACTCATCGCTTCGACATCGTTTTTTACCCACAGAATTATGTCTGGAAAAAAACTTATCGTCGAACCGCTTATATAAAAGGTAACAGGCGCGAAATTTAGACTTGCTCGCTCAGGAGCCGAAATAGAGACTTTCAGCGGTTCGGAATAAATTGCGTATGATCCGCCCGACATGCCTTTTGTGCTCTCTTGGCCGTATAAAGCCTGTTGACCTAAGTCCAGGCGTTTGTAGGGGCAGGAAGCTAGAAGTGCGCCTGCTTTAAGTAGTTTTTCATAGATCGTGGCCACAGTTGAGTCAAGTTCATAAAACACTGGTCGAGACGCATTGATGAGCCAGTCAAGCTTTCTTTGCTTGTATGAAAATGGACCTTTGAACCAAGACGGATGAGATGGTAGTCCTGACTTCAGAAGAAGAGTGACAAACTCTTCAGTAGTTGCCTTAACAAATACCTCTTCAATTGGATCGTTATCAGTAACTCGGGCCACACCGAGCGTTTGCTCAGTTTTTTGTTGTGTTGCGCCAATAAATACTCGTGCTGCCTTTGGTCTTGATAGTGAAGTCAATCCCGCATTCGACAAAGTAGTCAACAACGTATTATCCAAAATTTCGAAATTGAGCAAACCGATTCTTAAAGACTTGCCAAACTTCACGTTGGTCACTGGGAAGGAATTTATATGATTAGTTTTTATGGTTCTTTTCTTCACTAGATACATAACAAGTATTCCTGCAACAAAACAAACTAGAAATAGTTTCACAGACATAATATAGTTGAAGCGATTTCAACCGCACATTTCCATCTTGTGGACATTTTACTTCTTGCACAACTAACTCACTTTTGCGGTTAGCTTTGGGCAGGGTGCTCTTTTGAAGTGAAACCCGCTTTGACATCAATTTGAGATCGGTCGTTAATATTCGACTTAATTTTTTTCTGACTCGCCAATCAGATTTTCGAGAAATTCTACTGCATTTTCGAGTTGGGCTGAAGCTAAAATTTCGCCGTTTTCGCGAACCTCGGTGACTTCAAAGTTCATAGAGGCGTAGAGAATCTCAGCCATCTCATTTACTTCATCAACGAAGTTGTCCTTTTCTTCTTTGTTCGCCTCAGGTTCTACAAATTGGGCAAACAACATCATGGCCATATGTTCAATTATTTTGATGGTTGCAATTTCAATTGGTGTCAGATTGTCTTCGGGTGCAGCTAAATTCATTGATTCACTAGTTAAATTCACAAGATTCAGCGAACTTACAAATTCATTATTTTCACGAACCTCGATAACACTGAGGTTCATAGATTCGCAAAGATGCTTCGCCGCCTCATTCAATTCGTCAATGAAGATATCTTCTTCTTCTTGATTGAGGCCCTCTATTGTGAAAAAAATAAACAGCATCATTGCCACATGTTTGATTATTTTTTTATTTGCATCCTCGATTGGGTTATGGTCTTTTTTAACTAAAAGCTGGCGCTGGTTGTCATTATCGTTATAAATTAGAGCTACCGAGAGAGGGTTGTGCCACTTAGAGTTGGGAAGTTTGCGAACAAAAGTCTCTGCATGTGCTTTTAGAGCGTTCTGAACCGAACGTTCAGAAATGAGTCTGCTCAAGTCGCGTCCTAAATCACACGTGATTATTTTTGAGTTTTCTATATTTTCAAAACCATCGTGAACTCGCATTGATTGTGGGCCTATAACTTGGGGTTCACCAATCAGGCATATTAATGCTCTTCCATCGGGGTAAGACTTGGTAACAAATACATCGGCAAGGTATCTGTTTGAAACGTTCACCCGAAGAACTGACTTGGAGTTGGCGCAAAGTGTGACACCCCAAGTCACTCCAATATTTTTGATATCTAGATCAGCGGCAGATATGACGTAGTTTAGAAATTCAATGGCTTTGTCTTTGAGCGGATGTTTCATAAATTTTTCAAATTTTGATTTTTGTACATCGGTTGGAGTTGGAATCATACGATGCTCCTTGTTTAAGTGAGTTAGTCAACTAAGACTAACTAAATGGTGTTGATCTATGGCATGTGCCTTTTTGAAGAGTAATAACCTTCGGGTAATGTTTTCTAGTCATCAAAAAACAATGATCACGGGTAGATTGGGTGTGGGCAATGGCAATTGAAGTTGTGTCGGCGCAATCTGCCAGCAAGATTTTGCCGATTCTCGCTGAACACCTCAAGAAGCCAATGGACGACATATTCGCGTCTGACATTGTGGTTATACCCGGAATTGGTGTTGCGAACTGGATTCAAGAATATTTGTCATCTCAGTTTGGACAAGGTGGCATTGTCGCAAATGTAAAGTTCTGGTTACCAAATCAATTCAACGCGGTAGTGAGTTCGGTTTCTGATAGATCAATAGAAATGCCGCAATTTTCAGACCTGCAATGGGCGATCTTCGAATATTTGTCACTCAAAGCGGCTGAAGATTTTGAACCTGCGCCTGGTTTTCGTCTAGCAAAGCGAAAACTTTCATTTGCTATACGAGTTGCCGAATTGTTCGACAGGTATGTAGTTCACCGCCCAGAAATGATCATCGACTGGAATTTCGGAAAGGATACCGACGGATCAACAGCACTTTCTGAACAATATCTGTGGCAGCCAAAATTATGGCGCGAAATGCAAAAAATACTTGGTGCAAGTCGTGGCCGGTCGTCAAACCAATCCGACGATTTATTGCGTGATGAATGGCAACGTGCACGAATCACTTTCTTTGGGCTTGAGTCTTTTTCGCGGTCAAAAGTGCAATCACTTAAACAAATTGGCGCGCATCGTGAAATCAAGATTCTTTACTTATCACCGATTTACGGCATGGTAACAGCGTTTCAAACCGAGGGCTTTGTCGTGAGCGAAAATCGTCGGGGACAAGATCTCACTACTCGAGTCAAGAATCCGCTTTTGCGTTCGTGGGGCCGTTCGGCTCTCGAATGTGCGGCACTGATGTCAACTGTTGCAAACACCGCTGAAAATATTTACTCCGAATATCCTCAAACAGTTCTCGGCGCATTGCAGGAGTCGCTATCAAGGGACACTAACCCCGATACAGAAGAAAAGTCTGATGACTTGTTGAACCAGTCGGACGGAACTGTACAGATACATCTTTGTCATGGTGCAACGAGGCAGGTAGAAGTGATGAGAGATGCACTCCTACATATTTTGAAATCAGATTCTTCTCTACGACCTCGCGATATTCTCGTTCTTTGCACAGATTTAGAAAAGTATTCGCCATTAATTGAGCCGGTCATGGGCGCTGAATTGGGCCCGGATCGCCAAAAACTACCAGTTTCGATTATCGATAAGTCAAACGTCACTGCTACCCCGACGGCAGTCGCGCTCGACACTGTTCTTGGTCTCGCTGCAGGTCGCTGCACCGTGATGGACGTTCTAGAAGCGATTTCTCTTGAGCCAATTCGCATCAAGTTCGGTTTCGATGATGACGACTTGGTGACGATAACGAGTTGGGCAAATCAACTTAACGTGAAATGGGGAATTGATTCTTCTCATCGTTCAAACTGGCAATACAGCGAAGAATTTGAGGACGGAACATGGCAGTTAGCAATTGACCGTCTTGCTGCTGGAATAATGCTTCAGTCTGAATCAGTTGAAGAGCAGTTTCCGGGTGTTGCCGCCTTTGACGACATTAGTGGAAGCAGTATCGAAACTATTGGTAAACTTTTCGCTTTTCATGATGCTCTAAAGAGGGTTCAGCAATCAGCAAAATTGTCACTCATTTCAAAAGAGTGGGCTTCATTGCTTGGCGAAGTGATTGATAACTTTATTTCCACTCCGCGCGAGGAGAATCAACACTTACAAGATGTTCGCGGGACGATAAGCCAATTAAATTTGGCATTTCAATTTGCTCCAACTGCGCAATTTTCACTTGCTGAATTTAGACAGTTTGTAACCAACAATTTGCCGACGGTTCGAGGAAGTGCACTGAAGTGGGCCGATGTTGTTCGAATTGCTTCGCCAAACAGATTGCGCGGTGTCTCGGCTCGTGTGATTGCAATTCTTGGATTTGATGAAAATGCATTTCATGGGCGGAATTCAGGTGGCGATGACATTTTGGTCAGCGATCCCCGAATAGGTGAGCGGGATCTTCGTGCCGATGCGAGGCTCGGTCTTCTCACGACGATCCATTCAGCTAGCGATTATTTGGTTATCACGTGCAATGGTCATGACATAAATAAAAATACTGAGATCCCCTTAACCGTTCCAATGGAAGAGTTAAAAGATGCGGTCACTCTGGCTATTTCAACTATTCCAAATGAACGGCGGAGCAACAAGCCCGTAATGATCCGTCACAGTCGGCAGATAGCCGACCGCTCAAATGTCGCACTCACTGCCGATTCTCCAGAAAAAAATGTTCAGCTTTTAGTTGGTAATGGTGTTGCGTGGTCCTTTGATTATGCGGCGGTCGATGTTGTTGAGCAGATCGCTAAATACGCGACTTTAAAAAGTTCAGGGAGTGACGATTTTCGGTATCCGGTCCTGCCACCGCCTGTCGCGGACGAAATCCGGAGGGAAGTCAATCTGAAAGATTTGTATGACGCAGTTCGCCGCCCCATTGATGTCTTCGTCAATCAGCGTCTCGGTCTGATTCTTCCAGGTGAAGAGCAAGGGATCGAAGATGATTTCCCTCTTTGGCCGGACACTCTGACCTACAGCCAGATTGGGCGCGAACTCCTGGATGCACTTCAAAGTGGTGATACACCCGAGCAATGGAAAAAGCGCAAGTACTTATCAGGCGGACTCCCTTTGGGTCAGCTAGCAAAAGATTTGTGGACAAAGGTTGAAAGCGAAGTTGCAGCGATACGTTCTAATGTCGCCGACGTGCTTTCTCAACCAGCAAGTCAAATTCCTATTTCAATCTCCCTAAAAGATGATGAGATGGCATCTATTGAGGCTGGATTGTTGAGAGTCATCGACACTGTGACAGTTCGTGGCGAAACTGTACTTTCTATGCAGTTTTCAACTTGGAATCGACGATTACGAGTGCTTCCTTGGCTTCAAATTGCCGCGCTTACTCTGCAACACCCAGATGAAATCTGGAGAACTATTGTTGTCTCAAAACCACCAAAAGACAATAGTAGAGCCAAAAAAGCGGTTATAAAACCATTGTTTGCCATTGAAGAGTTTGTTTTATTCGGGAGTTCAGCCGAGGAAAGAGTTGGCTCTGCGCACAATGTCCTTGATTTTGCAAATACTATTCGCACACGTGCGCGTCGTACACCATTGCCGTTGTTCGAACGAGCTTCATGGATATTGAATAAATCTAAATCTGAGCAACAGGATGAATTGAATTACGAATTAGATCGACCGTCACAAAAACTTATTTATTCAGGTTGGGATTTAGATGAATTCAAGAATGAGAAATTAATTGATGAAGTCGACAAGCATTTGCCCCTTGCTTCATCTCGATATGAGGCTTATGCAATGTGGTTATCAAATGTCTGGAGTAATTCCATTACTTTGATCAAAGAGGCAGAGCCAAAGAAAGTGAAAGCTAGCGGGGCTAAGAAAAAAAAGAGTATTTCAGATGGCGAAAATGATGAGGATGTTGATTGATGTTTCGCGTCAAGGTGTGGCTTCCATTTTTAGGACCGTTTTATAGGGCGCGATCTTTCTTTCGAAATCCCCTGCGGTTTATTGCCCGACGACTTTTTCGTTTTAGCCTTCGCCTAGGAATATTTGGCATAAGTTTTGGGCTTGGTGGAATACGCCTGTCAATCAGGCTTGGAATTTTTAATTTAATCTTTGGTCGCGGTAGAAGAGGATCTGGTGGTGGCGGAAAAAAATCCGGCGGTGGCGGAAAAAAATCCGGCGGTGGCGGAAAAGAGTCTGGTGGTGGCGGAGAAAAATCGGGTGGTGGCGGAAAAGAGTCTGGCGGTGGCGGAGAAAAATCCTTTGGCGGCGGAGAAAAATCTGGCGGTGGCGTAAAAGACGAACATGGTACTGGGAGTCGAATCAAGAGAATATCCGCGAAGATGGAAAGAGCCTCGCACAAGTTGCGCGAGAAACTTACCGACTCGCTTCGTAGAGAGCGGGAGGAACGCGAAGCACGTGACGAGGCTGAACGTGATGAGCCTAAGCGACCATCATCTGAGGCTCATGAGAAGACGGAGCGTGAAAAGGTTGCTCGTGAGAAGACGGAGCGTGAGAAGACGGAGCGTGAAAAGGTTGCTCGTGAGAAGACGGAGCGTGAGAAGACGGAGCGTGAAAAGGTTGCTCGTGAGAAGACGGAGCGTGAGCAGCGTGACCGTGGCGACAGTGCAGAAGGCGAGGCAAAGGGCTCGATTAATCGTCCTGATAACGAACCTCTGAAAGGAGTGGATCGAACAGAGTTCGACATTAACAGCCAGCTTCCGTTTCAGAAACGGGTATTGCTAGAGGCAAGCGCAGGAACGGGAAAGACATTTTCTTTGACTTCGTTGGTTGCTCGCTATGTAGCTGAAGAAGATCTAAAAATTGACCAATTGCTGATGGTCACATTTACCAATGCTGCCGCAAGTGAAATGCGAGAGCGCACGAGAGGAAAATTGACTGAAGTTCTGATATCTCTTAATTCAGGCTTAACGCCGGACCTCATCAAACCAGACGAAGACTGGATGAAGAGCATCGTTGACTGTGAAGGAGAAATGCGCGAAAGTCGCAAGTTGCGCTTGGGTGACGCAATCTCAAGCATTGATTCGGCAACGATCACGACAATTCACGGGTTTTTTCAGCAGGCACTTCGAGAAGTGGGATTGCGGTCAGCAGATTCAGCAAATTCGGAAATCACTCAAGAAAAGGACTCAATTGGTAAGCAAATACTGCGAGACGAATTGGTGACAATGTTTGCAAATGGTCATGTCAGTCTGATGGATGCATTGCCTAAAAAAACACCAAGTGATCTCGAGAACGAAATTCTCAAGATTATCAAGGGCATGAATTCAAATATTTCTGCAACTGCGGCACCGGAAATGAGCGAAGATGTTCTCGCAAATTCCTGGTCTTCATTTGTCAATCAGATACGAAAAAAAATTAATGAGCAACGTTTAGATTCTGGCAATTTAAGTTTTGATGATTTGATTACTGGTCTGCGTGATTTGCTTGAACCATCAAATCCATTGAGCGTGGATGTGATTAATGGAATGCGTTCTCGTTATCGATTGGTTCTAATTGATGAATTCCAGGACACGGATGACACACAATGGGAAATCTTTTCAAAAATATTCGACGTTGAATACATGAAGTCACTGCAAGGACCAATTCGCACTGACGGTACATTCCTCGCCATGGTGATGGTGGGTGATCCAAAACAAGCGATCTATCGGTTCCGAGGCGCTGATATCGCGGCATATCTTAAAGCAGTTGAGGATCCAAATCTTGACCGCTTTGAAATGAAACGAAATTTCAGATCAGACCGCAATTTAATTACTGGTCTTAATCGCTGGTTCCAAGGCAAACCAACAGAGGGCGAGATCGGTAGCGGATTTAAGTTTGGCAATAAGAATATTGCTTTTATTCAGGTGGATCCTGCCAGAAAGGGTGCCGGAAGTGGACTTGCAATTAAAGGCCACAGGGATGAGTCAAGGTCATTGCAGTTGAGATGGATTGCAACCGACACAGATCCGGCACCAACAGTGAAAGTCCTGCGACCGAGAATTGCCGAGGATCTCTGCAATCATGTGACTCTTTTACTAAACAGTGGCACAATTCCTGACAAACGCAATGGAGAGAAGGTAGAACGACCTGTTCAACCTGGAGATATCAGCATTTTGGTTCGCGCCCACAGTGACGCTGACCCAATTGTCATGGCGCTTCGCAAGCGCGGCATACCGGTGGTGAAAAGTAATGTGGGCTCTGTTGCGCAAAGTGAAGCGGTTGACCAATTGCGCGTTCTTTTGTCCGCAATGTCGGCTCCTAACGACAGTCGCCGAATAAAAGCACTTTGCCTTACTTGGTTTGTTAACTATTCGGTGCTTGACATCCTTGATGAGAAAAAAATCATTGATTTAGGTATCCGTTGCAATAAGTGGGCAAAACAACTCCTTGTTCTTGGGGTAGTTGGTTTTTATCAGACACTTCGTGCTGAAGAATCCGTTTTAACATCAATTTCTAGATCACTTGAGGCAGAGCGTCGATTCACAGATTTAGAGCATCTAACAGAATTATTACATAGTAGAGTTGCGGGTAAGAAGCTTCCTGCGTCGAGCGTATTGCGGTATTTGGAAGAGATCGCCACCGAAGACGACGAGAGCGATGAGATGCTACGGCGTATTGACTCTGATGCTAAAGCCATTCAGATTACGACAATGCACGCAGCGAAGGGGCTTGAGTATCCAATAGTTCTCATTCCATATCCGAAAGCTCCGAGCACAAAAGGTGCCGAAGTGTTCACCTATGAAGGGCGTCGCTTTGTGAATGCTGCGCCGCATTCTAAATGGGTGTCGGGAGAGCTCAATGCTGAAACTCGCAAAGCGATTACCCGCGAGGAAATTGAAGGTGATGATTTACGGTTGATGTATGTGGCGTTCACTCGAGCAAAGCATCAACTGGTTGTCTGGTGGGCAAATTCAAAGGGTATTGGTACCAGTCCACTTGGTCGTTTACTATTCGGTGATCATGAAGACATTACCAAGTCCACGATTGTCATCGATGGTGAAAAGGCGCGAAAACGCTTTAATGAAATTCAGCAGCAAATTGGGCTAGACGATAACGGTGAAGAAATCATGCATGTTGGTGAATTGAATTTAGATGAGTCCTCAGTATTATCCCTTGTTACGACAGAAAATGAAATAAACCTGGCTGGTCGCAATTCTGATTTCCCTAGCAATGCAACTCGTGATTGGAATTGGCGGCGCTGGTCGTTTTCATCTTTGTCAAGTTCGCTAAAGCATGAAGACTCTGATAATCACAAAGGTGGGTATGACGAGGGAGAAACTTCTGATGACTTCGTTATAGCGGGTGAAGTCTCTCGTGACTGTTATTCAGGACCAGGTCTATTCGCAATGCCAGCTGGTGCAGAGTTTGGAACACTGGTTCACGAAGTTTTAGAAAAAGTAAACTTTAATTCTCCGACCATTAAGGATGATTTACTAGCCAGGATAAATGGCTACGGCACAGAAACACTAAGAGGTGTCGATGTCGAAAATTTGGCTCAGGGGTTGTTTGACTCTCTTGATACTCCTTTAGATCCGCTGGTCTCAGGATTTAAACTTACCGAGTTAGATGCACGAGATCGGCTAGCGGAAATGGACTTTCATTTTTCTCTTGCAAAGTCCGGGGTCTCAGCAGAACTCATTGCACTCGCTGCTGCAGCAGATGATTCATCAATATTCCACGGTTATTTCGAATTGCTTGCACAAAAGTGGCATTCAGATGGAGGTCGTGGCATTGCAGGATTGATGACTGGCTCAATTGACGCATTGTTTCGAGTAGAGGCAGAGGGCCGCCGTAAGTATTTAGTTGTTGACTACAAGTCCAATCGACTGCATTCCCCTAAGGGTGAGGTTCCGCATTCTGCGTATGAAGTCGAAGCAATGATCACGGCAATGGAAGAACACCATTACCCAGTCCAGGCCATGTTTTATTGTGTGGCACTTCACAGATTCTTGTCAATGCGAGTGAGTGATTACAACATAGACCGAGATTTGGGAGGCGCTGGCTATCTTTTCGTGCGGGGAATGATTGGATCAGAGACGCCAATAAAGAATGGAATTCGTAACGGAGTTTTCGCCTGGCGCCCAAGCACTGAAACTATTTTGAAGGTGAGTTCGTTATTGGGCGGAAACAACTCATGACCCCCGCAATATCACTTAATCAGGTAATGCAAGAGCTGGGTATTTTTGGTGGTTCAGAAGCTGCTGTAATCGACCTCCTACAACGCCGATCTTGTGTTTTGAATGAAGTGGTCTTGTTAGCGTTAGGCCTCACGGTTTGGGCACACCGTTTTGGTCATCCGTGCATTTGTCTTGCAGACCTTCGCGGACTCATCGCACCCGAAGTTAGCGAAGACACATTAGAAAAATTAGAACGCGTTCTCCCACCGCTAGATAAATTCATTAGTGCCCTGCAATCGAGTCCAGAGGTCGTCCGGATTATTGAGGAAGGAAATGTGGGTTCATTCAGCGAGGCAAAGTCTGACCTGCGTCCGTTAGTACTTGTTGGGCAACTTTTGTTTACCCAGCGTCAGTTTGCAGATGAGTTATCAATTGCAACACAACTTGCGGCACGCGCTAAGCGCACTTCGGGGATGACAATTGACTTAGATCTCCTCAATCGATTGGTTCCGATACCAAATATAGATGATGAAGAGGCGAAAAAAGTTGGAGACACTGGTATCGCCAACAAGACAGCACAATCTGTGGTCTCAAACTGTCTTACGGTACTTACCGGTGGTCCGGGCACGGGGAAAACATTCACTCTTACTCGTTGTCTTGCTGTGTTGCTTACTGCAAAAGAAAGTTCACTCGATGATTTGTCGATAGTAGTTGTTGCGCCAACAGGGAAAGCAGCAACAAGGGCAAGAGATCTTCTCGACAGCTTCGTGGCCGATGAGAGAAATCCCGAAAAACCTACAATCGGCGTTTCAGAAAGAGTTCTGCAAGTCTTGTCCAAAATAGAACCAAAAACGATCCATCGTGCTCTTGGAAGCAAGCGACGTATGCAAACGAGATTCCAGCATGACCATCAAGCTTGGCTTCATCACGACATTGTGATTGTTGACGAAATGTCAATGGTTCCCTCGTACTTGATGGCTCGCTTGCTTGAGGCCATTCGGCCAAATGCAACGATTCTTCTAGTGGGTGATCAGGCCCAGTTAGAAAGTGTCGAGTCTGGATCAGTCCTACGCGACATTGTCGAGGCTGCATCTGCGCTTGATAGTCCACTTGAGGGGCGCGTTTTTGAACTTTTGAAAGTATGGCGTCAAACGAGCGAAACAAAAATCGGTGACCTTGCACGATACATTCGCAAAGGCGAAGCGGAACAAGCGCTTGCTCTTGCATCAACAAATCCTGCGGGAGTGCAGTTTATTCAAACTGAAAACCGTGAAAAAGTTTCGGAGAAAATTATTACTGACACTGTTGAGAAACTGCGGGCGGCAGCACAAGATGCCACAAAATTCACAAAGCACGACCATCAAAACGCTTATAACCTCGTCGCAGATAACAAGGTGCTCTGTGGACCCAGAGATGGACCTTTAGGCATTTATGCATGGAACGCTTTGCTGGGTCAAGCGGTACAAGGTTCACCAAATAAAGATCTCTTTGAACCTGGTACGCCACTGTTGGTAACGGTCAATTCTCCGCGCTCGCAATTGGTTAATGGCGATATAGGTGTCGTGGTTAATGTTCAAGAGAAAGACGGGAGCATTCATCGCCGAATATTTTTTCCATCAGAGGATGGTGGCCGATATCTCACACCAGCAGAACTTCCAAAAGTTGAACTTTGCTTTGCGATGACTATTCATAAAAGCCAGGGAAGCGAATATAAGAATCTTGTTGTCATATTGCCAAGCGAATCGTCCCCGCTGCTAACTCGCGAACTTGTTTACACAGCAGTAACTAGAGCCAGGAAATCACTTTTGATCGCTGGGTCATCTGAGGCACTATTGCGATCAATCAAAAATCAGTCGATACGATATTCGGGTTTAAGCGCTCTACTTGCCCAATTTTAATTTACTAATTGCCCTTATGGCATTTAATCATCGCTTGCGGTGTGTTGGGGTGATTAGCTCGCTCAAGAATCAGGAGAACCTTCTCGCTAATGCTGTCTAATTGAATAGTCAAATCGAGTCGGCTTCAAGCCGCTTTTTACTTGCAATTGTAGGTCCGTTCTCGTGTTGCATGGTCAGTCACGGTTTCCTGTGAAACTAAAACCAATTTCTTTAATAAAATCTCGGGTTCTCAGACAAGTATTTACCAATAGCAACTGCATGCCTTTTAAAGAACTATGTAAATCCCTGGCGCGCTCGGTTGGCAAAGGGCTTTTGATTACAATTTGGAGCATCAATGATGATTAGTGAGAGTTCGACGATCTTGTGGTTTTTAAAAATATCCAGGTATTGGTTGAGCATTCCCAAAAAATGAGTTCTTCAATAACTTCAAGAGAGATACTCAACATCCTTGCTCGAGCATGCATGGCTATGCCGCCTGATCAACTTGCCAGGGCTTCAATTACAGGAAAGCGTGAAGGCTTATTTCGAGACATTCTTTTGAATGAACTTGCGATTTTGTTTCCTCACCTGCTGTCTCGTGCTGAATGGAATATTCCGAAGACTGCGGTGGCGAGGTGGAAGGAGTCACAATTTGCGGGAGACAAATCAAAAGGCATTGTTGATTTAGTCTCGATCGCAAAGTCAAAGCCACTTGCCGAGGTGCCGGAGATTGCCATCGAATTCAAACTGTGGTATTGGTTCGATGCCCTGAATGAAGCAAAGTATGCGGAGCCAAAAAAATCCAACCACAGTCTGATTTCTGCAAGTTTCCTGGCAGATGTCACAAAACTTACTAGCGTCACACAAATGGGTGTCAGCAATCAATTCATAGTCACAGTTGTACCAACTTTTCTCACCGATCGAATTGAGTCAGACCTGCAGATTGAGCCCATCGCCCAGCTTAAGAAAATTGGTTTTCCATACTCTGGTCTCAGGTTTGTTACATCGAGCAATTCGGCAAAGGATCGTTCTGACGCGCTTAAGAAAATTTCAGACTATTTCATCGAACAGGGGTGCCCATCAATCTCTGGTGGCGATATCAGAGGCTGCTACTTAGGAGTAAATGTAATCACTGACTTTGTGGTTTCAGAAATTCCTCGTAAAAGTCTTCTAGTAGATAACCGGGGTTGAACCTTCATCAATCAAACTGTTGACGGAAGCACGCACATCATTTACAGATGGACAATCGGCTAAACGACTTTTAGGCGCCCTCGTTTCGTCTTGTGAGTTACTTATGAAACTGGGTCCTGTTTAACGTATTCGTGGAAGCGAGCATTAGGTATAACTGCATTGAAGCGCAAAATTTCGCGAAGGACTGGTATCCCACTTACGCAAAGTGGTTGTTGGGCAAAACTTGGTAAACGGATTGGAATGAAATAGGGGTTCGACTCAGATCTGGATGACTGGTTGGCGAGAGTAACTACAATCTGGGGCGTGGGTCTGCATCATGAAAGTGTCAACTGTGCCGTGGCTCAAGTCGTGCTGTGCGCAGCGATCTTAGTGACTGGTTTTCTTTGGGTGGCACCAGCTGCAGCAACGTCATTTCAGAATTGTGACGCACTGAAAATCGTTTATCCCAATGGCGTTGCCAAAGACCAACGATCCGCAGCCGATTACGGATCATTTGTAAGCGCGGATCTTTACTCGGTTAACGGTCAGAAACTTGATCGT
>SXGS01090740.1_pt1 | contig 29920 bp, 23 predicted proteins | sample 3174681 | NCBI WGS metagenome assembly SXGS01 (sample SAMN11356861, study PRJNA531348) | freshwater metagenome | isolation source: freshwater sample F1-80 | place: China: Fuxian Lake, Yuxi | collected 2017-12-25 | reverse complement strand
TGACCAGTGCATCCACAAGTTGCCGGTGAACTTGGCTGGCGGCCCGGAGCGCGGTTGTGTGCGAAGCACCAGCCGCAGCAGGTTCGGCGTGGCTGCGAGCCTGAGATACTGCTGCGACTGGCTTTCAGCACAGTCGCGCCCCACCGACAACTCGCGGATGCACCACAGGCTGACGGAGTGGCGGAATTGTTTTTGCAGAGCCAAGAGGCAGTTGATAAGGTCCGCCAACTCATTTAGGTTCCCCGCTATGTTTGACGCCCTGGGCAGCAAGTTACAAAATGTGTTTCGCAATCTCCGCGGGCTCGGAAAGATTTCCGAGTCGAACGTCAGCGATTCGCTTCGCGAGGTCCGGCTCGCGCTCTTGGACGCGGACGTCAACTTCAAAGTCGCGCGGGATTTCATCGAGAAGGTCAAGGAGAAGGCGATCGGGCAACAAGTGATCCAGAGCATCCACCCTGGCCAGCAGGTCATCAAAATCATCCATGATGAGCTCGTGACTTTGCTGGGGTCAGAGAATGCAGGGCTGGAGCTCAGCGGGAATCCGGCGTCGCTGTTGATGGTGGGGCTGCACGGATCGGGAAAGACCACGTCGAGCGGCAAATTGGCTCGGCTCTTGGAAAAACAAGGGCGCAGCCCGCTTTTGGTCGCGTTGGACGTGCATCGTCCCGCCGCCATGGATCAACTCGAGACGCTGGGGCAAAAGTTGAACATTCCGGTCTTCGTCAAGAGAGGGGAAACGGATGTGCTCAAGATCGCCCGCGAGTCGCTTGATTACGCCCGTGTTCAGCAGAGAAACACCTTGATCTTCGACACGGCCGGCCGGTTGCAAATTGACGAACCGCTCGTTCAAGAACTCGTTCGACTCAAGGACCTGGTCAAGCCGCGCGAGATCTTGCTCGTGCTTGACGCGGCCACAGGACAGGAGGCGGTGAACGTGGCGACACACTTTGACCAGGCGCTCAGCATCACCGGAGCAATTCTCACCAAGCTGGACGGCGACGCCCGGGGCGGAGCCGCGCTCAGCTTGAAGTCGGTCACCGGCAAGCCCATCAAATTCATGGGGCTGGGTGAAAAACTTGAAGATTTCGAGCCGTTCCACCCGGAGCGGATGGCCACGCGCATTCTGGGGATGGGGGACGTGGTGAGCCTGGTGGAAAAAGCGTCTGAAACGGTGGACATGGACGAAGCCCAGCGCCTGGAGGAGAAAATGCGCAAAGGGCAATTCACCCTCGAAGATTTCCTGGAACAGTTGAGGGCGATGAAAAAGATGGGGTCGCTCGAATCCATCGTTGGCATGTTGCCGGGAGGCTCGAATATGATCAAGGGAGTCGACCTCGGGAAAAGCGAGAGGGAGTTCAAGCGCATGGAAGCCATGATTTGCGGCATGACTCCAAAGGAAAGGCGGCACCCTCAAATTCTCAACGCGAAGCGGCGCCTGCGCATCGCCACTGGGAGCGGCGTGAGGGTGTCAGAGTTGAATAACTTGATGAATCGCTTCAGCCAAATGCAGCAGATGATGAAGAAAATGGGGAAGCTCCAGAAGATGATGGGCCGCATGGGAGGCGCCGCGCCCCCGGGGCTATTTGGGAGGTAACAGAATTCTCGCGCCCGCCCGGGACCGGATTTCCAAACCATCGGCGGTGGTTTCCATCTGGAATCCTCCCTCCCGATCCGCCGTCAAAACGAAATCGGCGGCCTCCGAAAGCCTTGCCCGGAGCGCGCTCGAGGGCCGTTGACTGTTGGGGAATCCGGCGCTCGTAAGCAAAATGACGCGAGGCTTGGCTCTCTCCAACAGAGGATCCCCCAGCGGCTCACCCACGGCAGGCAACCCTGAAACCACGACGCTTGCCTGGGAGAGCAGTCCTGACTCGGCGAGTGCCTTCTGCCCCGCCACCCCCAGATCCGAGCACAGCAAGATCTCGTTTCGACTTGATTCCAGGCTCAGCACGGTCGTGAAATCGTCCGCCCGGGCAGCGGCGCCGACGGAATGGGGATGCAACACTTTGAAGGGTCCGAAGCGGTCACCTCTGGAAACCGTGCGCCGACGCTCCGGAGTCTCGTCGAGACCTCGCACGAAATCTTTATAAGCCTTCGACCTGAATTTCGCCACGCTTGTCACCACGGTTCCGACTGGAATCTTAGACACCAGCCAAGGCGCTCCGCCAATGTGCTGTTGATCCCCGTGAGTGAGGACGAGGGTGCCCAGCCGATTCATCCCGCGGGCGCGCAGAAGGGGCAGCACCGAGCGCTCACAAGCCACGGGGTTGCCGCAATCGATCAACAGGCCGCCGCCGGCGGCGGTTCCGGTGACCAGGATCGCCTCCCCTCCGTTCAGCGGCAAGACATCGATCCTCAGCGAGGGCCGCCGGGCTATTTCGACGCCCACGGCGATCGCCGCCAACAAACCTCCGATGGCCAGACTGGGGCGGATTCGCTTCGATCGCCACGGCGCCTGCGCGCCCGCCGACCACAGGAGGAGAACCGCGACGAGCGCGGTCAGCCACGATGGCTCCGGAACATAGCAAAAAGCCATGGGTAAATCGGCGAACCATCGGCTCGAGCGAATCATGCATTCCATCCAGAACCAGCCGCTATGATTGAACAGCACGGAGAGCCAGGGCGCCCACACCCCCGTGAACAGACTCGCCACGGAACTTGTCAGCGCGAGGCTGCTGAGCGGGACAACCACCAGATTTGCGAGCACGCTCACAGGTGTGAAAAGATGGAAATAATGCGCCACGAGTGGGGCCGAGGCCATCCAGGCGACCGAGGATGTCAGAATCGCCCCACACAACGCCCGGAGCATCACGCGGAGCCACCGGCGTGGCGTGGATTCACATTCCTCAGGCAACAGTGGATCCCGTTCGAACCATTGATCCGTTCGCCTTCGAAACGCGGCAGCGGTCCAACCAAGGAAAAACACGGCAATAAAGGACAGTTGAAACCCCGCCATGAACAGTTGCTGGGGATCAAAGACCACGATGATGAATGCGGCCGCGCCGAGCGAATTCAGAAGATCCCCCGGCCGCCTCAAAATCCATCCGCCTGCCACGAGAGTCATCATGACCGCCGAACGTACCGCCGACGCTTGCCATCCGGTCGCCGCTGTATAAAGCCAAATCGCGGGAATGGCGACGATGCCGCACAGAGGCTGAGAGCAACGGGCCGCCCGCAATAAATTCACCAGGATCGCCGAAACCAGAGCGATATGGAGGCCGCTGATGGCGAAAATATGCAGCGTTCCCGAGCGCATGAACGGCTCTGAAATCTCCTGGTTCAAACCAGGCTTCCAGCCCAGAGCCATCGCCCACTGGAGCCTGAGTGCCTCATCCTCCACTGGAAGACCGAGGCTGAGAGTGCGGCGTGCCCAAGCCTGAAATTGGTCCTCCCAAGCGGGCGAGAGGCCGCTACCTAAGGCAGAGGCCGCTGCTTCCGAGGCGCCGAATGATTTGAAATCCGCATCGGATCCGAGGGTGAGAACGTAATGGATCCCCAGCCGCTCCAGGTAAGCACGGTAATCGAACAGCAGTGGCAAGGCGGACTGTGCCGGCTTGGCGAGAACACCCGTCAACTCTATCAGCATCCCCGAACACGCGGCGTTCGCAAACCTTCCCGTGCCATGCACCATCACTGTGCCTTGGGCTGGCACCCACCCTCGATCGGTCAAGATGGATCGAACCCTGAATCTGGCATGAGCCCGCTCGGGACGGCCGGGTGGATCGGAATCCTTGGGCAGGGTTTTTATGGGTGACTCGATCAAGACTCCGAGCACACTCAGAAGGCTCGACTGAGGGCCTTGAAGAACCCGCAGATCTCGGGGCGAGAAAATGGCCGTTTGAATCACGAAGTCCGCCCATCCCAACACAGCGAGCGTGAGGGCCGCGAGCGCGAGCCTCAGTCGCGTCACGAAAAATGCCAGCGCCAGCGTCACACACGCCACGCCCAGCAACAGCGCCCAGTCACCTCCAAACTCGTTTCCAAAAACCAGCCCCACCCCAAAGCACGCGGCCACCCATAACATGGGTTTCCTCATCATGAATGCCTCCTTTCCCCTTCGCCAACCCCTGGATCCCGCTTTAACGTCTCCGTTGATCCAGATCCACCCCCCGTCTTCCTGACCTCCATCGCGCATGCCAATTCATGGCGCACAACCCCAAACAAGCCCCGATAGAGTCGATCAACACATCCCAGGGGCTGCCTTGCCTCGAGCTGACGAAAGCCTGGTGGATCTCATCCGTTCCGGCGTAGAGGGTGCTCAACCACCACGCCTGCCAGGATGTCTTCGTGGTTGATAGCTGGGATGCGTTCGGAATTCCTCGCCGGTTGGAAAATGCGCGTCGGGCGAGCATCGCGAGAATGGCGTACTCGGTTAAGTGACCGCCCTTGCGAATCACCATTTGAACGAGACGGATCGTTTCATCAGTGACATTCGGATCAAAAAACCGCAACAGAGGTCCGATGATCCGAGATGTGCGCTGACTGGAAAGCAGATCCGTGGATCCAGCAAAAATCAGAGCCATCCAGAGCACTACCGGACCCCACAGCCGAAGCGAAGCGAGAACTCCTTGCACGCCCGCATGAAAGCAAGCGGCGGCTCGATCGACAAGTTCAAAACAAGCAAGAACACACTCGCTAAGAGCTGTTCTTAACTTCAGAGGGAATTCCGATGCTCCAAGGACGGCACGTTCACCGAATTTCCTCGATCGCCTTCAGGCAATACCAGAGGACGGCGTCTGTCATCTTGGGCTCCAGCGCCTTCAAGTCGGCCGCCGTGCACCATCGAATATCCTGGTGTTCATCAACCGCTCGGACGGGAACCAGATCGCAGCGCTGAGCGGGACGAGCCCAGTAGATCATGCCGATATGTTCGTGCGTGGCGTGGATCCGGTGGATGTCCAAAAAGCGGGGAGCAATCAGGGCTCGAGTTCCGTCTCCCGTGGTCGGGGGCCGTTCGCCAATCAACTCGACATCCAATCCGCATTCCTCCTTCGCCTCCCTCAACGCCGCCGTTTCCGGGTCTTCGTCCAGTTCGATGTGCCCGCCCAACGGCAGCCACTTTCCCAAATTGCGGTGCAGCACCACCAGGACGCGAGTTTCGTGAACGACGAAGATCGCGACCGTGAAATCGATCTTCTCGTGGAGGTGAGGCATGCGGCTTGGCCCGCCGGGGAGTCCGAATGGTTAGCCGTCAATAATCGTACAAACCGCCGTCGCGAGAATAGCCCCCCCCCGGTCCTCCCATCCCGCCCATCCCTTCCTCGCCCTCGGGACCCATGAGATCCCCCAGCACATCGCCCATGTCTTCCTCGATCTTCTCGGGATCTTCTCCCTTCTCCAATCGTTTGATCGCGATATCCATTTCCTTCGGCATGGCTCCGGTGGGCAGCAAATCCTTCATCTTGCGCATCATGTGCGCCATGTGTTTCGGATTGTTCTCGTCCAAATGCTCCATGTCCCGCTCCAGCTCGTTCATCGTCCGAGCCACCCGCGGATCGTCGAAATCCGGCATCCCTTCGCCCTCGCCACCAGGGCCAGAGCTCTCCACCGCCGCCTTTGGCTCGGCCACGCCGCTCAACATGGCGAAGGCGCTCATTTGCTTCGCCATCTTCTTGTTGCCGCACTTGGGGCACACGGGAAGATGCGCGGGGTTCACCCGTTTCGACAGAAAACTAAAAACCACGCGGCACTTGGGACAGGAGAATTCGTAGATCGGCATAAACCGTGGGTCCTGAGAATCCGAATGCTACTTCAAGCGGTCGAAAGTCTTTTTCAAAATCTGCCAGTCCGCCTGCCCCAGAAACTTCTCCTGGGTTTTCTTTGTGATCTTTGCCTCGTTGGCGTTCTTGGTCGCCCGCTGAACCTTGTAAAAAATACCGAAACGCCCGGGAAACGCCTCGTCCGCGAGCTTGTAGGCGGCGAACTCGTCCGTCGGATCGTGGTCGGCCGGGACTTGGTTGAACGCGCCGCCTTTCCTGGGATTCGCGGCGTCGAAAGCCCCTTCGTAAAACTCCACGCACTCGCTCAAGCACTCGATGAACCCAAATCCGTCGTGGTCCATCGCGGCTTCCATCATCTGGAGCACATGATTCGGGTTGGTGTGGGTGGTTCGCGCCACGAACGTGGCTCCGGCCGCGATCGCCTGCTTCATCGGATTGATTGGTTGATCCAAGGAACCCCACATGTCGGTCTTGCTCTTGAATCCGATGGGCGACGTGGGAGAGGTCTGCTTTTTGGTCAGGCCGTAGACGAAATTATCCATCACGACATACGTCATTTTAACATTTCGTCGCGCCGTGTGCGTGAAATGATTCCCGCCTATCGAAAAAGCGTCGCCGTCGCCGCCAAACACAAAAACATGCAGATCGGGTCGCGATAACGAAACACCGCTTGCGAAGGGCAGCGCCCGGCCATGGATGAAGTGAGCTCCGTGCGACTGCACGAAGTAAGGAAAACGGCTGGAACATCCGATGCCCGCGATGGTTGTGATCTTCTCATGCCACAATTTGCGCTTTTCGATGAGCTTGAAGTAAAGCGCGAGCACCGAGAAGTCGCCGCATCCCGGACACCACGTGGGATGATCGGCGGCCACTTCTTTCTTCGCGAGGGGTTTGCGGTCCGCGTCGGCCAAAGGGGAAGCGGCGACTCGGACCGGAGGCAGCAAGGGTTCTAGAATAGTCGATGTCATGCGTGCGGAATATTCGGTTTGATCTACAAATCGGTGGGATAATCCCCGGGAAACTTGGAAATGCGTCTCAAGCGGAAGCGGCGGCTGGATTCGAAGCAAGAAGCGGCGCGGGTGACGTGGCCGCCAGTTTAACGCGCACTCCTTCCAGAATTTCGCGCACCTTGAAGGTCAATCCATCACATTTGTTGATGGCGCGAATTTTGGGGTCCGCATATCGAGCCCTTAGCAGGGCCGCGAGCTGTCCGAAGCCGTACAAGCCTTCGTCGTTGATTTCAACCACCAGAATGTGATTGAAGCCGGAAAAAATGGTTTCCAAGCCGTTCGGAAGCGGATTGATGTACTTGAGATGCAGGGAGGAAACGCTGTCGCCGCCTGCGCGAGCTTTCTCGACCGCTTCCCGCACCGGGCCTTGAGTCGATCCCCAGCCAACCAGTAGCACGTTTCCTTCGGCTGGTCCGAAAACTTTGGGCAGCGGGAGCCGCGCCGCCAGGGCTTGCAGCTTGCTGCGGCGCTTCGCGGTCATCTGGGTGTGCAGTTTCGGCGAGCCGGTCGGGTGGCCGAGTTCGTCATGCTCGAGGCCTGTCACGATCGGATACTTGCCGCTCTGAATTCGAGTCCCTGGAGCCACGTGGCGTGTCACCCCGTTCGGAGCCGACAAATCGTACGGCTTATGATCCAGCACAGGCGTCAAGTCCGGCGAAATGTCCTGGCACACCTTTTCGATGTCAGGCTCTTCGAAGGCCTCGATGCGAGTCGCGATGGCTTGGTCCGTGAGCAAAATCACCGGCACACTGTAATCTCGCGCGATGTTCACCGCCTCGATCGCGGTGTAGAAACAATCCTCCACGTTGGCTGGAGCCAGAACGACCCGAGGCGAATCCCCGTGCCCTCCAAAGCAAGCAATATTCAAATCGGACTGCTCGACATTCGTCGGCATGCCCGTCGAAGGACCGCCGCGCTGCACATCGACCACCACCAACGGAATCTCGGCCATGACAGCCCAACCGATGGCCTCCGTCTTCAAAGAAACACCCGGTCCGCTGGAGCCTGTCACCGCGACGCGCCCCGCATACCCGGCTCCCAGGGCCATCGACACCGCCGCGATTTCGTCTTCGCATTGGATAAAAGAACCCCCGTATTTCGGAAGCTCGCGCCGAAGCAATTCCATGATGTCCGACCACGGAGTGATGGGGTACCCGGCGCCGAAACGCACGCCGGCGGCAATCAATCCGTATCCCAGCGACTCGTTGCCGTTCATCACCACTTGCTGGCCCTCCCGCTTCTTGCCTTCCACAAACTGGAAGGTCTCCAAAATGCCTTCCATGGAGTAACCGTAAGCGGCATTAAAAGCGAGGAGAGCATTCTTGACGATGCTCTCGTCTTTCCCCGCGAACCGCTCCGTGATGAGCTTGGTCAGTTTCAGCACGTTGAGATCAAACATTTTGGCCACCAAGCCCAGCGCGAAGAGGTTTTTCCCTTTGTCCCGCGCCGTGCCGCCAATGGACTCCACCGTCAGACTTGAGATCGGCACACCCACGTGCCGCCACGTCTGTTGCCACTCGGGATTCACCTCCACGTGGTCTGAATCGAAAAGAATGATGCCCCCTTTCTTCACGGACTGCACATGCCCCTCGTAGGAGTGCTGGTAAAAGGCGAGCAAAACATCGGCTTCGTCTCCAGCGCTCAGAACTTCCCCGGAACCAATCCGCACTTGAAAGATGGAAGGACCTCCAGAGATGGTCGACGGGATGGTCATGAAGGTCATGACTTCCTGCTCGCTCCGGCCGGCGAGGCGGGCCAAAAATCCGCCAATGGCCTGAATGCCATCTTGGGAATTTCCAGCGATCCGAATAACCGCCTCTGAAATGCTCGATATCTGTGTGGGTCCCCCCCCAGACGGGACGGACAGTGTAGTCTCACTCATGCGATAAACCGTTTTGCAAATCCAATTCCAGGGGGAAAAAACGCGGCCTCAAAAGCCAGTTGTCCCCAAGCCGCTCTCAGAACGTCATCCCAGACTAACATCACACACCCCTCTGTCAAACGACAAACTGATATCCTATCCAGTTCGACGTCAATAACATAGACAAGTCACGGCGAACTTGTGGAAATCCCCCGCTCGATTCAGCGGCCAGTCTTGTTGATCATTCCCCCACCCATGACAGGCCTTGTCGCCGGGGTTCCTGATTCTTGAATCCGATTCCTCATTCCGGCGCCAGCAACGGGATCTGCCACTCTTGGGCGCTGGTTTCCACTTGGCCAGGCATTGCTCTTGACTTGATGCCCGGGCCACCAAGACTGGCTGGTGAACTGCCGCCTCCCTGATCCGGGCCATGCGAATCCTGCAACTCTACCTGCTTCGACAGATCCTGGCATCGCTCATCTTGACCGTGTCGGTTTTCACGTTCGTGCTGCTGGTGGCCAACGTGCTGAAGGAGGTCGTCAGCCTGCTCATGAGCAGCCAAACCACTCCCGCCCTGGTCCTGCAGGCCGTGGGATTGCTGATCCCGTATGTTTTGGTGTTCGCCCTCCCTTTGGGGATGCTCACGGCCACGATTCTCGTGTTTAGCAGGCTCGTCGCCGACAATGAGTTCACGGCCGTGCGGGCGGCCGGAATCAGCCTTCTGGTCTGGGCCTCCCCTGTGCTCGCGCTGAGTGTGGTACTCAGCCTCTTGTGCGCCTGGATCAACATGGAGGTCGCCCCCCGCTGCCGTGCGGCTTACAAGTCGCTGCTGTCGCAAACTGCGATCCAGTCCGCGAGCCTGGGTCCCGCGGAAGGGCGGTTCACGCGTCTGGGAGATCACATTATTTACGTGGGCAAACGCCGCGGCGGGACGCTCGAGGAAGTGATGTTGTTCGAGAGCAAGGAAGGCCAAAAGTTTCGTGATGTGCGCGCGGCACGCGGCGAATTGGTCCAAGAAACAAACCAGTTTCGGCTGAAACTTTTTGACGCCCAAGTGCTCGAACGCACCAGCGAACGCTGGGAAACCAGGGGGTACATGGCGGAGGTCGAATTGCCGCTGGATTTGAGCCGCTTCTCGGGTTCCTCCACCATCAGCGTCAAGCACATGAGCCTTGCCGAGCTGATCGAGGAGCGCAGGGCCTGGCGTCAGCAATTCGGAGCGCTTCCCCGCTCCGCCAGTTCGGGCTTTCGCTCCACAAGCCCCATCGACGTGCAGATCCACCGCCAAATCTCATTTTCCTTCGCGTGCGTCGCCTTCACGCTCATCGGCATCCCTCTGGGGATTCGCTCGCATCGGAAGGAAAGCAACCTCGGCGTCGCTATCGCCCTTGGGTTGCTGTTGACCTATTACAGCTTCTTCATTTTGGGGCTGTCCCTCGACACGCGCCCCGAGTATCTGCCTTATCTCATTCTTTGGGCGCCAAATTTTTTGTTTCAAGGAGCCGGCATCTGGCTCCTGTGGCGGGCAAATCGCGTCTCTGGTTGAGTTTGCTGGCCAAACGCAACAATCGGTGTTGTGATGTGTTCAACACAGAGGCGCGGCCGCGCGCCAATTCGTTGGGAACCATTTCATGAAACATCTTGCAATCATCCTGCTGGCCGCGTTTGCCTTAGGGGCCGGGGGGGGCGCCCGCGCCGCTTCCCCGTCAGCCTTTGATCTCGTCGGAAAATGGGAGGGAGGCATCGAGTTCGGAAGGATGAAGTTCACCATGATCCTTCGCGTGGTGAAGACCCCCGGGAACCGAATTGCGGCCACGATGGAAATGCCGGAGCAAGGGGTGAAAGACATGCCTCTTGCTGCCCTGCTTTTCAACCACCCGGAAGTTCGCCTCGAATTCGACCAGATGGGCGGCGCTTTCACAGGCCGGCTCAACGCCGCGGGCGATGAATTTGCGGGCGCCTTCGAGGACGGCCCCGGCGGCAAACCCATGGAGGCAAAGTTCAAACGCGCCTCCGAGGATGACAAACCCGAGCCTGTCAAAACCTACACCTTCGCCAAGGACGAACCCATGGACATGCGGGGGTACTGGGGCGGCAGCTTCGAAGCGTTCCCCGGCATGATCCTGAACATGGGGTTGAAAATTGGGCGTTTGCCAGACGGAACTTTCAGCGCCCATTTGGACATCTTTGACCAGGGCGCCCTCAGCATTCCAGCGACCAAAGTGTCCTACGCCAAGCCAGCCGCCACCATGGAGTGGCAACTTTTCCAATCTTCCTTTGAAGCCGCGCTCAGCGAGGATGGCCAGAGCTTGTCAGGCGAATGGAAGCAGCGTGGGCGTGGGGCCAAGCTGACTTTCAAGAGGCTTGCGAAACCGGCGACCGCCATTCCCGAGGGGCTCTCTTTCGAACCGGACAAACGAGGCGAAGAAGATCTTCGAGGCTATTGGAAAGGCACTCTGGATGTCCAAGGCCAGGTCCTCCGCCTCAAGATCCGGATTGGCCGAGCGGAGGATTCCTCCTATGCGGGCAGCATGATCAGCGTCGATCAAGGCGGGCGGGAATTCCCTTGGTCCAGCATCGCCAAGAAAGACGGCAAAGTGCGCCTCGAACTCAAGATGCTCGGAGCGGTTTTCTCCGGTGCCATCAACAAGGCCGGAACCGAAATCGACGGCAACTGGGAGCAAGGCCCGAATCCCTTGCCCCTCAAGCTGGAAAGATCGACAAAAGCCGAATTCGAGAAGTCAAACTGAACCCCGGCGTTCCTGACGAATTTTTCGCAATCCCCCTGAAGCACGATCATGAAACTGAAACCGCTCACCGACCCGCGCCCAACCCGTGTGATCCGCCTTTTGTTGGCTCTGATCTTCGCCGCTTACGCCGCCTCCAAAGGTGCCGAAGCGGCGGAAAAGAAGCCCAAGGCAAGGGCCGCCAGATCCGCCGAGGCGGATCGCTTGTTTGCGAGCACGGAGGTCCCCAGGATCAAAATACAGATTCCCGAAGCGGAACTCGATAAACTACGTCGGCAACGCCCAAACTTCAGGGAGCAGGCGGAACGTCCTGTTGTCAAAGTCACGGTGACGGATGGAACGACTGTTTACACAAACGTGTCGCTTCAACTCAAAGGCGCGGCGGGGAGTTTCCGGCCGGTCGATGACAACCCTGCCATGACGCTCAATTTTGACAAATTTGTCCCCGGTCAAACATTCCACGGCCTGGACAAACTCAGCTTGAACAATTCCGTTCAGGATCCCACTTTCCTGAGCGAACAGTTTTCAAGGGAAATGTTCAACAAAGCGGGAGTGCCCGCTCCGCGCGCGACCCACGTCCACGTCACCCTCAACGGCCGTGATCTTGGGCTCTACGGCCTCGTGGAAGGCTGGAACAAGAACTTCCTCGCCCGCCACTTCAAAAACACCAAAGGCAACCTCTACGACGGAGGGTTTCTGAAAGACATCACCGACGAGCTTTCGGTGAATTCTGGCGACAATCCCCAAGACCAGTCGGATCGCAAAGCTCTGGCGGCAGCCGCCGAGGAGTCCAATCCCCAAGTTCGAGCGGAAAAGCTCGACAAGGTTCTCGACGTGGAACGTTTCATCAGTTTCATAGCCATGGACATCCTGTTGTGGGATTGGGACGGTTACGCGTTGAATCGAAACAACTGGCGGCTCTTCCATGATTTGGACAAAGGCAAAATGGTTTTCATGCCCCACGGGCTGGATCAAATGCTGTGGAGCCCGGACGGGCCGGCTTTGCCTCGCATGAAAGGCCTGGTGGCTCGCGCGGTGGTGGGCGTGCCCGCGTTCAGGACACGCTATTTCGAACGTCTGCGCACTCTCCGTTCCACGGTGTTTCAGTTCGAGCCCATGACTCATCGAGTTCGGGAAATCGCCGCCAAAATCAGGCCCGTCATCGCCGAGGGCGGGCTGGACGCCGCCAAGCAACATGACCTCAGGGTCGAGGAGTTCTGCCGGGCTCTGGCCCGCCGCTGCCAAAGTTTGGACGACCAATTGGCGAGGCCCATAGAACCCCTGAAACTGGACGCCGATGGATCCGCCAAACTGGCTTCATGGGATTCCAGGAAAGTGTTTGGCAAGCCGGTCCTCGATAAAGTTGAGCTGGATGGCACTCCCACACTTCGCCTAGGCGCCGATGGAAGCAGCATCGGAGCCTGGAGAACGAAGGTCTGGCTCGAGACGGGGCTTTATCGGTTCGAAACCCGAGTCAGAGCCAAGAAGATCGTCGCGGACCTCGGAGATTCGCGTTCTGGGACGATGATTTCCGCGGAGGGTTCAAGACAAAACGAACCCATCACCGAAGCCTCTGAATGGAAGTCCATCCAACAGGAGTTCAACGTCCCCGATGTGCTGTCGGAGATTCAGATTTCGTGTGAATTCAGGGGAATGGAGGGGGAGGCCTGGTATGATTTGAATGCCATGAAAATTCGAAGAATTGGCGACGCGAAGCCTGAGCCTCGGCAGCAGCGAAGACGCCGGCCTTGAGATAAACCTTAAAACCGCAGTTGCCGAAGGCGAATCTTCGCAAGTTCCTATCGGGACATATCCGGCCGATCTGCTTCACCCCTCAAGCCGCCGTTACCACCATTTCCAGTTGATATCCGGGATTGGGGACCAGATCCAGCCGGGGAATTCTTTGATCGGAAACTGATAAGCTTCCACGTGGCCATCACCATAAAGCATGCTCGTCAGGCTTCGGCCTTTGTAATTATGCCAGATGCTTTTCGGATCCGTGAATCCGCGGTTGGCGTGCCAAATCCAGTCCCCTTGGATGATCTTGGTGGAGGCTTTTTGGGCGACTTCAGATCCTTTGATCGCCGAGCCATTGTAAGTGTTTCGGGCTGCTGACACATCCCCGGTCACGCGCTTCACCCGAAACGCGTCCACGCTCCACTCCACGAGATAGCTGTTTCCGTAAAGCCGGTAGCAATGTTTCGCGTTGCGGAAGATGTCGCCCTTGTCGTTTGGACACCAAAAGCTGTCCAGGCTCTGGACATACACATTGAGCGGGCGGTTGGTCGCCGCGACATACACATCGTAAGTGCCGTTTGTGCCTCCCACCGACGCCCAGTCCCGGTGAATGGGGTAGGAATCGTTATTGTCGTCCTGATACATCATGTAGGCAATTCCTTGCTGCTTTTGGTTGTTCAGGCATTTCACGAGCGTCGCCTTTGCCTTGGCTCGAGCCAGCGCCGGCAACAGCATCCCAGCCAGGATCGCGATGATGGCGATCACGACCAAGAGCTCGATCAACGTGAATGCGTGAACCCCCGGCAATAGATGACGTCGGTCGCGTGAACGGAGTGGAACCTGGTCTGTCTTCATAAGCCTCAAGACTGGGAAGGATAGGATGGCTGAACTTAGGCTTTTGGATGGCGGCCGCAAGTCTCCATTTTACATTGACACCGCCAGGCCGTTCCGGAGCAATGGATGCATCATGAACCTTTACCCTCTTATCCCCGGATTCGGACTGTTGACACTCACGTTGATCGCGGTGGCGGGCGCCCCCGCTGTTGCGGCGGAAAAAAGCGATTCGAAATGCTATGAAATGCGAATCTATTACGCGCCCCCCGGCCGGCTCGACGACCTCCACTCCAGGTTCCGAAATCACACATTAAAACTGTTCACCAAGCACGGCATCGGCAACGTCGGCTATTGGGTTCCGGTGGATAACAAAGAAAATAAGCTGGTTTTTCTGCTGTCCTACCCAAGCCGGGAGGCGCGAGCAGCTTCCTGGAAGGCGTTCATGGCGGATCCAGATTGGAAAGCCGCCGCCAAACAAAGCGAAGCCAATGGCCGAATTGTAGCAAAAGCGGAAGAAATCTTCCTCGAGACCACCGATTACTCGCCCGCCGTCAAAACGGGGGACCTTTCCAAAGGGGGCGTCTTCGAATTGAGGACCTACACCACACAGGAAGGACGGCTGCCAAATCTCGACGCTCGTTTCCGTGATCACACGATCAAGCTATTCGCGAAACATGGGATGGGCAACCAAGGCTATTTCCACAAAATGGCGGACCAGCCCGGCGCCGATCGCACCTTGATCTATTTCCTCACCCACAAATCTCAAGATGCCGCCAAGGCCTCGTTTGGCGAGTTCAGAAAAGATCCCGCATGGGAAGCGGCGAGAGAAGCCAGCGAGAAAGCCGCCGGCGGATCTCTGACCGCTCCCGGAGGCGTCAAGTCGGAGTTTTTCATCCCCACCGACTACTCGCCCACTAAATGATTCAGACTAAACGGTGCGCAGGCACGGCTAAAACTCACACCTGCGCGTCAGGTTTTGTGGAATTCATCCGCTAAGCCCGCTCCGCATTGAGTTACACTCGCCGAGAGCCGCCTCGTGTTCTTCACGCACGGAATCCCCTGAGTCTTTCCAATGACGGATTATAGGCTTCGAGAAGTGTAGGTGTCCTGCGGCACGCGCAAGGGACGCGCTTGCACCCACGGAGGAGCCTTGGCATTCTCACGCGCCATGAATCGTATCGACGCCCGGTTTCTGAAGTTGCGTGATTCCAACCAGAAGGGCTTCATCGCCTACATCGGGGCCGGGGACCCAACCTTGGAAGCCACTCACGATCTCGCTCTGGCTTTCGACCAAGCTGGGGTCGACATTCTGGAGTTAGGCGTGCCTTTCAGCGACCCACTCGCCGACGGGCTCGTCAACCAACTGGCGGCGCAGCGCGGACTCGAATCCGGCACCACGCCCCCCAAGCTTTTCGAGACGATCCGGCGGATACGGAAATCTTCCCAGATTCCGATCGTGCTCTACGTTTATTTCAACTTGATTCACAAACGGGGCCTTCCGGAATTTGTGGCGGAGGCCGCGAATTCGGGCGTGGATGGGTTGCTGGTCCTGGATTTGCCTCCCGAGGAGTCGGGCGATTACGAATCGACAATGGCGGCGGCGGGACTTTGCCCCATCTATTTGGTAGCGCCGACGACACCCGAGCAGCGCATCGCCAGCATCGTGCCCCATGGACGTGGATTTATTTACTATATCTCCCGCGAAGGGGTCACCGGCATGCAATCCAAGGTTGCAGAAAACATCGCGGCCATGAGCGCTCTTATACGAGCCCACACGGCGCTGCCCATCGCTGTTGGCTTTGGCATTTCCAACCCTGAACAGGCGCGCCTCGTCGCCCGGCACGCCGAGGCGATTGTGGTCGGCAGTGCCATTGTCAATCAAATCGCCGAGAACCGGCATAATCCGGATCTCGTGCGCCACGTCCGAGAGTTCGTGACTTCGCTGGTTCAGGCCTCCAAATTCTCCCGATAACGCATGAAAAAAGCGACTTCCACAAGTTCAATCCAGAGGAATCTGCCCGCCAAAAATCGCTTCGTCGTCATCATGGCAGGGGGCAAAGGGGAACGGTTCTGGCCGGTCAGCCGTGAGAAAACGCCCAAGCAGCTCATCACCCTCCTCGGCAACCGCTCTTTTCTCCAGCAAGCGGTGGCGCGAGTGTCGCCCGTCATCCCCACCGAAAATATTTTCGTCATCACCAACCAGGTCCAAGCCGCCGAGGTCCGGCGCCAGCTCCCGCAACTGCCCAAGGAAAATGTCGTGGCGGAGCCATGTGGCCGCGACACATGCCCGGCCGTCGCGCTGGGAGCGTCGCTGGTCGGCGCGCGTACGCCCGATGGAGTGATGGCAGTTCTCCCCGCCGACCACGTGATCCCGAACGAAAAAGCCTTCCAGCAAGTCCTCCTCGATTGTCTGAACCTGGCCGGGGGAGCGCGGGTCATCGTGACCATCGGCATCAAGCCCACGGAGCCCGCCACCGGCTATGGCTACATTAAATCTGGGGCGCTCCTGCCGCCAATCCCGGGAGTCAAAGTGGGCTCCACGGCGTTTCACACAGCGGAGAGATTCGTCGAAAAACCCCCCTTCGAAACCGCCGTCAAATACCTGGAAAGCGGCGAGTACCGCTGGAACGCGGGGATGTTCATCTGGTCTCACGCAACCGTCATGGAAGGACTTCGACAATATCGGCCCGAAATGGAGGCCGCTTCCCGGCGATGGATGCTCGCGGCGCCTGCGCCCGCCAAGCTCACTCGGATGCTGAAAGCCGAGTACCCGTCCATCACAAAAATTTCCATCGACTACGCCCTTTTGGAACATGCGACAAACGTGGTGCTGGCCGATGGGGCTTTCGCCTGGGACGACTTGGGCGCTTGGAGCGCGCTCGCGCGCCATCTGCCGCCGGATCAACAAGGCAATTGCGCCGTTGGAGATTTCATCCACGTCGACGCCGCCCGCAATCTGGTGTTCGATGCTCGCACGAAAAACCGAACCCCGATCACCGCCGTTGGAGTCTGCGACCTGGTCCTCGTCCACACGGACGACGCCGTGCTCGTCGCCCACAAAAACGAGTCCCAAAAGATCAAGGAACTGGTTAAAAAACTCAGTTCCAATCCCCGGCTCCAGAGCTTGGTGTGAGCTTCGAGGCTCAACTTGGGTTTGCCAGAACCGGGCCATTTCGTTCACACTCAAGTTGTGATCCACTTCCGCGATGGCGCCTTTTTCCGCATGGCTTGCGGGCTGCTCCAGTTGATCGGGGCGATCGGATACCTGCTGCCATTAGGAGATGTTTCAGCGCTTGAATCCGATCGAACCACGCGAGGCTCCGAGTCTGCCGCAGCGAGCCACTGGGCGTTCCGGCCTATCGCCCATCCGCGGATGCCAGCGGTTCGCGACGTGGCCTGGCCAAAGTCTCCTATTGACCGTTTTATCCTTGCGAAGCTTGAGGAGCAGCACCTCGAGCCCTCCCTGCCTGCCCCGCGTCAGACGCTCATCCGCCGCGCCGCTTTCGGGTTGATGGGGTTGCCGCCCACTCCGGAAGAGATCCACGCATTCGAATCCGATCCTGCCCCCGATGATCAGGCGTTCGCGCGCGTTGTGGACCGCATGCTGGCCTCGCCAAGATATGGAGAGCGGTGGGCCCGCCACTGGCTGGACGTGGCCCGGTATGCGGACAACAAAGGCTATGTGTTTTTCGAGGAAAAGACGTATCCCTGGGCGTGGACGTATCGGGATTACGTGGTCCGCGCGTTTAATGAGGACAAACCTTACGGCCGTTTTATCCTCGAGCAATTAGTGGCGGATCAGTTGGAACCGGGGCCCGATCCACGCTCGCTCGCCGCCCTGGGATTCCTGACGGTTGGCGACCACTTCTCGAACAACATCCACGACATCATCGACGACCGCATCGACGTGACCACCCGGGGCATTCTGGGCCTGACGGTGGGATGCGCGCGATGCCATGACCATAAGCACGACCCCATCAAATCAACCGATTACTACGGGTTGTACGCTATTTTTAGAAGCACCCAGGAACCCATGGCGCCGCCTGTGATCGATCAGCCCCGCCTCAATGAGGCCGACGAGTGTTATGAACTGGAATTAATCCGCCGAGAAGGCTTGTTGCGGGAATTTGTGGAGGCCAAGCATGACGACATCAAGCGCGGCGCCCTTTCGAGGATCGCCGAATATCTGATGGCCGTCCATGCGCAGCGCGATCATCCGCCGTCGGAGAACTTCATGTTGATTTCGGACAAAGGAGACCTTAATCCGGCCGTCATCCACCGATGGCGTTCCTACCTTGAGAGGCAAGATCCTGGGCATCCAGTTTGGGGATTGTGGCACGCGTTTGCTAGATTGGATGAAACGAATTTTCCGCCTCAGGCGGCCTTGATCTTGAAACTGCGCGTCGGGCGAACAAGCGATGGCGAGGCGGCCAACGACCCATCGCAGGGAGGCCTGGAGCCCTCGGCCATAAACCCTCTGATTAAGGAGGCCTTCCTGCGGAATCCCCCGAAATCCATGACGAACGTGGCGGCGCTTTACGCGGCGGCTCTCCAACAAATCGCGGAGAAACGCGACCAGGCCAGCCAGGCTGCGGGGAATCGTGCGCTCACCCCTGCCGAACAAGAGCTTGAAGCCATCTTGCGAGGGCCCGACGCCCCTCCGGATGTGCCCAAGCAATTGGACTGGGGCTTTCTCTCGCTGCTCCCGGATCGTGCGAGCCAAGCGGAGTTTCAGAAGTTGATCAGCAGCGTCGAGCAATGGCTCATGAACCAGGCGGAGGCGCATCCGCGCGCCATGGTGTTGCGGGACCTGCCAACTCCTTATGAGGCGCGTGTCTTCGTTCGCGGAAATCCAAATCGTCCGGGGGAGCCAGCGCCTCGTCGTTTCATTCGGTTTCTCGATCCCTCCGAGCGCCGGTTTTCAAAAGGGAGCGGACGATTAGAACTCGCTCAAGCCCTGGCGCATCCGGCCAACCCGCTAACCGCCCGCGTGTTCGTGAACCGACTGTGGCTGCATCACTTTGGCAGCGGCCTCGTGTCCACTCCGAGCGATTTCGGACTCCGTGGCGCTCCACCAACTCACCCGGAATTGCTCGACTGGCTCGCGCATGAGTTCCTCCAGTCGGGAGGCGGAATCAAACGCCTGCACCGTCTGATTTTAACTTCCGCCGCCTACCTTCAGTCCTCGGCCGCCGATTCGAATTCGATCGCGGTGGATCCGGAAAATAAACTCCTGTCGAGGTTCCCTCTGCAACGCCACTCTTTTGAAATCCAACGCGATGCCTTGCTGGCCGTATCCGGAAAACTGGATCTCCGATTAGGAGGCCCGCCAAGTGATCCCAAGTCCAATCGCAGATCGGTCTACGCATTTGTTAATCGCATGGATGTGCCGCCAGAGATGACGACGTTCGATTTCCCCAATCCCTCCACCAGTTGCCCCCAGCGTTCGTCGACGACCGTCGCACCTCAGGCTTTATATATGATGAACAATGAGTTTGTGTTTCAATGCGCGATGGCTTTGGTCGATCAGTCCGGGTCGGCGGAAGCGGGTGGTTTCATAGAACGGTTGAGGGATGTGTTTCTACGAGTCCTGGGCCGTCTTCCGTCAGATCAAGACCTCTCGAACGCACAATCTTTTTTCGGCGCCGATCTCTCGAAAGAACGGTGGCAACGCTATGTGCACGCGCTTTTTCTCACGAATGAATTTGGATTCACGGATTAAACCGCCATGAACCTCGGAAATTGATTATCGGAGACTCCCCCATGACCGCGAACGCCTCCCTCTCCAAGCTGTGGTCGAAGCGGCAGATGCTGGCTCGATGCGGAACCGGGTTTGGTTTGCTGGCGGTTGCTTCTCTGCTCAAGCAAACCGGCGCACCGAGCCTCTCCGCAGCGGGGTTGGCAGTTCCTGGAAGACTGGCGCTCCCGCTCGCCCCCAAACAGCCCCACTTCACGCCTCGCGCCAAAAGGGTTGTCCACCTGTTCATGAACGGAGGCCCGTCCCAGGTCGATACGTTCGATCCCAAACCCGCCCTCGATCGCTGGCATGGCAAACCGCTGCCTCTCTCCAACCTGCGCACCGAACGGAAAACCGGCGCCGCGATGCGATCCCCGTTTGTTTTCAAGCGCCACGGGCAGTCCGGGATCGCCGTCAGCGAGTTGTTTTCAAAGACCGCGGCCCACGTCGATGACATGGCCATCATTCGATCCATGGTGGCCGAGGTGCCCAACCATGAGCCCTCTCTCATGCTCATGAACTGTGGCGATTCGCGCCTGCCCCGGCCCAGCATGGGATCCTGGATCACTTACGGGCTCGGCGCCGAGAATCAGAACCTGCCAGGTTTCCTGGCTCTTTGCCCTGGAGGCTATCCGATTGTCTCCACCCAGAACTGGCGCGCCGCATTTCTCCCCGGGGCGCACCAAGGGACCTACATCGACACTCAGCACCAGGATGTCGAGAAACTCGTCGCCAATATCCGCAACAAACGCCTGTCCGAGGGGGAGCAACGGGCACAGCTGGACCTGGTTCGCTCGATGAACGACGAACACGCCCGCGCCCATCCTGGCGAAAAGGTCCTGGACGCCCGTATCGCCTCGTTTGAACTCGCGTTCAACATGCAGCGCGAAGCCGCCGATGTCTTTGATCTTTCCAAGGAACCCGATTCCATGCGCCAAGCTTACGGAAGCGGAGTTCATGGACGCCAACTCCTACTCACCCGCCGGCTGCTTGAGCGAGATGTGCGTTTCATACAGGTCTGGTCCGGCGCCGGGCAACCCTGGGACAATCATGAGACCCTTGAGGCTCAGCATCGTAAGCTCGCCGAAGGGTGGGATCATCCGATCGCCACGTTCCTCGCCGATCTCAAACAACGGGGCCTTTTCGAGGACACGCTTGTTCTTTGGGGCGGAGAATTTGGACGAACTCCGGTCGCGGAACTGCCGGCGCTCAACGGCCGCGATCATAATCACTACGGATTCACTGTCTGGCTGGCCGGAGGCGGGATCAAAGGAGGGACCGTTTATGGGGCGACGGATGACTTTGGATTCAAAGCCGCCCACAACCCGGTTCCCGTTCATGACCTCCATGCCACCATCCTCCACTTGCTGGGGCTCGATCATGAACGGTTAACCTACCGATTCGCCGGAAGAGATTTTCGATTAACCGACGTGTATGGGGAGGTGGTTCGGGAAATCGTCGCCTGATGCGCTTCAACCTGAAAACCGCAGTTGAATATGGTGGAGATCCGCAGAAGCCTGGATGAGAAAGCCTTGACGAATTGCGAGGCATATCCCGCGTGGATCTGGTGAGTGATTCGGAAAAACTTTATCGCCAGGATCTTGGGAAGATTCACCATGGGCAACTGCCGTTTTAAGGCTCAACCCAAGACGGATCCGTTTCCGCCGATGCGAGCGGGCCGGCCGACTTTGGGACCTCGGCATCCGGCTGTTCATCTGGGTCCGGCGATCCTCCAGCCTGGGCCGGCGGTTTCCGGCGAGAGCGGGGAGCTGCGCCATCGGTTCACGTCGTTCATGTACCAAATGCCGTAGCTGCCGGCCGTGTGTTGAAACAGGAAATCCGGCTTGCCGTCCTTGTTGAAATCGCCCGTGGCCGCCAGACTCCATCCAGGTCCTGGATCACTTGGCTGCAAAAGGCTCGCTCTAGTTTGGCTCAAACCATTCATAAACCAGACAGCCATGGGTCTGCTGAGCCCGCCTTCGCGTTGGAAGAGGAGATCCATGCGGCCATCCCCGTTCACGTCGGCATTTCCCACGAGCCGCCACGACAAATCGATTTGACCGCTCGAACCCAGCGCGGCTTCTGGCTGGAATCTGGAAAGACCAATGACGTCCGTGCCGCGGCAGAACTTCACAGACATCACACCGTCCGCCGATTGCCCAATCACATCGGGCCAACCGTCAAAATTATAATCCCCCACGCCCGCCGCATTCCATCCTGGTTCCGCCGCCTCTTCCTCCAAGTTCGCAGATCTGACCAACCGGACCCCGTCCATAATCCACACCATCAAAAGCCCCGACCGCACTCCGGTTCGATGCTGGAACATAAGATCGGGCTTCTGATCCTGATTGAAATCCCCCACTCCCACCAGGAGCAGTCCCGGATCGCTGGTCGTGGGCGGATCAAAAGAGCTGGCATTGACCACTTGCTCACCTCTCATGAACCAGGCCGCCAAAAAGCCATCTTCATTCTGCAGTAACATATCCGGCTCGCCGTCGCCGTTGAAATCGAGCGGCTTCTTCTGCTCAAAAGGAAACGAGCGAGGATCAGTCGGGTCCGTGCGCCCCGCGAACTCCTGCAAATTGGAGTAGCCATCCGCGTCGGGGTCCGCTTGAGCCGACACACGTGGATCCGTTACATACCCAGCCCCAAAGAACGCCTCGCGCCAGCCAGGCAAGAGGCCGTCGTCCAAGGCGTACACTCTTGCGAACCGACGCTCCTCCACCATGGATCGCGGGTAACCCTCCACGAACACTCGAGCCTTCACGACGACCGCCTCATCGAAAACGAGCGGTCTTGTGTAAAGGCGCGATGTGGCGGCTGGTTCGGCGCCGTCAAAAGTCAGCCGCACTTCCGCGCCTGGAATATCCGCCAAGGCGGTGATGGTCAATTGATTGGTGAACAATCCGGAGGAAGGGGACAGCAGAAGATTCGCGCGAGGCGTCAATTCGAGCAGCCGGAGTTGGTCGTTCAACGTGTCCGCGATTAAAAGCTTTCCTTCTTCCAAGCACGCCAGGTCGCCCAGGGCGCGGGAAAAAGCGTAGCCGCCGGCAACCCCGTCAAGGTCCCCCTCGGCAGGCGCGAACTCCCATTCGTCGGCGCCCTCGGAATTGAATCGTGTGATGGTGTTGCGCCCGCCGCTCTCTGGCCGCGAATGAATCACATACAAAGTGCTCGAGGAGGACGCCTTCACTTGTTGAACAAACCCAAGATCTGACGCCAGGGTGGTCACCACGCCCTCCTTCGAAACCTTCCTCAGAGCGCCGTTCACCCAGTCGCCCACGATCAGGGTTCCATCCCCTGTCACAGCGAGTCCAGTGGGACCGTTGAACCTGGCTGAATAATGGACCCCATCTCGAAAACCAGCGATGCTCCCAGCCACGGTGGTCACCATGCCTGACGAGCTGATCTTTCGAATCCGATGATTGCCGAAGTCAGCAATATAAAGATTCTCCTCGTTGTCCATCGCCAATCCGATGGGCAAATGAAATCGTGCGGTCGATGCCGCGCCATCCCGGAGCCCTGGGCCTGATCCTGCAAACGTCGTGACGACCCCATTGGTCCCAATCTTGCGAATCCGATGATTCAAGCGATCGCTCACATAAACATTGCCACGCTTGTCGAAAGCAAACCCAGAAGGGCCGCTGAAGCGTGCCTCGTCCCCGGGTCCATCCGTGTTGCCTGGCGCCCAATTCCCCGCCACCGTGACAACAAGACCCGATTCCGGATCAATCCGCCGCACCCTGTGGGCGCCAATTCCGGGGGTGTAGGTGCCGATGATCACCGATTCAGCGATCCAGATCCGCCCGACGGGGTCCACCGCAATTGAGGAGGGTTGGTAGAACAGGGCATTCGACGCTATCCCGTCTCTCCATCCGGATTTAGACCCAGAAATCGTACTGACCCGAAACGGGTCGTAAATCCTTGGTGCGCTCACGCCGCTCCCGGCGGCCACTCCCATCGGCTGGGACCAGGAAGTCAAGAGCAAGAGCATCACAAACGCCCGATGCCAAAGCGGCGAGAACCAAGAACGAAGGAGGTGCGGCTTGAGGCAATTAAAACTAGGACAGTCTCGCACGAAGCCGCCCAGGGTCGCGATGGGGCCCAGATGGCAGCCTTGGAGCCCTCGCCGGGGGGGCGCGTCCAAACAGTTCACTAGGCTTGACTGCAAACAGTCGTTCACGGCGCGAATCAAATCCGAAAAAGGCTCATAAAGCCAGCACAAGTGGGAGTCTCCGCCATCTGTCTCGTTGGATTTTCAGGCTCATCCGGCTCCGGAACAAATACATCGTAGTCAATGTGGACGATGTGGCAGCGAAAAGTTTTTGGTAAGGAATAGGACAGGGTTCAAGGTCTCTTGAACCAAGGGGGTGGGCCGGCGCGTGGTGGCTCTGAAGAAGAGCGCCACGCGCCTATTGTCAGACCCCAGAGAAGAGGGGGAGATTCGTTGCCAGCAAATCGCTTTCGATTTCCTTCACGTCCTCCGTCAACCCATCCGATGGGGAAAGATCACGGAGATGTGCGAGGCATATCCCGCGTGGATCTGGTGAGCGATTCGGAAAGACTGTAGCTCCAGGATCTTGAGAAGATTCAAGAGGAGCAGCTTCCGTCTTAAGGTTGAATCCGAAGCTGGGAAAGTGCGTGAATTCCCTGATAATCCGAGTAGGGTCAGGGGCATGCGATTCCATTGGGCCTTGGGTGCCTTTTGTTTGATTCCGAGTGTCGCTGCGGCGGCCGCAGATGTATTCAACATGCCCGCCGGCCAGCGCAGCCTCGAGACAGTCATTGTTGGGAATCCCAGCAATGCGCCTGACGATACGGGATTCGGGGCGGTAGCTTATCCATTCAAGATATCGAAGTTCGAAATTACCACCGCGCAGTACGTCGTGTTTCTCAACGCCAAGGCCAAGGCTGACGCCGATGGCGGGTTGTGGAACAACGACATGGATTCAACGCGCTCGGGCGAGGGCGTGCGGTGCGAGATCACACGATCTGGGGAGAAAGGGAATTACACCCATTCTGTGCCGGAGGCACTCGCCAACCGCCCGGTCACGCATGTCAGCTTTCTGGATGCCTGCCGTTTCTGCAATTGGCTGCACAATGGGCAGGGCCAGGGCGACACTGAGGACGGCGCCTACACGTTGAAGGGCTATGACGGTACGGACGCTCGCCGCATCCAGCGGAATCCTGGCGCCCACTGGTTCGTGCCCAGCGAGGACGAATGGTACAAGGCCGCGTATTACGACCCAGGCAAGCCAGGCGGGGCGGGTTACTGGGATTTCCCCGTAAGAAGCGACATGAAACCCGACCGTGAGTTTTCGTCGGCTCGTGGTGTGAACTACTACGCCGGAGGCTATCTCGACGCGAAGCGCTATTTCACTGACGTGGGCCGCTTCGCCGGAGCTGCGAGCGCTTCGGGCACGTTCGATCAAGGGGGCAATGCGCTGGAGTGGACGGAAGGCTTCGTCCCGCCGTTTCTGCGCAACGCCTGGGGCGGAGCCTTCGACACGGACGACGGCGGCCGCAATGTCCGCGCTCCAAATCGTTTCCATACTTCGCGGTCCGATGTCCCGGGCATTGGCTTTCGTGTCGCCGGCGTCGTGGAAGGGCACGAGGCCAAGCCCACCGTGCGCTCGGTGGCGGCTGGTTCAGCCCAACAATCTTTGGCCGTCGATTTTCCTCGCCGTCCGTGGATTGATCCCGAGACGGGCAAACCGTTCTTCCCTCTCGCCTGGTTCAGTTACCAGAGCGACGAGCAAGACTTGGATGACCTGGCCCGAGAAGGGGCAAATTTGGTGCTGTTCGTCAACACACCCACCGACGTGGACAGCGACGAGCAGCTACGCGACAACAAGGAGCGCATGCTTCGATATCTGGACCATGCGCGGCAGCGCGGCATCAAGGTGCTGATGCAAACGGGTTGGTGGGGCGCCCACATGCATGGCAACCAGGTGGAAATCGAGAGGCAGCGTCAATTCGTGGAGGCCGTGCGCGACCATCCGGCACTGTTTGGCTATCAGCTTTACGACGAGCCGGAGTATCGCGCGGGCGGGGGGCTCGGGGTCGAGGAACAACAACAGCTGCGGGAGTTTGTCGGCGCGTTGGGAAAATTGCGCGATTCGCTCCGTCGCTGGGATGGCAATCCTCGCCGCATGATCTCCGTGGTTTTCAATCTCGTGCCCCTATCAAGCTGGGTGGACTACCTTCCGGTGGTGGATTCCTTCCAGGTGGACCGCTACCCCCTGGACAAACAGCAGGCCTATTTCGGACATCGTGGCGATTGGGGGCCCCTGATGATGGGGTGGTCCATGGCCCACGGCGTGGCGGCGCTGCGAGATCAGCCGCACCTGCGCAATCCCGCCCCCTGCATGCAGGGGGTCGGCTGGCTGCATACCGAGAGCGGTGAACTAGGGCTTTGGCGCGATCCGCTGTATGAGGAAACGCGTTACATGGCCTATTCCTCTTTGACCGTCGGCTCCTGGGGCGTGTTTCACTGGATCAGGCGTTTTGGCCGCCCGGAATCGCCGGCGATTCTGAAGAATGTCGGGCGGCTGTATGCGGAGCTGAGATCCTTGTTCCCGGCCTTTGAGCGGAGTTGGGAGAAACCAGCCTTCACCGTGCAGCACAATCACGAAAAGATCACTCGCGGATTTTTGACCGATTCCGTGGCCGATATCACGACACTTCCCCTGGAAGACCAGGCCAACTACTACCTGATCGTCAGCAACAACAGCGGCGTTTTCACGGATATCTCGCTGCGGATGAAGCTGCCCGCCATGGAAGGCATCGCCGCGCGCCAGGCCACGGTGCTCAACGAAGACTGGCACCGCGCCATGGGCTATTCCGAAGACAGCGGTGAATGGAGCATCGATAAGCACACAATGTGTTTCGGCGACATCAACGTGTGGGTCATCCCCAAGATCAAACCTGCAGACCCCAAGCCGTGACGATTCGGCTAAAGGCCAGGCTTCGCTGCCGCGCAGCCTGGATGACACACCGCGGCGGGCCACTTCGCGGCCTCCCGCTTTTCTCATGATCCAGCGGCGAGTGAACTCTTGAAAGCCCGCGCTCAGCAGAGCTGGACTGCGGCTACTTGAGGATCGTTGCCCTCTCCATCAGCCACAGCACATCTTGATTGTTGGCCGACTTGACGCCCAGAGGGATGCTGCCGCCTTTTTGCACCTTAGGCACCGTGCGAGAATCCCGCCACTTCCTGATTTCCGAGTGCCCGTCGGCGAAGGAGAATCCTCCAGCTCGATTATGGTAACTGGCCGGATAATCCAGAATTTCCCAAAGCGTTGGCGTGTTCGGAAACCCCTCCATGCTCACGTTAAAATAGCCGTCATTGATGCTGTCTTCCCTTTCGTCGAGCAAGACGTAACACTGTGTGGGATTCTGGATATCGCTGGTTTTTTGGTACACGCGGTACTTATCGCCCGAAGCGCCCCAAGAGCCTCCACCAACCCAGTTATTCATGGCCATGCTCAACACGCGGGGTTTGGATTCGATGCGCCCTGCCTGGCTGACTCGCACGACAGACCGGTCGCCCGGGCAACGGAAAATGCCCGAACTGTTGCAGTATGGCGCCAAAGGGCTGACCTTCGGGTTTGAAACACTCGCCGAGGGATCCCAATTGTAACGGGACGAAGAGTAATCCACCGGCGCCGTGTACCAAGATCGAGATGTGCAAAACGAGCCGTTGTGATCCTCCGCGTACATAATCCATGCCAGGGTGAGCTGCCGGTGATTGCTCATGCATTGAATCCCCTGGGCCTTTGTCTTGGCTTTGCCCAATGCAGGCAACAACATCCCAGCCAGAATTGCTATGATCGCGATCACGACCAGCAGTTCGATGAGCGTGAAACCGTGGAATCGTCCGCGCCTCCGCCACCAAGGTGGCCGAGCTCTGAATCGTTTGGTTTCCATATGGATCCCTCCTGCAAGGCTGCGGCTCGAAATGCCCCGTCCCGGTTCCAGACCGAAAACCCCGTGCAGGTTCCAATGCTCCCTTATCAAACAGCTCTGCGGCATCCATTGTCAACGTGGAGTTTCGGGGAGAATGATTCTTTGAATATTTCCGATTCGCGCCGCGCGAACCCCCTCCCCCACTTCGCGAAACCAAATGTTCTCGAGAACACCGAACCCGGTATGAAAGACATGGGTGAGGAGATTTTTCGGCCTCTTGGTCTGGACCTGGGAGGAGCAGTTTCGCATCGGACCTTTTTCCGCTCATCTGTGCCTCTTTCATTCTCTGCTTCTCTTTCACAAAGCATCCACTCCAATCCGAATCAAGGCCTTGCGAAAATCGGCGATTGCAGGTAAGGCTTGATCACATCCATCGCCTGTTCACAATCAATGGCCGTGCCATGGCGTGTGATTCAGACGCGATCACCCGGCGCAATCTGTTGCAGATTGGCGGGGCAGGTTTGCCGGGAATGTCTCTGCCTAGAGTCTTAAGACAACGAACCATCGTTAGGCCGCTTGAACCCCGATGCCCATCGAGACACTCATCGAACGCTGGTTTGCAATTGGCTTTTTGATCTTCGGCCTTTCCCATGTGCTGTATCCGGCCAAATGGGCAGCGCTCTTCCTGCCGCTGCGCGAGCTCGAAACGGGTGGGTTGATTCTCGCCCTATTTAATTTGCCGCTGGGCCTCGCGGTGGTCCTGGGGCACAATGTTTGGGTATGGGGCCTTCCGGTCGTTGTCACCTTGGCTGGATGGTTGATGCTACTGAAGAGTGTGGTCTATGTTTTATTCCCGCGCGCACTTCCTCGTGTGATGCCGAGCGGTGAGAGAATGGTGAGCGCGTTCCGTGTCGGAGGTGCGGTCGGTATTTTCTTGGGAGCTTTGTTGTTTTATGACTGGTTCCACCACAGATGATAACCGCAACGAGCGGCCCAACCAAGCAGCGCGGCGAGCCTGGCCTGGGGCTGCTCGTTTGCCACACTGCCACGCGCCAGCGCTGCCGGGCCGCTGGCATTGGGGTTGGGCGGCAAAGCTCCGCCGGTGGCGATGAACCGCGACTGTAGAAGCCCGTTGAATGTGGACCCGCTGCAGCCGCGCGAGATTCAGTCGCTGTTCAGCGCGGCTGGGTTCCGATGGTGGATTGCAGGCGGATGGGCGCTCGACTTGTTCACAGGCAGTCAGTCGAGACCTCACTTTGATATAGACGTGGCGGTCGCCCGCCTGGATCAGTTAGCCGCACAGGAATACCTCCGTGGTTGGGATTTTCAGTATGCGGTTCCTGGCACCAGCGATCCAGTCGTTTTCAAGTCATGGATTTCCGGCCAGACTCTCGGTCACGAGATTCACGGAAGTTGGGTGCGCGAGCGCCCGGATTCGCCTTGGCGTTTTGAGTTTCTGCTCCATGAGATTGAGGAGGATGGCTGGTCGTTCCGTTATTGCCAAGATGTTCGGCATCCTCTGGAGCACATAGGAGCCCGCACTCGCGATGGCATTCCCCACCTCCGGCCAGAAATCGCGCTTCTCTACAAAGCCGCACGACTGCGGGAGGTGGACGAGCAAGATTTCCGACGAGTGCTCCCGCACCTCGAGCCTGCGGCGCGCGGTCAGCTTGCACGGGACATTGTTTGTTTCTCGCCGCAGCACGCATGGCTTGCCGTGCTCAGATAAGAAATGCAATTGCAGCCCAACAAACCATCGCGTCAGCCAACGCCGTTAAGGCACTCCGGTTTCGATACAACGGCACTTGCCCGGCCTGGCTGCGCTCGGCGATAGTCGGCAACACGTGGACATCTACGTTACTCAATGGCCAGCAAACGAAAACAAAACACCAAACCTAGCACCCTCACTGAGCGGACCGTTCGGTTGCGCGTCGTCTGCCAGAAACCGCCACCGCCGCAGCGGTATTGCGCGGAGTTCGGTTTGCAGGACAACTCGACCACTGCTCATTGGGTGATTCATGCCGGGCAGGCTCACCCAAACGGCGATATTCACTTTGAATGCGAGTGTCGCGTCCGACCCCATCAGAGCACGGGCTCGCCAAACTTTCTCGGCCCGTTCGTGCATGGCGAGGCTTCACGGAGGTTTCTCTACCTGAGCTGGCGCCCGGTCGGATGGCGTCCGCCCCAGCCCGACCCGCCCTGCCCCGCGTGGCTGCGGCGCATCAAGGTCCATCTAAGGAACCGTGCAAAAATTACTTCCGAACTAAAAAGCGGATTCACAACATAATCCGCAACTATTCGAACCCAGCAGTTCCGCTCGGTATGACTCGGAACGCTTGAAATGAGGCCTTGGAATCACTTTCGGCCGAGGG
>SXGS01093555.1_pt1 | contig 29931 bp, 30 predicted proteins | sample 3174681 | NCBI WGS metagenome assembly SXGS01 (sample SAMN11356861, study PRJNA531348) | freshwater metagenome | isolation source: freshwater sample F1-80 | place: China: Fuxian Lake, Yuxi | collected 2017-12-25 | reverse complement strand
GATGAGCAGGATCACCGCCACACCGAAGAAGCCGGTCGCCGGCGTGACGCCGAACAGAAAGGCCACGCCCAGAATCACCAGGACTTGCAGCGAGGTCACCGTCGTCACGAAGAGAAACCGGCTCAGGATCACGGAGGTCCGGTGGATGGGCGTGGACATCAGCCGCTCCAGAAACCCGTTTTCCTTGTCGAACAGCAGGTCCACTCCGCCCGCCAGCCCGTTGTTGAGCACCGTCATCACCACAACGCCCGCCGTGAGGAAGCTGATGTAATTGGGCGCCTGAACCACTTGCACGTCGGCGGCGCGCTGGAAGAGGTTGCCGAAAAAAATCAACCAGAACAACATCGGCTGAATCAGCGTGAACAACATGCTGAACTTTTCACGGCTCAGCCGGCGAACCCAGCGCATCGTGAGCGCGGCAATTTCCTGTCGGTATTCGTTCATACAGCTATGCCTCTTCCTCGGCTGCGGGAAATTCCTCACGGATGGCATGGCCCGTGTGGGCCACGAAGACATCGTCCAACCTTGGCCGGTGGTACTCGATGAATTCCACCGGACAAGCCAGCCGGTTGGCCACCTCCAAGATAGCCGGCAAGGCCTTTTCGGGAGATTCCACCCGAATGTCCAGCCCCGTTGGCTTGGCGCTGATCGCTCGTATGGACGGGAGCCCCTTGAGCGCAGCGGCCAGCGGCTCCACCCGTGCCAGCGCCGCCGAGCCGACGGTCACGGACACGATGTCCCCGCCCAAGCCTGATTTCAACTCCGTCGGTGAGCCCAACGCCTTGATATGCCCCCCGTCGATGATGGCCAGCCGATCGCACAACTGGTCCGCCTCGTCGAGATAGTTGGTCGTCATCACGACGGTGATGCCCCGTTTCCTGAGTTGCCGGACATAGTCCCAGATGCGGAGACGGCTCTGGACGTCCAGCCCCAGCGTCGGTTCGTCCAAGAAGAGGATCTTGGGATTCGGCAACAGTCCGCAGGCGATGTCCAGTTTCCGCTTCATCCCGCCTGAATAAGTCTTGGCCGGCTGATCCGCCTTGCCTTCCAGATCCACCAGTTTGAGCAGTTCCGCAATGCGGCGGAGGCTTTCCTCTTTGGACAGGTGGTACAAGTCGCCCAGCAGCAGCAGATGCTCACGTCCTGTGAGAAAGCGATCGATGGCCCGCTCTTGGGGCACGTAGCCGATCAGCCGGCGCACGTGATCCGCATCCCGAACGACATCATGCCCCAGCACCGTCGCCTGGCCGGAAGTCGGGCGCAGAAGGGTGATCAGGATCCGCAGGGTCGTGCTTTTGCCGGCCCCATTGGGCCCCAGCAGGGCGAAGATTTCCCCCGTCCGGATCTGGAACGAGAGATCCTGGATGGCGGCGACGCCGTCATACGTCTTGCCCAACTTGGACACGTCAATGGCGACCGATTGCTCCATCACCCCCAGCCTTTCACGCCGCCACGCTCCTGCAGCTTGAACTCCAGCAAATTGTTAAGCCGGCGGGCCCGCTGATGCAGACTGTCCGCCTCCATCAGAAACTGTTTTTCGAGCGGGGTCAGATCGAGGCAGCCGGCCAGACTGTTGACCAGCGCCTCATCGTCCACCGCTTGGCGCAACAACCATTCCCGCTGATGCCCGTCATCGCCTGAGTGCAGGTAGGTATCCAGAAGCCGCACCAGCACCGCCCTGATGGCCGGTTCCAGGCTCACCGCCCCCTCGTTCGGTATGAGCCGGATCCTGGCCTGCCGGTAGCTTTTCTCATAAAACTGCTCGCCGATCTCAAACCGGGACAGGCCGTGCAACAGAATATTGAACCGGCCGTCCGGCAGCGGCTGCACACTCACCAGCCGCCCGACACAGCCCACGTCAAAAATCGGTGGATTCCCGTAATAGTCATCCTCCCAGCCCTCTTTCAGCAGCGCCATCCCGACGCACTGGCCCCCGACCGCCGCGTCGGCAACCATCTCGCGGTAACGAGGCTCAAAGATGTGCAACGGCAGGTAGGTTTTGGGGAAAAACACGACGTCGGGAAGAGGGAAGACTGGAATGTGTTCCGGCACATGAAATTCCGTATCCTCGCCGGAGGGGGCGCGCCCTGGATCAATTGGCATGCCTCACGATAGCCGAAGGCTGTTTGCAAAGTCAACAGCGCACCGGCATGCGACACGCTCCTCGAGATACAGAAAACCCTCTTCAATACAGGAGATTTGCGCGGTCTTCCGTCGCATGTTATAAGCCTGGCGTACCCGATGGGCCCGATCACCGGGTCGTGTCGGCTGGTGTCCGACCAGGGGGAGGGGCGTCTGTCATATTCCATCTCTCCAGGCCGCCGAGGTCGCGCCGGTTGGTGTCCGCTCCTCGCTTGCCTCTTGGCCGGCATCCTGCTGGCCATCCCGGCATCAAGCCCTGCGACCGTCCCCGCTGAACCGCCCTCGCCGGGAGTCTACCGTCACCCTGTGCCCGGATACGTCTATCGTTTTCCACACGACCATGGGGCCCATGAGGAGTTTCGCACGGAATGGTGGTACTACACCGGCCACCTCTCCACCAAATGCGGGCGACGGTTCGGCTATCAACTGACGTTTTTCCGACGAGGGGTCACGCAGAAGGAAGAGCGAGAGAATCCCTCCCGCTGGGCCATCCGCCATCTGTACTTGGCCCATGCGGCCGTGACCGATCTGGACCGCTCCCGGTTTTCGTATGCCGAAAAACTGAGCCGGGCCGGCCTCGGCAAGGCGGGGGCCGAACATGGACGACTCCGCGTCTGGATCGACCGCTGGAAGGCCGAAGCCTCTCCTGCCGAACCGCATCGCCATCATCTCCAGGCCGCCGGAGACGATTTTACGCTGGACCTGACGGTGGCGTCCGAAAAACCGCCCGTCATCCACGGCCAAGGCGGCGTCAGCCGCAAAGGAGCCTCGCCCGAACAGGCCTCCCATTATTATTCGCTGACTCGCTTGACGACGTCGGGCACCATCACCGTCGCGGGGGAATCCCTGGCGGTCACCGGATGGAGTTGGATGGACCACGAGTTCGGCTCCGGCGACCTCGGCGCAAACCAGGTCGGCTGGGATTGGTTCAGCATCCAGTTGGACAACCGGACCGAAGTGATGCTCTACCGGCTGCGTCTGGCGGACGGCACGATCGATCCTGCCTCCAGCGGAAGCCTGATCCTCCCGGACGGGCGGGTGCAGACGCTGTCGGCATCGGACGTCCGTGTCGAAACCTTGGAGTCCTGGACGAGCCGGCTCAGCGGCGCCCGCTATCCGGCTCGATGGAAAATCGCGATTCCGTCGGCGGACCTGAGTCTGGAAGTGACCCCGGAACTCGCCGACCAGGAGCTGCTCACGACCCGCAGCACCCAGGTGACCTATTGGGAAGGAGCCGCCCGGATCGCCGGCATGCAGCGAGGCATTCCGCTGACAGGAGCCGGGTACGTCGAGCTGACGGGCTACGCCGAACGCTTTCGGCAACGCCTCTGAGGGCCCGTCGGCACAGGCGGCGCACCAACCGTTGCCAGGAGGGGTCGCGGTATGATTCGCGCCCTTGACTCATTTGCCGGTCGTATGGCACGGTCCCGGACATGCCGATCCTGTCAGGCCCAGCATGGTCGCCACCGACCGCACGTGCGCAATTCCAGCGGATCGCCGGACTGTTGGTCCTGCTGGCCCTGGGGTGGCTTCCCGCCTGCAGCAAGCAAAGCGACGCCATCGTCTCGATCGCACTGCACCCCGCCAACGCCGCTATCCTCTACGTGGCCACCAATGAGTCGGTGTACAAAACTCGCGACGGCGGCGTCTCCTGGGAACGGATGGCCACGGACCTCAGCTCCTATCGAGTCCTTTCGCTCGCGCTGGACCCGGCGCATCCGGCCTCGGTCTACGCGGGCACGATGGGAGACGCGGTGTACAAGAGCCCAGACGGAGGGCAGCGCTGGATTGCGCATAATGCGGGGCTGAAGGAGCATGTGTCCGTGGTGAACCGGTTCGTCTTCGATCCGCGTGACACCGAAACCGTGTATGCCGCCACGACGGTCGGGGTCTTCCGCAGCACGGACGGCGGGCGCCTGTGGGACGAGCGGATGGCCGGCATGAAGGAAGTCCATATCGTGTTCACGCTCACGATGGACCCCGCCAGGCCCAATATCTTCTATGCTGGCACATCCGGCGGCGCCTATCGCAGCCTGGACGGCACGGCCTCGTGGCAGAAGGTGAACAACGGCCTGATCCCCCCGGAAATTTTGGATGCTGCCCTCTCCCTCGGCGTCAGCACGATCGCCATCGACCCGAAAACGCCCGACACAGTCTACGCAGGAACTAACAAGGGGCTCTTCATGAGCACCGATCGAGCCGAGGCCTGGACCCGCATCGGTCAGTCCCTGACCGACCAGTACATCAGCAGCCTCGTGATCGACCCGGTGAATCCGTCTGTCTTGTATGCGGGCGGTCGATCCGGCATTCACAAGAGCCTGGACAAAGGCCGGACCTGGCAGGCGATGAACGAAGGACTGGAGACGCTCAACATCCGAACCATCGTGATGAGCCCGCAAGACCCGCAGACACTCTACCTGGGGACGAACGGGAGCGGACTGTACCGAAGCCTCGACGGAGCCCGGAGCTGGACCCGCGTGCACATCACGGACCAAGCGACACCCTCTCCCGCGGGGGCCTGACAGACCCCTGCCCATCACTATGCCGACGATATTTCTGGTGCGACACGGAGAGACCGACTGGAACCGGAGCGGGCAAATCATGGGCGAGCGGCCCGTCCCCCTGAACCAGCAGGGGCTGGCGCAAGTCCAACGACTGGCGGGCTTGTTGATGGACCGCCCGATCCGGGCCATCTACTCGAGCCCGGTGGCACGAGCGCGGCAGACTGCGGAGGTCCTCACCTCGGCGACGAACGTCCCGGTGACGATCGACCGAGGGCTGACCGAAATCGGCGTGGGCCGCTGGGAAGGGCTCTACTGGAAAGATCTTGCCGATCAGATCATCCGGCAGGACTTATACCGCAAGCCCCACGAAGCCCGCCCGCCAGGGGGCGAAACATTGCGCGAGGTGCAAGACCGCGCCGTAGCCGCGGTGGAACGGGCCTGCGCAACGCACTCGGAAGGCCCGCTCCTGTTCGTCTCCCATGCCGATGTCTTGCGCGCGATCCTGGCCCATTATCTCAAGTTGGACCTCGCCACCATACGGCAGGTGCTCGTCAGCCATGCGGCGCTGACAGCCATCGAGATGCACGGACGCCTGACAGACCTTGTGTGCCTGAACTATCCTCCCGATCCGTCGCTCCTATAGCCCGGCATTCGGCTCAGTGTCCGCCCTGTCCCTCGGCCCGGCTTTGCCCATGCCCATAGCGGCTCTGGTAACGGTTCATCCCCTCGGACAAGATCTTCCATTCCGACGCCGTCAGCATGTCCTTCAACTTGAACCGCAAGCCGAGAATGTTCGCGGCCGAGCGCATCCGGCTGTTGTTCGCCTCGTCCAAAATCTTCGTGAACTCCTCCGGAGCCGCCTCGTAATTCGCGTTCGTTTCGTATAGCTTCTGATGGTATCGGCGTTGCTGCTGGTAGGATTGCTTGATCTCTTCGATTATGTCTCCGACCACCGCCTTCGCGCGTTTGGCCTTGTCCTGATCCTGGACCGACTGGTCAACAAGCGCCTCCACTTCCTGTTGCGCTTTCTCGCCCATCGTATCCATGCCGCGGCCATGCCCACCCGTTCCATGGTAGCCACCGCACCCGGCCAGGGGCAGCCAGACCAACAGACTCATTGCAAACCATACCTTGGCGCCATTCATCAGGAACCTCCTCGCGTAAGAAATACCAGGTATTGCTCCTTGAAGCCTGCTCATCCCCGTGCGCCTGCCTGCCAAGGGCTGCGCTTGCTTGTAGCCCCGCGCACAGTAGCACAGACTTTTTCTCTTTTCGAGTGCCGGTTTGATGGAACCGATGGCCAAGACCGCTTTGCACAAGGCCGAGCGCCATCGGATTGCTTTGAATGGCCCAGCCCATGTAACATGAAGCATGGAAAATCAACCTCTTGGATTGATAAAAGCAAAAAATCTCACGGCTTGTACTAGCTGGGAATGTCCGCAAGTAGCACGTGCGCCGTATCGCAGTATGTTTTCGTGAACTTGCCATTCATTTTCTTCTTGACAAGCCTCTCATGATTCGCTATAAAGCAAGCATGCTCGCAAGGAGTCTTGCTTGTGGAAGAACTAAAAGACATTCTGGTCGGCCTTGAACAGCGTATCAATGCCTATAAGACCCGCCTGCAGGAATTGGAGAAAAAGCGGGGCCGGCTTGAGGACGAGATCGCCACGATCAAGAAATACCTCGAACTCGCTGAAACTCTCTACCGCGTGGAAGCCGACAAGGCCAAGCTCGCCAGCCTGTCCAGCCAAATCATCACCGATGACAAGGGCCCGCGCCTGCTGCCGATGGACGTCACCGATCAATCGCGCGAGATCCTCCTGGGTCGGAGCAAGTATGTCACCATGAGCGTGCCCGAGGCCGCCCATCAGATTTTACGTGAAGCGAGGCGCTCAATGCATGCGAAGGAGTTGGTCCAGCGGTTGATTGAGGGAGGCATGCAGATTAAGGGGAAAACGCCTCTGACCTCCGTGGCCACCTCGCTCAAGCGGGACCGGCGGTTCAAGAAGGTAGGGCCCAATACGTTTGACCTTCTCGATGAAGCATTAACGAAGGCGGTGTAAACGCTTCGACCAGTTTCCGCCAAGAGTCGATGAAAGGAGGTGAGCGCTTTGGCAACGAAGAAGGCAGCGAAGAAGAAAAAGAAGTAACCCCTCCACGGTTACGGCGCCGGGGGCAAGGCCACTTGCTCCCGGCGCCCCTTCAATACAGAACACCCTCCCCACGACGACCAACATTCCCGGCACAAACAAGACACCAGGACCACTGTCGGTTCTTGAGAAGGCGTTGCGGCTGAAACAGGCTTAGGCTGCGGGAGCGGCTTGCAGAGCCGCAATAGGCACGTGAGCGGGACGTGAATGGACATGCTGCGGGGCGACCGGAGCTTCCTGGGAGTCGACCAACACCCAGCTGTCCGGCTGCGACAGGATGGTTTGCACCAATTTGGTGTGGAGCGCATGCCCCGATCGGTCGGCGGTCAGATGGCCGATAACCGGAACCCCGAGCAAGGCCATGTCTCCGATCAGGTCCAGCACCTTATGCCGCACAAACTCATCGGCGAAACGGAGGCCGGATTCGTTCACAATGCCGTCCTCAGACAATACCACCGTATTCTCCAGCGAGCCGCCTTTTGCAAGGCCCCTTGCCCAAAGCGCCTCCACTTCTTTCAGAAACGCGAACGTGCGCGCATCGGCGATGTCCTGCTCGAACGAGGCCACGGAGCAGTCATACTCGTACGTCTGCCGCTGGATCATCGGATGATTGTACTGAACGGAGCACGTAATCCTCGGCGTTGTCGCAGGCGTGATCGCGATCCGTCGTCCACCTTCGGCAATCTCGATCGGCCGTAATATCTTTAGGTAGGGCTGCCACCGCTCTTGCTGGGTGATTCCCGCAGAACGGATCAACTGGACAAACGCGCCGGCACTGCCATCCATCGCCGGAATCTCCCCCCCGTCCAGTTCCACATAGACGTTGTCGATCTCGACCCCGACCAACGCCGCCAGCAGGTGTTCGACCGTTTTAATCAAAGCCCCGTTCGCACTGAGAGCCGTGCAGAGTTCGGTGGACATCAGATTGCGGATCGAAGCCCCAAACGACACGGTGCCACCCCTCTGGTGCCGGATAAATAAAATGCCCGTATCAGGAGGAGCCGGACTCAGCGTCAGCGACACGGACTGGCCCGTATGGAGGCCGATACCGGAGCAGGAAACCGAATGGTTAATGGTATGTTGCTGACGCATAAAAATACCCTCAATCCCGCGTAGGATACAGCAAGATAGATGCCAAAAATATTCTCTGTCTTTAATTCATAACAAATTGATTTACAAAGATTTATATTCATACCGTCTGTACGGTGTGTTGTAAAAACAAAACATGTGTGCTTTTTTCACCGTAGTTAAAAAGACAGTGATGGGCTTCTCGTGGCCCATCCTGGACTCCTTCGCCAGGCGCTTCGCGACGCATTCGATTCATTGCGGGCGAAAACCGGGCCATGATACAGTGCTCACGCGCACCGGCTGAAAGACATGCCCATGCAAGAACCAAATGAAAAGCTGATCGCCAAGAAGGAAGAGTGGGCCAAGGCCAAACGCGGGCTGGTCGAGGATGGGGTGACGCAAGACCACCGCGCCAGGGCAGTTGGGCTCCCGCCGGGTCAGCACCGGGTCAACAACTGGCCGGTTCTGGATCTGGGCATTCATCCCGATTTGCCGCTGGATCAGTGGGCGCTGACCGTCAGTGGCCTCGTCGAGCAGCCGATCACCTGGACCTGGGAACAATTCCTGGCCCAGCCGCAAGTCGAACTGGTCACCGACTTTCATTGTGTTACGACTTGGAGCACGTTCGACAACGCCTGGCTGGGCGTCGCCTTTCGCCACCTCATGCAGCTGGTCAAACCCAAGCCGGACGCACAATTCGTCTATTTCACCAGCTACGACAACTATTCGACGAGCCTCCCCCTGGAGGCCTGCGATGATGACGATGTCCTGCTTGTCCAGCGATGGAACGGCAAGCCCCTGCCCAAGGAACACGGAGGTCCGGTGCGCGTGCATGTCCCCAAGCGCTATGCCTGGAAAGGCGCCAAGTGGGTGAAGGAAATTATTTTCTTAGAGAACGACCGTCCGGGATATTGGGAAGTGCGGGGCTATTCGAATACGGCGCTCCCTTGGGACGAAGACCGGTATGCGTAACGCAACAACGATGCACGCGGAATGATGACCGATGACTACGCATCCCGACCATTCATCATTCTGCATTCAGCATTCATTGTTGCTCAAGGGCGCGGCTCCAGTTCGATCAACCCCTTCCGAATCGCCAGAATCGCCGCCTGCGTCCGGTCGTAGACCTGCAACTTGTGAAAAATATTCCGCACGTGGTTCTTGACGGTCTTCTCGCTCAGATCCAGATTGTTGGCGATTTCCTTGTTCGTCTTCCCGTCCGCCACGAGCCGCAGCACGGTGATTTCACGCTCCGTCAGGTCATGTTCCACCCAGCCCGGCTTCTTGCCCTTGCGCTGCGCCAACAAGGAAAACTCGGCGAGAATCTTGCTGGCCACCGAGGGATGGATGAGCGACTCGCCCCGATAGACGGCCCGGATCGCCGCCACGATCTGCGAGGAATCCGTGTCTTTGAGCAAATAGCCCGTCGCGCCGGCCCGGACCAGATCGAAGATATATTGCTGTTCTTCATACATGGTCAGCGCAATGATGCCGATGTGCGGGAATTCCCGTTTGATGATCCGCGTCGCTTCGACCCCGCCCATCCGGGGCATACTCACATCCATCAGGATCACGTCCGGCACGAGCGAGCGGGCTTTTTCGACCGCCTCCTGACCGTCCTGCGCCTCCCCGACCACCTCGATGTTTTCCTTGGTCTTCAGGATCGCGGAGAGTCCCTCCCGCACCACACGGTGGTCGTCCGAGATGAGAACTTTAATACGCTCCATGCGACTCGGCCTCCTTCTGCGTCTGCGGCACGACAATCGTAATGCGCGTCCCCTTGCCTTTTTTGGATGCAATACCGGCGGTTCCGCCGACCAGCCGCGCCCGCTCGACGATCCCGCGGAGGCCGAAATGGTCCCACTTCTCCGGATCCAGCGACACCGCATCCATGTCGAAACCGATGCCGGAGTCGGTGATCGTCGCGCTGAGCGCCTCGCGGCCCAACTCGAGCCGCACCGACACATAATCCGTCTTGGCATGCTTCTGCACGTTGCTCAACGCTTCCTGCACGATGCGGAAGAGGAAAATCTTGGTCTTGGGAAGCAGCGTGGTCTCGTCCCCGGACACGGAAAACTCGGTCTTGATGTGGTATTGGGTTTCGTAGGAGCGCAGATAGTTCGCCAATGCGGGGATCAGGTCCATCTTGTCGTACTGGACGGGACGGAGGTTGAAAATGACCTGGCGGGCCTCCTGAATGGCCATTTTCAATTGCGCCCTGGTTTCCCGGAGCGTCGTTTGCGCCGCTCGGGGATCCTTTCGGAGAAGCTCCTGGCAGAGATCCAGCTTGAAGTTCACCCCGGCCAGGTTCTGGACCAAGCCGTCATGGATCTCGCAGGCGATGCGGGTCCGCTCCTCCGTGACCGCCGCCCCGGACTCCTTGACGTAGAGCCGGTAGAGGGACTGGTACTTGTTGAGGGTCTTTTCGATCTCCGCCGTGGCGCGAATCCGGGCCTCGATCAGCTGCCACATGAACTTGGCGCTGGCGCCGCCGATCACCGCCACGCCCATGCGGTGAAAATCCTGCAGCGCGCGTCCCACTTCCGCGCTCCCGCTCACGTCGATGATCAGATCCACCCGCTCCATCGCGAGCAGGTCCCGGTAATCGCGCGTGATCGGAATGTTCAGCCGGCGCGCTAGCGCCACCCCGTCGGCACCGGGGTCCACCTCGGCAATGCCCACGACCTGCACCAGCGGATCGGTGGCAAAGATTTCCATCAGCGCCGTGCCACCGCGGCCGGCCCCGATGATGGCGACATGCGTCGCGGGCGCCCCCCGCTTCTTGAGCGGGCGCCGCCGCGCACGTTTGGCTTTCACGCTGTGCCGCACAGCAGGCATCGAGGGCCTCGCCGGGATGCTCGGAGGGACGTCACCGAGTCGCACACAATCGTACCGTGAACGGGAAGCGACGGGAAGGCGCGCAAGGCAAGAACAGGGTCGCGGGGGAACGGGCCGTACTATTTCTCCCGCCGCTCACGAGCCAGCGTTTTCAGCTCATCCATGAACTGATCGATGTCCTTGAACTCGCGGTAGACCGAAGCAAACCGGACGTAGGCCACCTGATCCAGTTGGTGCAGCTCCCGCATCACTTCCTCTCCGACGACGGTGCTGGGAAGCTCCGTTTCCCCCATTTCCTGAATGCGCTTCTCGATCCGATCCGCCACCGCTTCGATGGTCGCGGTGCTGATCGGGCGCTTCTCGCAGGCCTTTTTCAAGCCCGCCAGGATCTTCCCGCGATCGAAGGGTTCCCGTCGCCCGTCTTTCTTGACCACGACGGGCAGGCTCTCCTCGACCCGTTCATAGGTCGTGTAGCGACGTTTGCAGGCTAGGCATTCACGGCGGCGGCGGATGACTTCGCCCTCGCGGGCCATTCGCGAATCCACCACCTTGTCTTCAAGGTCGTCGCAGAAAGGGCACTTCACCTGGCTGGTCCTTTTCAGGCCGAGGGGGCCTCATAGGGGTAAAAGAAGGGGAACCGATTGCAGAGGGCCTTGGCCTGCTTTCGGGTCTCCCGCTGCAACCGCTTGTCCTTGGGCTTCTGAAGCACCTGGTCGATCAGCGACACGACCTCGGCCATCTCCGCTTCCCGCATCCCGCGTGTGGCGACGATCGGGGTCCCCAAGCGGATCCCGCTGGCAACAGCCGGCGGCTTTTCGTCGTAGGGCACTGCGTTCTTGTTCACGATGATGCCGGCGTTGTCCAGGGCCGTTTCCGCTTCCTTGCCCGTGACTTCCTTGTTGCTGAGATTGACCAACATCAAGTGGGTATCGGTCCCACCCGACACCACCCGGTACCCGCGCGACAACAACCCCGAAGCAAGCGCCCGGGCATCGGCCAGGACCTGTTGCTGATAGGCCGTGAACGCGGGCGCGAGGGCTTCGCCGAAGGCCACGGCCTTGGCGGCGATCACGTGCTCCAGGGGGCCGCCCTGCTGACCGGGGAAGACCACCTTGTCCACCGCCTTGGCATGCTCCGCCTTGCACATGACCACCCCGCCGCGCGGCCCACGGAGGGTCTTGTGCGTCGTCGTGGTCACGAAATCGGCATAGGGCACAGGGTTGGGATGGAGCCCGGCGGCGACGAGGCCCGCAATGTGCGCCATGTCGACCATTAGATAGGCCCCGACTGACTTGGCAATCGCCTGGAACCGAGGAAAGTCCAGCGTCCGCGCATAGGCGCTCGCCCCCGCGACCAGCATCTTCGGCCGGCACTGCTCAGCGAGGCGCTGCATCGCGTCATAGTCGATCTGCTCGGTCTGCCGGTCCACGCCATAGAAGAAGGACTGAAAGAGCTGGCCCGAGAAATTCACCTTGCTCCCGTGGGTCAGGTGCCCGCCCTGCGCTAGGTCCATGCCCAAAATCACGTCCCCCGGCTTGAGCACCGAGAGATAGGCGGCCATGTTGGCCTGCGAACCCGAATGGGGCTGGACGTTGACGTGCTCGGCGCCGAAGAGCTGCTTCGCGCGCTCGATCGCAAGCGACTCCACCGTATCCACGTGCTGGCAGCCGCCGTAATAGCGGCGGCCGGGATAGCCCTCGGCATACTTGTTCGTCATGAGGGAGCCCTGCGCGGCCAACACGGAGGGGCTGGCGAAATTCTCCGAGGCGATCAGCAGGAGCTTGTCCCGCTGCCGCTTCTCTTCCTTGCGAATCGCCTCGTACACGGCGGGATCGGCCGCCTTCAAGGCTTTCAACGAACCCACAGCCTGACTAGCCATCGATGCCCCCTGCCTCCCTCCGTTGCCAGTTGCCCGCTTGCAGTCGCCCGGCGCTCCCGCCGTGCCCGGCTCGTCTCGCGCGCCGGATCAGGCTCCAGTCTCCGCAGCCGCCTCCTGGTCCTGCTTCTTCACCACGTGGACCGCCACCGTTGCCGTCACGTCACGATGCAGCTTCACCGAGACTGCGACCGTCCCCAGTTCCTTGATCGGCTGCGCCAGTTGGATCTTCCGGCGATCCACCGTAAAGCCATGCTCGACCAGCCCCTCTGCAATATCCTTGGTCGTGACCGACCCGAAGAGCTTGTCATCCTTACCCACCTGGGCCATGATCGTCACCGAGACCGCGGACATCTTCTTGGCCAAGGCCTCGATCTCCAGCTTCTCCTTCTTGGCCTTGTCCGCCATGGTGCGCTTGGCATGTTCCAGTTCTTTGACGTTGCGGGTGTTGGCTTCCAACGCCTTGCGGCGCGGGAGCAAATAGTTCCGCGCAAAGCCGTCCGACACGTCCAGCAGGTCCCCCAGATGGCCGACCCCTTCCACGTTCTCTTTCAGAATCACTTTCATGGTGCTAACCCCTCTGTTAGAAAGGGAAAAGCATACTGGCCGGACCGGGAAAAGTCAATTCAGAATCGGCCGATTCCCACCCTTGCATTTCGGGCAGCGAGCGACTACTGTTGACATATCGTGCAGACCCAGAGCCGGAACCGCCACCACAACAGCTGGCCACCCCATGCGACGCGGCACGTGAAACTCATTGACCTGATCCAGCACTATGCCCGAGCCCTGGCCGTGGAGCGCGATGCGGCCGTCTCGCGCGGACTGGATGCCCCGATTCACACAGGTGGCGGGAGAAAACTCGCGACGGCCGGCACCCTGCACCTCTATGCCTTCGACGTGCCGGCCTCGACGCCCCTGGCCGAAGACGTCCCGGTCACGATCCTTCCGCCGGGAGACCAGGAGCCCACCGAAGGGTTCGTCGTCGGCCGCGACGACCGCACCGTCCTCGTCCAGACCTTCGACGCGTTCGGCCAGACCGTCGAGTCGGCCAGCATCATCCCGGACACCAGCGCCTTCTTCGACACAGCCTCGAAACGTCTCGCGGACATAGCGGTCAAGTCGGATGCCTATACGTTGGGCCCGGCGGAGCGACTCCCGCCCTGGCTCTCTCCTGAAGCTTCTCCGGCCGAACTGCTGGCACGCGGCCCCGTGGCGACCGCGGCCTTCGGCACCCTCTGGGAGGAGGACCAAGCCGCCAGGCGGGCCAAGCTGGCAGCCCTGACGATCGAATTGGCACGAAGCAACAAACGCACGCTGCTGATCAGCCCGGGCCATCGCCGCTCCGACGGCATCCTGGGCGCCATCGCCCGGGCGATGAAAGCCGCTGGCTTGACCGTCAAGAGCCTGCTCTGCCGGTACGAGATGCCGCTGCAAGCCGAAGCCGGCGGCATGGCCCTCCCCGAACTGGGCTTCGAGGCCCAAATGCATCAATTCTATGCCCGGTCACGAGCCGACAAGGCCGCGTTGCGGCGCAAGTATGAGCGGTTCCGCGAGCTCACGCCGCTCCTGGCCTACAAGGCCCAAAAGCAACGGGACCTCGATGAGGTCAAGCTGCTGGAGTGGAGGCTGCTGACCCAGCTCAGCGACCTGCAGCGCAAGATCAAAGAGATCACGACGACCCTGGCGGAGTATGAGTCGCTGCCGATTTGGAAGCGGTTGGCCATGCAGACCGGGGGCAAGAATGTCGCCTCCCTGGGTGAATACAAGCGCATCTATGAGGAACAGGTGCAGGCCCTGTTGCGAGAGTTGGAGATCGCCAAGCACCGGATCGACGAGCTCACCCCCGAAGCCGCCATCCCCAAGGACCTGCGCCCCGAATACGACGACCTGCGGGACAACATCAAGAAACTGGGCGGCACCAAACGGATCCGGGAGATGTTGGCGGCCGAGGAAGGCACCAACCGCCAGGCCTTCCTGCAAAACAAGCGGGTCGTGGTCACCACGGCGGCGCGGGTCATCTCCGACCCTCTGTTCGGAAAGGTGCGCTTCGACGTGCTGATCGCGGACGAGGCGCCGTTGATCCCGGCCGCCTTGTTGCTGGCGGCCGCCGGACTCGTTCGGGAGCGGATTGTCCTCAGCGGGGATCCGAGGGATGTTGCCGCATCGAACGCGTGGGAGACGAACGCGGCGACAAGAGAACGCTGAGCAGTGTCAGTGAAGCCAAGAGTAGGTCCAGGCGCTTCACTGAAAAATTACTGGAGGCCTTTCTCCGGCACCAATCATTTCGATAATTCGATGCTAAGGCGCCGGGACATGCAAGCGGGGCGAAGAATCTGAGTTACTGGAGGGAAGGTACCTCTCCGCGCCCATGTGATCGAAGGGCGCGGTTCAAGCGAAGCTTGGATGGTGCCGAAGGCGGGACGCCAAGCCGGACTCTTGTGAAAATAGTTTCTCGCCAGGTGGTTAGCGCCCGCACGTAGCTCCCAGGTCACTCACCCCATCACCCTGTAGCCCCCTAGTGTGAGGGTATAGATGCGTACCGTTGTCACAGTGCTCGTCCTTGCAATCTTGCTCACCACGCAAGCGGCGTGGGCGGGGTCCTTTACCGATACGATTTTCTTTGGCGATAGCAATACCGATAATGGGCGCTTTAAATACGTTCCTCAGTACACCACAGGTGACAGTGCGAATGTGCTGGCAAAGACGGGTGTATTTACGACCCCGGGTGGGTCTATGTGGGCTGTCCATTTGGGGGCACGGTATGGGATTTCGGTCACACCCACAGTCGCCCCCGGGGGTGGGAATAACTATGCGGCTGGGGGTGCGCACGTCGCCTACGCCGGCGATAATTTGATTGGTGAAAATGTGTGGTCCACAGACCAGCAAATTACTGCCTACCTGAGTGCCGTCAATGGCCGAGCGAATCCCCATGCGCTGTATACCCTCTATATCGGGACCAATGATCTGAAAACGCCAGCAGGGGGGTTATTTATTACACCTAACATCGTCGATCCGCAGAATTTAACGGCCTTGTCCACGCTGGTCAGTCAGACGGTCGGGCAGGCGCAGCGATTGTCTGACGCTGGGGTAAAGTATTTAGTGGTTCCCAACATTGCCTCGACAACCAAAACTCAGGCTGCCGCCACGGCGGCTAATTTCCCCTGGACTCAAACTCAGGCCAACTCGTTGTCATACTACAACCAAGCGGTGTGGAATGGCCTCGCTGCACGAGGGATCAACTTTATACCCGTCGATTTTGCAACAGTTGGAGATTATGTGCTCCTGAATCCTGCTCGATTTGGTATCACGGAGACGAGGGTTAACTTCGCAGCCTGCGGGGCAGTTGGGGTGTCTGATTGCACCACTGCCGATTTAGTGTCGGCTAACGCCATGAATACCCATTTTTTTGCCGATACTGTCGGCCACGCAGGAGGGGCCGCGCAAAAAATTCAGGCCGATTATGTGTATGGACTATTAATCGCGCCCGGGCAGGTGTCGATGCTGGCCAATCACGCGTCGATTGGTCAGATTGCGATGAATTACGCGTACGCCGACCAGATTTTCTATAGTTTTCGAGGGGACGCCCCGGGCACCGTCGGTGGGTGGACGCAGGGTGGGATGCAGCAGGTCGCTATAACGGGCGATCAAACCAGCACCAGTAGCACCCCGTATCACGGTGCGATGGGGATGGACTACCAATACAACCAGCACGTCTTGCTTGGCGGGTTTGTGAATTATGGGCAAGCGCACGTCACCTACAACGGTGGCGGCAACTTTACCCAGTCCGGCACGACCGTGGGCGCCTATGTTGGCTATCGCGAGGGGGCCGTGTGGGCGAATGGGTTTGTCGCCTACAACTGGCTTGACAACAGCGTGAATCGCATCACGCCCATCGGCATTACGTCCTTCTCCAATACCTCCACCGTCCACGGCTCCAATACGTCGGTGGTCGTGCACGCGGGCTATGACTTTGACTGCAGCGTGATCAAGCATGGTCCGGTGCTGGGCTATAGCTATGTCAATACCAACATCGATGGCTTCACCGAATCCGGCAACTTTACGAGTTTGCAATTTGGCGGTCAAAATATCAATGCGCAAGTCGGCTCAGCTGGCTATCAAGTGCAAGCCACCGTCGGGGCGTGGTTGCCATTTGCGAAAGCCATGTACAACCATCATCTTGGCAATACAGACCGCTTAATTACGACCACGCTCACCACGGACACCGCGCCGAGTTACACCATGCCCGCGATCAGCTATGGCCGAGATTGGGCCAATCTCACCGCCGGGATTGGCTACCAAATTGATCCTAAAACCGTCATCCGCGCGCACGTTATGCAGCAAGTGGCGCAGCAAAGTGTTAATAGCTATACCGCAACGATGAATGTGAGCACGTATTTTTAAACAGGTTGACCACAGTCAATGACGCAAGGACAAATCGAGCGATTGTTTTCGTATCGGCCGGTGGGACGCTCAAAATCGGAGCCCGATGCGTACGGCACCATAGCGAGGTCGCTGTGGTGCCCTCGGCCTTTGCCGGCAGGCGGGGGCCAGCCATAGGGAACCCGATGCCTCGCCTGGTACGCCTATCGTACACTCCCATGGGGCATTGGGTTCGGCTCAGCCAATAATCGAGACTATTTTGAATGCGCGGGTCGCAATAACATCTACGTCTCGGCTTTCATGCTAGCCCTTGATGTGGGCGGGGCCTGCAATATGGCAGAGCCTAGCGCTGGATACCCGCCCGGAAGATGAGATCTGAGATTCCGTCTGATCTAAAAGCTAAATCACCTCGTTTTTTTTGGGGAGATGTCAAGAGGGCACATCCATCGCCCCCATCACGGTGACGCAGTATGTCTACCCAAGGTTTTATTTTGCATTTGACTTAATAAGTCTTAAGACGTAGGGGCGTTACGGATTCAGGGACTCGTCTTCCACAAGCACGGGGAGAAGTTGAGTCATACCTACCGAGAGGTGAAGCGGCTGTGTCGGGAACAGAAGATTGAGGACTTTGTGTTCCACGACCTCCGCCACTGTGCAGTGACAAACCTAGCTGACGCAGGGGTCGATACCGAAACGATCATGAAGATCGTGGGGCATTCCTCGGTGGAAATGTTTATCCGCTATCGCAAGATCAAGGCCGAGACCCTCGATGCGGCCATGACTCGTTTGAACACGCTAATAACACGGCATGAGTATGCCGCTTGCCAAGTCCTTGGAATCACTGCTCGATAGAGTAGTTGGTGCCGAAGGCGGGATTTGAACCCGCACACCCGTTAGGGCGCTAGACCCTGAATCTAGTGCGTCTGCCAGTTTCGCCACTTCGGCACAAGGCTGCATTATCACTGAATCAGACACAAGCCGTCAAGGGACGGAGGCAGGGCCTTCTGGGGTTCAGACCGGTCTGGACGGCGGAGTCTGGTATCGTTTCATCTTGAGGTAGAGGGTCTTGTAGTCCACCTTCAGGCGACGGGCCGCTTCGGCCTTGTTCCAGTCGGCTTCTTGCAGCACCTTGAGAATGGAGACCCGTTCCGCGTCCCCCGACGTCCTCCGGCGGAGTTGCGAGAGCGATTCCCCCGGCTTCATCGCAGGCTTCGGCATCTCCTCCGGCTCACCGGACTGGTCCCGTATTTGTTGCGGCAGGTGCGTTGGTTCGATCAGGTGGTCGGCCAGAATCACCGCCGAACGAACGGCATTGTCCAATTCCCGAACATTCCCCGGCCACCGATAGGCCTCCAGCGTGGCCCTGGCTTCGGCGCTCAGACCGCGGATGGATTTCTGATAGACCCGGTTGGCCTTCATCAGCATGTAGTGGGCCTATCCCCGGTGCCTGCCCATGCCTGATCTTTACCAGAATCAGGCCGAAATTGCGAGGCGTGCCGTCCCGCGCATGGCTCTGATCGCTTAGCGATCCTTCTGGCGGTCGTGTGTCCCCTTCGCGATGTGGCGGCTGGACCGCTCGAGGTCCCGGTGCAGTTCCTTCCGTTCCTGCTTGGGCAACATCCCATCCGATTTCATCGCCGTTTCTTTGTCCCGCATCCCGTCCTGTTCGGCTTCCAGCCGCGCGGCCTCCTTCTGGGTCAGCCACCCGCTTTGCATCCCCTGTTGGATCCTCTGTTGTTGTCGCTGTTCCCGTTGATCCGCGCCCGACGCTGGCGTCTGTGCGAGGGCCGGCAGGGGCACGGATGCCACGAGCCGGCCCGTGGTTTTGTGCAAGGGCACATGCCTGGTGACACCCGTCCCTGCTTCCCGCTATACTGCCCGTCCAGTGACCGGACTTCGACTTGAGGGATCACATGCTGACGCACGACCTAGCCAAGGCCTTTGTGGCTACGCAAGCCTTCAAATGGGACCCGGCCGGCGGGTTTACGCTGGCCTCCGGCGCCACCAGCCCCTTCTACGTGGACTGCCGCGTGGTGATGGCCCATCCTGGCCCCCGCCAGCTTGTCGCCCGAGCGGCCTACGAGGCCCTTCGCGAAGTGGGCTGCGACTGCCTCGGCGGGTTGGAGATCGGGGCCATCGCCATCGCCACGGCCATTTCCGCCTATGCCTATGGCGCTTCGCCGCGCCGGGACTGGCGCACCTTCGTCGTCCGCAAGCAGCCCAAAGACCATGGACTCGGCAAGCTGATTGAGGGGGCCATGCAACCGGGCGACCGGGCCGTGATCGTGGACGACGTGCTGACCAGCGGAGGGTCGCTCCTCAAGGCGGTCGCGGCGGCGCGTGGCGCCGGCCTCACCGTCGACCATGCCTTGGTGATCGTGGACCGCAAGGAACAGGAAGGACGGGCGCAGGTCGAGGCCCAGGGCCTTACGCTGCTGAGCCTGCTCACGATTGACGACCTGCTGGCGGCCAAGTGAGGCGCAGAGGGGTGTTATCCGTTCACCGTTATCGGTTCTCAGTTTCGGGCAGAACCCTTCTCCTCGATTTCGAACACTGAAGACGGCTCACGGTTTACCGTTTACCTTTCACTTGCATCTGAACTGAATCCCCCACCGTCGTTCGGCGATCGCTTCCTGCGTCCCGGCCAGCTCCTGGATCCGGACACGCCCCTTCGCCTCCGCTTCCTTCACGACCGTATAGCCGGCCGGACAACGCTGCTCGATGATCTCAAAGGCGTCTTTCCGGAACGTCGAGTACATGTAGCCGCCCGCCCCCTTGAACGGATACACGACGATCCCGCCGGTCTCCGTGTCCTGCATCAGCTTGGCCCCTTCCGAACAGCCGGCGACCCCGTCCATGACTCCCAGGCAGACCAGCAGCGCCAGAAAGGGCCTTGACCATCGTTTCATGGGGACTTTATGATGTTGTGTCATACCCTCGACAATAGCAGGCTGTTGAAAAACTATTGTGGACCCACTCGGACACCAACGGCTCGATGGTCTGGGACAACATGAGAATCCCCCGCAGGATGGTCAAAAAGGCCGGCCAGCGAGGCCGCAGCGAGCAAAGAGGCGACGCGTATTCCTTGCCGTACGTGGAGCCTCCGAGCGATGCGAGAACAAAGCTGGCGGACTTTTTCAACTCCTGCTAGAGCTCGATCCGCCGGACCAGGTATCGGCAAGAGGAGGCACTCCATGACACACCAACGATTGGCTCTCCGAATCGGCGCCTGGCTGGGACTGGCCCTGCTGTTGTTGGTCGGGAACGGACCGGTCAGCGCGCACCATTCCTACCTACTCACGGTCCAGCAGCTCAAGGCCGGCCTGTCCAAGTCCGCCACCCCCTCGTCCAAAGGATTCTTCCTGATCGACGTCCGGTCGCCGGAGGAATCTGCCACCGGAGTCATCCCCGGCACGGATTTGAACATCGAGTATACCCAGATCAAGGCCCGCCACCGGGAGATCGGCGCAAAGCCGGATGATCACATCGTTGTCTACTGCCAGAGCGGACACCGCAGCAACATCGCGGCCGAGACCTTGGCCGACCTCGGCTACAGCCACGTCTACAACGTCGCCGGCAGCATGAACGCTTGGCTAGACGCAGGCTACCAGATCGCGCAACCGGAGCGCTGATCACTTCCTCAGAAACAGCCCGATCACGGCCGGCAACGGAATATGCTCCCCCTTGCCGCCTTCGACCAATGGATCCCAGATCCTGGGGCTGCTGCGCGGCGCAGCCACTGCCGACAGTTCTTCTCCGATCAACAGGTCCGAGGACGATCCTCCATCCATGGCCATGGCCTGCCGCACCGCTGGATAGTCCGCCCGCACGCAGCTAGCCAAGGCCCATAGGCCTGTCGGTGCGGACGTTTTCATCACCAGAATATGGCCGGCGCTATCCTCCCCCACCACCGTCTGGTAGGCACGTTTGCCGCTCTGGCGAACGCGGAGCTTGCCCGTTCGATCCAGGAGCATGAGGGACTGGGCCGCTTCCAGATAGGCCGGCTGCGTCTCGGAGAACAGGTCCACCGCCAAGTCGAGCACGCGTGCTTTTCTGAGCCCCTGGTCGACCGGTTCCGCCACAAACAGCCCGAGCCACTGGGCGTGGCGCTTGCTCCCCAGTGACCGTCCGTCCTTGAACAACAAGCCCAGGTAGGCATAGTTTTCGCGGAAGAGTCCGGCATTGAACAGCACGGACGCTTTGGTGCGACGGTGCCACTCCTGGATTGTCGGCGGCTCGGCCAGGCGCTCCTGCCGAAAGTGGTAGACCGAGAATCGGACTTTATCGGGATTGGCGCGGATCAGATGGACAGGCGGAACCTCGTCCTGGCACTGAGAACCGGGCGTCCAGATCGCCGCCTCAACGCCGTCCAGCAACTGATCCCACACTAGGTCCTGCGCCGCAGCCTGGCCAGGAAGCCAGGCCCACAAGATAAGCGCGAAACAGGCCAGGCGAGACGCCGGCCGATGACCGCCCACAGAACCCATTACAGATTCACATCGCATGCCGACTCTCTCCGCCGACAGAGAGCGAGTATAGAGGGGCTTGCGGAGAGCGTCAATCCGATCACCCTGGTTCCATCCGGCAACCGGAACCATGGGTCGCGGCAAGTCGACAGCGCCTGGCGTCGGGGCCAAATACAGGCCCGGGATGAGGCGCGGGCCACCTTCGTCGGAGAGCCATGACAAGCACAAGCGGCACGCCGCCGAACGTGCGGCCTTCGGTGGCCGACTAGGCCCAGCGTGAGATCAGGGCAATCGAAGAGGATGCGCCGATCCAGGAAGCGGGCAAGCGTATGGCCCGGTTTGGGATCGGCTCTTTGTTGGTGACGAACAACAGGATTTACGTGGCCTGCCGATGCAGGGACAGATGTATCCCCATTCACAAAAGGATTGCAAGAAACCAGGTCTCGGGAGGCTATCCGCCGAAGGGCGGGACGGGCGGAGGCACGGCCGCGGCGGCGGGGGTCGCGAACTGGGAGAACATCATGCCGGCGGAGACCACCCAGTCGATGAAGGGCTGGGGATAGATGCCCAGAATGACGGTGCCGGCTAGGCTCACGTAGATCACCGCCTGCATGGGGGCGGACACGGTCAGGGGCGAAGGATCGGTCGGTTCGCTGATGTACATCTTCTTGACCACGATCAAGTAATAGTACATCGAGATCACAATGTTGACGAGGCCGACGAGGATCAGGGTGTAGAGTCCTTCGTTCATCGCCGCGACGAAGATATAGAGCTTGCCCAGAAACCCGGCGAGCGGGGGCACGCCGGCCAGCGAAAGCAGGAACATGATCATCGCGAAGGCCAGAAACGGAGACCGCCGGTTCAACCCGCTGTAATCCTCGATTTCGTCGCTCTGAATCTGGTTGCCGACTGCGATCACAACGGCAAAGGCCCCCACGTTGGCGAACAGGTACGTCAGGAGGTAGTACAGGATGGCGTCGTTGCCCATCTTGGTGCCGGCCGCCAGCCCGATCAGCAGGTTGCCGATCTGCGCGATGCCCGAATAGGCCAGCAGCCGCTTGATGTTCTTCTGCGCAATGGCCACGATGTTGCCGTAGGTCATCGAGAGAATCGACGCCCCCACCAGCAGCAGAACCCAGGCCGGCTTGAACGCCGCCAGCGAGACGAAGAACAGCCGCAGCAGGATCGCAAAGGCGGCGCCCTTGGGCGCGATCGAGAGGAACGCCGTCACCGGCGTGGGCGCGCCGTGGTAGGTGTCCGGAATCCAGGAGTGGAACGGCACGGCCCCGATCTTGAACCCCAGCGCGGCGAAGATCAGCAAGAAGCCGATGATGAGGCCGGGCGTGGGCTTGGCCGACGCGATGTCCGAGAAGACCAGCTTGCCCGTTTCCCCGAAGACCAGGCTGATGCCGTAGGCCAGCAGCCCCGCGACGAAGACGCCCAGGATGAAAAATTTGAGCCCGGCTTCGTTGGACGACACCTCCTCCCGCAGGTACGCCACCAGCACATAGAAGCCGAACGTCGAGAACTCCAGCGTGATGAACATGGACAGGAGGTCGTTTGCCGAGGCCATGAACATCATGCCCAGGGCGGACATCAGGACCAGGAAGTAATATTCGCCCTTGAAGAACCGGAACCGCCGGACATAGTCGATCGAAACCAGGATCACTAGGGCGGTGGCGCCCACGATGAAAATCTTGAAGAAGATCGCCAGCCGGTCCACCACGAACATGTGGTTGAAGAGGGTGCCGGTCACCCCGGCCCGGTCGAACCAGGCTAGGTTCAGCAACACGGCCACCAGCCCGCCCACGCTCAGGTAGGCCAGCTGTTCCTTGGGGAGCCGCGGCATGGCGAAGTCCACGACCAGGACGACGCAGAGCCAGATCGTGAGCAGGATCTCCGGCAGCATGAGCAGGAGATCGGCCCCGGACATGGAGAAGTTGAAGATCATTGCGTTAGAAACTCCGAAAGGTTGTCAGTTCTCAGTGATCGGTTTTCTGTGCAAACTTTTGCGTCCCATCCGTTAACTGACGACTGAGGACTGACGACTGAGAACCATTGTGTGCATTTCCGACGAGCGGCGTCACTTGGGTAATCCGGGACACCAGCGGATCCGTGCCGGCCCGGATGACCTTGTAGAAATGTCCGGGAAAAATACCGAACGTGATGCTGCAGGTGATCATCAGCACCAGCGGCATCCGGTCCACCATCGTCACCGCGTCGTGCGCATGGCTGTAGTGGGCGTCCATCGGGCCATAGAAAACCCCGCGCATCATCCGGAACAGATAGGCCATCGTCAGCACGATGCCCACGACCGCGACAAACACCTGGAACGGGTACTTATTCCAGCTCCCGACGAGGATCATGACCTCGGCGATGAAGTTTACGGTCCCCGGCATCCCGATCGAGGCCATGCAGGCGATCAGGAAGCAGCCGGCGACGAAGGGCATGCGGTTGACCAGTCCGCCGAGCGAGGGAATGTCCCGCGTATGGGTCTGGTCGTACACCCAGCCGGCCATGGCGAAGAGCATGCCCGTGGCCATCGCGTGGGCGAACATGTACAGGACCGCCCCGCTCAAACTGATGTAATCCAACGCGGCCATGCCCAGAAACACATACCCCATGTGGCTGGAGCTGGAATAGCCGATCACGTACTTCGTGTCCTTGGCATAGAAGGCCACGAACCCTCCGTAGAGCATGCTGAACACGCAGAGCACCGCCGCGATGGGCATCAATTCTCGGGTGGTTTCCGGAAGAATCTCGAAGGCCACGCGGATGATCGAGAAGTGCCCGAGCTTCATCAACACGCCCGCGTGCAGCATGCTGGTGGCGGCCGGGGCGGCCGCGTGCCCGACCGGCGACCAAGAGTGCAGGGGCCAGATCGGCGCGATCGAGGCGAAGCCGAAGAAGATCAGGAGCCAAATCAGATCCGCCAGCGGCCCGGAGAAATGCGCCTGCTCGCGCAGGGCCAGAATGTCGAACGTGTGCAAGCCGGAGAATTTGTAGATCAACAGGATGCCCAGCAACGAGAGGATGGCGCCGGCCGACAGGAACAGCGTCAGCTTCATCGCCGCATATTCCTTGCTGTTCGAGCCGAAGTTGAACAGGAAGGAGACCGAGTCCCGTTTCTTCAACCCCTCCGGATCGGTCATGGCGAGGTAGCCCTTGGTATGGCTGCCCCACATGCCCAGCAGCAGATACATCGGCAGCACCGACATCTCGTAGAAGAAATAGAGGAAGAACAAGTCCAGCGACATGAACACGCCGATGGTCGCGGCCGCCAGGACCAGGAGCACGATATAGAACTCCTTGGTCCGGTCCTTGATGTGCCAGGAAACGAAGATGCCCGCGAACAGCAGGATCGAGGAGGCCAGGACCAGCGGGGCCCCGATCCCGTCCACCCCCAGATAGAAGGCGATGCCCAGCTCCTTCGACCATTCGAAGCGCTGGATGAACTGGTACCCCCCCTTGTCCGCGTCGAAGGCGAAGAAGAGGTAGAGGGAGGCGAGCAGGGAGACGCCGGCCGAGGCGGCGGCGATCAGACGGACCGCCAGCGCCTTGCGGTTCGACACGAACATCAAGGCGATGGCGCCGGCAAACGGCGCGAACAAAATGTAGAGCAGCGCGTACTGACCCATCAAAAAATCGCCCTCAGCAATCAGCTCTCAGCTTTCAGCGGAATCGAAGACTTCGTGCGTCCCGCATTGTTGTACTCTCGCCCTTCCTTCTTGGCTGACGGCTGAACGCTGACAGCCGACTGCTCTTCAGCCGCCATCACACCGCGATCCAGCCGCTCGACCAAGGCCTGCACCGAGCCGTTCATCATCCTGAGGAAGGGCGAAGGGTAGAGCCCGATCCAGAAAATCATCACCGACAGGGACACGGCGATGACCAACTCGCGCGCATTGAGGTCCGTAATGGCCTGACCAGCCGCCTGCGCCAACGGCCCCAACATCGCCCGTTCGTAGTACCAGAGGAAATACGCCGCCCCGAAGACCACCCCGGTCACCGCGACAGCGCCGTACAGCCAATGCGCCTGGAAGGCGCCCAACAGGATCAGAAACTCGCCGACGAACCCGTTCGTGCCGGGCAGGCCGATCGAGGCCAACCCGACGATCAGCAAATAGGTCGCCAGCAGCGGCACCTTCTTGGCCAGCCCGCCGAACGCTGCCAATTGCGTGCTGTGCCGCCGCTGATAGAGGAAGCCGGCCAGGAAGAACAATCCGGCCGTGCTGAAGCCGAGGTTGATCATTGTGAGCAGGCTGCCTTGCAAGCCCTGGAAGTTCAGCGCAAACAAGCCGGCCACCACGAAGCCCAGGTGGCTGATGCTGCTGAAGGCCAACAACCGGCGGAAGTCCGGCTGGACCAGCGCTACGATCGCCCCGTATATGATCGCCAGCAGCGCCAGCGTCATCATCGTGCCCGCCACGCCATGGCTCTTCGAGGCATCCGGCAGGAGCGGGAGGCTGAACCGGATGAACCCGTACGTGCCCAGCTTGACCCCGGCCAAAAAGACCGCCATTCCGATCGGCCCTTCCAGCAAGGCATCCGGCAACCAAGTGTGGAACGGAAACATCGGCGCCTTGAAGGCCAGGCCCATGAAGATCAGCCAGAAGATCAGGACCTGTTTTTCGACGGGAATCGGAATCGTCAGCAATTGCAGAAAATCGAAGGAATAGGCCGGCTCGATGTGATGCACCAGGGCCCAGTCGTGGTAGTTGAGATCCAGCAACACGATCCCGACCAGCATGAACACGCTGCCCAGCAAGGTATAGAGCACATACTTGAGCGCCGCATAGTGCCGTTCCGCCCCGCCACCCCACAGCTTGATGAGGAAATAGCTCGGGATCAGCATCAACTCCCAGAAGACGAAGAACAGAATCAGGTCCAGCGCCGCAAAGATGCCCATCATCGTCGTCTCGAGCACCAGCACGGCCATGAAATAGAGCTTGATCTGATGCCGGACCGTGTCCCAGGAGTAGAGCACGACCAGCACGGTCAGGAAGGCCGTGAGGCCGACGAACAACACGCTGATCCCGTCCAGCCCCAGGTGGTAACTGATGCCCAGCGGCGGAATCCAGGCCAGGCGCTCCGAGAACTGCATCGCCGCTGACTCGGGCACGAAGCGCAGCAAAACAACGACGGTGAGCGCCAGCTCCAGGAGCGAGATCCCCAACGCCGCATTCTTGATCAGACCCTCCTCCTCAATCAGCGCGAGCAGGCTCGCGCCCAGGAGGGGCAAAAACAGGATCAGCGAGAGGATCGGAAATCCGAATGTGAGTTCTTGAAGCATCGTCGTTCGTGCTATCCGTTGTCAGCCGTCAGCGATCGGCTCGTCTCACCGCAGCATCCCGCCGGATCCGGTCCACCAGGCCAGGACGAGATGGACCAGGATGAACAAGCCGGCCACGATAATCGCGGCGTAGTGATGCACCTGCCCGCTTTGAATCTTCCGCCAGGAGCGCGCCAGGAGGTGGTTGGCATAGCCGATCGCGTTGAGTCCGCCATAGATCACATACTTCTCCAGCCAGGTGCTGGCCGCCGAACTCGACTGGGTCAGCTCCCCGACCCCGATGACGAGTCGGTCGATGACGTGGCGGTCGAACCAATCCCAGACCAGCCCCAGCTTCTTGGTCGGCTCCACGAACAGGGCGTCATACCGCTCGTCCACGTAGTACTTGTTCAGCAGCGTCCGGTAGACGCCCGGAGACCGTTCCGCCCAAGCCGCCGCGGTCTCGGTGCGAAGGCTGTAGAGATAGTGGGCCAGCCCCCAGCCGGCCAAGGCAATGGCCGTGGCCGCCAGCATCAGGGTGACGACCAGTCCGGACCCAGCGTCATGCCCCGATCCCTCCCCCCCGACTTGCGCCGTGACCTGGTGCAGGAAGTGGTGGAACCACCCGTCCTCCGGCGGCACACCGGGAAATCCGCCGATCACCGAGAGAGTCGCCAGCACCACCAACGGCCCGAGCATGATGGGGGGCGACTCGTGGATATGTTCGGCCGTGTGATGGTCCACTCGGGAACGACCGTAGAAGGTCAGGTACGTCAGCCGGAACATGTAAAAGGCGGTCAGAAACGCCCCGATCGCCGCCATCCCGTATAAGACATAATGGCCGTGCACAAAGGCATGGGCCATGATCTCATCCTTGCTCCAGAACCCGGCCAACGGGAAGATGCCGGCGATCGCCAGCGTCCCGACCAGGAACAACCCATGGGTCCAGGGAATCTTCGACTTGAGCCCGCCCATTTTCATGATGTCCTGTTCGCCGTGCAGGGCATGGATCACCGAGCCGGCCGACAGGAACAGGAGGGCTTTGAAAAAGGCATGGGTCACCAGGTGGAACACTGCTGCCGTGTAGGCCCCGATCCCGCAAGCCAGGAACATGTACCCCAACTGGCTGACCGTGGAATAGGCCAACACGCGCTTGATGTCCGTTTGCACGAGGCCGATCGTCGCGGCGAAGAGCGCCGTCGTCCCGCCGACCATGGAGACCGTCGTCATGGCCATGGGAGCCATGTCGTAGAGCACATGATTCCGCACGATCATGTAGACGCCGGCCGTCACCATGGTGGCCGCGTGGATGAGGGCGCTGACCGGAGTGGGACCTTCCATCGCATCCGGCAACCAGGTGTAGAGAGGCAGCTGGGCCGACTTGCCCACGGCCCCGACCAACAGGCACAGGGCAATCGCCGTCGCCATTTCGGTGGAGAGCTGGCCGGCCTGGGCGAACACCTGCTGGTAATCCAGCGTCTTGAAGTTCTGGAACACCAGAAAGATGGCGAGCAGAAAGCCTGCGTCTCCGATCCGATTGACCACGAAGGCCTTGGACGCCGCCTTGGCCGCGGACACCTTGTCGTAGTAGTAGCCGATCAACAGGTACGAGCAGAGGCCCACCCCCTCCCAGCCGATGAAGAGGACTAGGTAGTTGCTCCCCATCACCAGCAGGAGCATCGAGACCATGAAGAGGTTCATGTAGGTGAAGAAGCGGGTGAAGCCCTCCTCGCCGTGCATGTACCCGACCGAATAGAGGTGGATGAGGAGCCCGACGCCGGTCACCACCAGCAGCATGATGCAGGTCAGGGGGTCGATCAGGAAGGCCAGGTTGACCGTGAGGTCGCCGCCGAAAATCCATTTATAGGCGACAACTTCCCTGGCGACGCCGGAGCCCAGCGTTTCCGCAAAGACCCCGATCGCGCAGAGGAACGAGAGGCCCACCGAGCCCCAGGCCAGCCGGTGCGCCACCTCATGGGAATAGCGGCTGCCCAGCAGGCCATTCAGGAGCACGGCCACCAGCGGGAAGACGGGAATTAGGATGACGATCAGATCGGACACGTTACCACTTTAAGAGATTCATTTCGTCGACGTTGGTCGACAATTTTCCGCGGAACACGACGATGATGATCGCCAGCCCCACGGCTGCCTCCCCGGCGGCGATCGCGATCACGAACAGGGCGACGATCTGTCCGGCCATGGACTCCAGATAATGGGAAAAGGCGACCAGATTGATGTTCGCCGCGTTGAGCATAATCTCCACGGACATCAACACGATGATGAAGTTGCGGCGGACCAGCACCCCGACTAGGCCGGTGGCGAACAGGATCGCGCTGACGGCGACATATGCGCTTAAAGGAACCATCAGATCCTAATGTTCAATTAGTAGGTTCTCAGAGCTACGGCCATTCATTACCAATGAAACATTGCCACGTGAACATTGCGCCGACGCCTTTAGTTTTCCTCCGCGTCAGCGCTGGTCGGCGTTTTCGCCAGCACGATCGCCCCGATGATGGCCCCCAACAGGAACACCCCGACGATTTCGAACGGGAGCAAATAATCGCTGAACATTTTGATGCCGACCGCGTAACTGTCTCCGTCTTTCAGCACGGCTTCAGCCGGCGCATCGCCCTTCGCCCCCGCATAGGGGGATCGGAGCAGCAGGATCAGCAGTTCCCCGCAGACCGCGGCCGCCGCGAACAGGATCGCCGCATAGCGGGAATGGAGGTAGCGTTCGTCGGTCTTGAGGTTCAGCAGCATCAGCACGAACAGGTAGAGGACCAGAATCGCCCCCGCGTAGACGATGACCTGGACCGCGAAGAGGAACTCCGCGTTCAGCAGGACGAAGAGCCCGGCCACGTGCAGCAGGAGGGTCAGCAACGCTAGGCCGCAATGGACCGGGTTGCGCAGCGCCACGGTGAACAGGCCAGCGGCGATACTCACGAGCGAGAAGTAGGCGAAAAAGAACAGCGTCATGAGCCTATTGGGTTTACGTCAAATGCTTCGGCGGCGGCTGTGTCGCCTTCAGCACCGACTGGGGGAAAAAGTACCGGTACTCCCGGCTTGATTGGTCGTCCTTCTCCTGATGGTGGGCGACCAAATATTTTTTGGCATCGTCGATATATCGTTCGCCGATCTGATACAGCCGCGGCTTGTCGAACAGAAGGGTCCGCTTGTCGTGGGTGGAATACTCGTACATCTTGGTCATGGCCAGCGCGTTGACCGGGCAGGCCTC
>SXGS01256522.1_pt1 | contig 29954 bp, 30 predicted proteins | sample 3174681 | NCBI WGS metagenome assembly SXGS01 (sample SAMN11356861, study PRJNA531348) | freshwater metagenome | isolation source: freshwater sample F1-80 | place: China: Fuxian Lake, Yuxi | collected 2017-12-25 | reverse complement strand
TGCACCCGTTGTTCATTTCGAAGATCTCTTCTTCGGCGCCGATCACCAGTTCCTGATCGACCCCCACCTCGCCGAATTCGTTCTCGATCACGGCGATCCGTTTACCATGGTTCTCAGTGAGGATGCGGTTAAGCAAGGTGGTCTTGCCGGCGCCAAGGAAGCCGGTCAAAACCGTAACGGGCACGCGCTGTTCAGTCGTGGTCATGAGTGTTCTCCAAATCTAGACAATTGCACCGCTCATCGTCTCCGAGGGTGAGGTGACGTATCGTTCGAAGCGCTGCGCGCCGAGCAACGCCGGAATCGGCCGTAGCGCCCGCGCGTCGGCGCAGGCGGTCGCCCATTCAAGCACCGCCTCGTAGTAATGCCGGCCCTCGATGTCGCCGAACCACCGGGTCTCACTCGGCGTGACCACGCACAGGATGTTGGCGATCTCGCAGGGCCCGAGACAGCCGCTGATCGACAAATGCACATGCTTCTGCAGGGCACGCCGCTTCCACTCGGCCTTGAGCCAATCGACCGGCACATCCGGTTTGCCCTTGTCGGTACGGCCACAGCAACAGCCAACGCACACCAGGACCTGCGCCAGCGTCTGGCGCCTGGTCCGCACCGTGGGGCGGGTCATACGGCCGGCCGCTGCCGAGCCGGCGTGCGTGACGCCGGGCGCAACCGCGCGCGCGCCATGACCGCATCGTCGTTCAACACCTGCGCCGGCCGCCCATGCGCCAGGACCTGGCCGCGATCCATCACGAAGACGCGGTCCGCCCATTCGTCCGCCAGCATCGTGTCGTGGGTGGTGATGACAATCGCGGTGCCCGCGCGCCGCAACTCATCCAGCAGCGACAGCAGTTCGTCGACCGCATACGGGTCAAGGCCGGCAGTGGGCTCGTCGAGCAGCACGACGCGCGGTTCGGTGACCAGAATGCCGGCCAGGGCCACCCGTTTGCGCTGACCGAGGCTGAGGTGGTGGACGGCGGTGCCGGCCAATGCCGACAGCCCGAGCGCGGCCAGCACGCGCTGCACCCGCCCGGTAATCTCAAGAGGATCGATGCGGCGGTCAACCAGTCCGAGCGCCACGTCTTCAGCGACGGTGGCACCAAATAGCTGGTCGTCAGGATCCTGCAGCACCAGTCCCACCGATCCCGGCGTCCGCGCCGGACTGATGACACCGCGACCGACGGCCACGAGGCCAGCGAGGCCATGCAACAGCGTCGACTTGCCCGCACCGTTGGCGCCGACCACCGCCAGGCGCTCCCCCCGCTCAATCGTCAGGTCAAGCCCCTGCACGATCCAGGGTCCAGTACCGTACCGGATCCAGAGGTCACGAGCGGTCATGGCCGAGCCGGCTTCAGTGCACACTTGAACCTCCCGGCAGCAACCACCACAGCAGCAGCGAAACGGTGATCGCCGGTCCGGCGAACCACGGCGAGGGCCGTTTGGTGGCGGGCACTGGCACCGGCAAGTGCGCCAAGCCGCGAGCCGCCATACCGCGCTGGGCGCCCGCGACCTTGTGGTGGGTGCGGACGACCAGGGCGGCCGACAGTAGGCCGGCCAGCTTGGCCGGCGGCAGCGCTCCGCGTTTGGAGAACCGTATTAGTCGGCCGGTGGCCAGGCCGCGGACGGCTTCTTCCAGTACGTGCACGAATCGAATGGTCGACAAGGCTACTTCGACGAGCGCTCCCGGAACACCGGTCTTCTGTGCGGCATAGGCCAGGTGAGCCAGCGGCGTTGACAGCGCCAACAGGGCCACCGCGCTGCTGGTCGCCGCGCACTGCGCCACCAGGCCGGCGGCGCGGTCGAGGCTGCCGATTGGCGTGGTCGTGCCCGCCCACAGCGGCCAGACGACCAAGGGCACCACTGACACCGCAACGAAGCCCACCGGGGCCGCGACCAAGCGCCCCCACACGAGCATTGGCCCTCGGGCCGCGTAGCGGACCAGCAAGGCGCAGGTGGTCACGATGACGAGCGATCGGACCAGAGACGGTGACACCATCGCGGCAGCCACGGCCGCAGCCGAGAGAACGAGTTTGTCGGCCGGGTGGCGCGAAGCCCACCGACTGGCGCGCGCGGCCTCATCGACCAGGTGGACCACATTCATAACCGGCGCGCTCCCGCGGAACGCAGGGCCCACGCAATCAACCCGAGGCCGACCGCACCTTGCACCACGAACCAGCCCCGCTCCCACCGGTCTGAGCCGGCGTCGACTCCGGGCGCCGGCTCGACCCCAGTCGTGTTCGCCAGCGCGAGCACGAGGGCTTCAGCCTGGTCGTCGGTGCCCACACCGGTTTCCACCAGGTGCGGCATCGCGACCAGGCTGCCGAGCAATACCACCAACGCCGCCGCCTGGCGTGACGGCGCCCTCACCGTGGTACTCCGTTCGGCAGTAGCGTCTGAACGCCGTTGGCGGTCAAGGTACGCATGGCCCACATCGTGAGCGTGGCCTCGCCGACCGCCAGCGGCACTTGAGTCACGACGAACAGGGCGGCGAAGTTGACGAAAGCATTCCACATGCCGCCGGCTTCGCCGCCGTAGGCCAGTGCCAGCTGTGACGCGGTCGTCAGATAGGTGGCGAGAACCCCGACCGCGGTTCCGATCCAGATGGCCGGCCCGGGGCGACCGGGGAGACGCACCATCGCCTGGCGGACCATCCACATCGCCCACGGCCCGGCGATGCCCATGGCGAAGACATTGGCGCCGAGGGTGGTGAGTCCGCCATGACCAAGCAGCAGCGCCTGGAAGACCAGCACGATCAGCGTCAACGGCGCCAGCACCAACGGGCCGCAGAGTTCGACGCCGAGACCCACGCCGGTCGGATGCGACGAACTACCCGCCACCGATGGCAGCTTCAGCGACGACAGCAACAATATGAAGCCGCCGGCGGCACCAAGCGCCGCCGCGCCGCCTGGCGCGGCCACCAGGCGGGACAGCCGCCGCGTCCCCGCCGCCACGACGGGGAGCGCGGCGATGGTCCATGCAGCGGCGTGAAGCGGTGGCAGAAGTCCTTCGGCGATGTGCACAGTGGGGTACCTGACCAGTCCAGCGACTCTTCAGACTGGCATGGCACCGGCAATACGGAGGTACGCATTGGCACCGGCGGTGTGTGTCCGTTCGCACCGCCGTTCGGCGGACTGCTCGCTAGCCGTGCAGATGCCGCTCGACCAAGTGCAAGACCAAGCGTTCCTGCTGGCCCGCGCCGACGCTGTGAACAAGTCGCTGGCGCCGCAACCGGCCCATCAACCGCGTCACCGTGGCGCGGGTTGCGCCAATGGCCGAGGCCAACTGCGTGTGGGTCAGTTTGATTTCGATGAGGCTCCCCGCCTCGACCGGCCGGCCGAACTGTTCGGCCAGCACCGACAACAGGCCGATAAGCCGATCGGCCAAATGTGGCCGGGCCTGAACGGCCGCCCACGCCTCCTGGTGCCGAAGGCGGGCGCGCAGCCGTTCGGCAAACTTGGGGGTAGCCACGACGTGGTTCCACGATTGCACCAGGACCCGCACGTCGGTGTGGGCCGTCAGCTGCAGGCAGCACGAATCGTGAGGGTGCCCCACCACCACCTGGCCCGGCCCGCAGAGCCCCACCAGCACCTCGGTGCCGTCTTCGTGCAAGACGGTCGTGGCGACGATACCAACCTCGACGATCATGACGTCCTGCTCATGCAGGCCGATCGGTCCGCCGCGCTGGTGGTTCGCGGGCCCGTGGGGTGCGCGCGACGGTGGCGGCGTTCTCGGCTGCACCGCGCGGGCAAAGGCGGTGCGAAGCACGCCCTCGAGGGCCTCGGCGCTCAGCGAACCGGGCAACACGGCCAGTGCGCCGCGCCGATACGCAAGCGCGGTCAGGGCGACGTCATCGAACCGGTTCCAGCCAATCCACGGCACGTCCGGTGGCTGTTCGGCGTCGAGAACGGCGGGCACGTGGTTCCTGAGCACAGCCAGAATAAGCGTGTGCGGCCCACTGCTGATCACCTCCGACAGATTCTCGGCCTCGCTCGCCAGGGTGACCGAGAAGTCCCCCTGAGGCAGCAGGTCGAGCAGGGGTCGAGTGTCGTCGAGTTCGCCAACCAGATACAGCCTTGGCATCGGTGACTAGCGTAGTCAAAACCGTATCGCGAGCCATGCAGCGAACCACCAACTGCCGTTTCTGACCCATGAGTGGACAGTCCGCATCTCCGGAGACCTTGTGTTCCGCGCGCCCGCTGACCGGTGTCGGTTGGCACCACCGAGCCATGCGGGTTCAAGCCATCCTTAAGCCATGGCGATCAAGGACCTCACGCAAGCCAGTCACCATCTGTTTCTCTGCAATGGCTCCAGTTGCAGCGATCGCGGCGCGGCCGACAGCACCGCGGCGATTCGCGACGAGATTCGCCAGTGCGGGCTTCACGACCGCATCCACACGAGCAAGACCTTGTGCAACGGCCGCTGCGACGATGGTCCGGTGGTGATCGTGCAGCCAGATGGCCTGTGGTACAAACAGGTCACGCCGACCGTCGGCCGGCGAATCGTGCGGCAGCACTTGCGCGACGGCGACCCGCTGGCAAAGCAGGTGCTCTATTACTGGGGCGACGATCACCTCGAACCGGCGACCTGAACAATCAGGCGGAGGAGTGATTGAGTTTTCTCATGTTCGCGACGAGCGCCGTACTGGCGTTGGCGATCAGCGTCGCCGGCGAACACGCCATTCACAAGACCGCGTCCGCTGGTCGTGTTGAACCGCGGAGGCAACCAGGCATTCGGAGCGATCCGGACGGCGGACCTGATGGAGTCCGCGGGATGGACCCTCGAGGGATAGGTCGTCGTCGCCTCGCAGTATCGCGGGAACGACGGTGGTCAGGGCCGCGAAGAAGTCGGCGGTGTTACCGTGGCCAGGCACTCACGGGCGGTCTACGAGACAACAGAGTCTGGCGTTGACAAGATGCGCGGACGCCACCAGCGCCGCCCCGGCAACCGTTGTCGCAATCTCGCTCGTGGTGCCTTCCTCGAACCCGAGGCGAGCCATCAGCACGAGCGCAAACCCGCCAGCCATCATCAGCAGCGGGCGCGCGTGCCGATGGTGCCGGCAGCCGCCAATCAGGCTGATCACGCCGACCGCGGCGGCGGACAGCAGTAACAGCAGTTCGGTCTCTTCGCTCGCCACAGCCTCGAAGCCGAAGGCGGTCAGTACACCGACCGCAACGGGCATCAACGCGCAGTGCAGGGCGCAACCGGCCGACAGCACAACACCGGCACGGTCGAGTGCTCCGGTGGTCAGCATGGTCTTGGCATCGCTTCTCAGCATATTCCCCGTCAGGCGTTCTCGTCCCAGCGGTTCGCCATGTGAATGACCTCGCACCACGCAACCTGGTCGGCTCGCTTGTGCAGCTTATACTGCCACGGGGGTCGGACCCCGTCCATCACGGCGATCACGGTCTCGAGCGGCGGACATCCGGGCTCGAGGCACGTCAGTTCGGTGACCATCACCGCGACCGTGTCGCGGTCGAGAGCGAGCGCGGAAAACACCCACTCCTTGACACGGGCGCGCGCCTCGCGGCTCGATCGCGGCGGCTCGTTGTCCAGGTCAATCATGGTCTCGCGCTCAGCTGCAGGTAAAGGCTCAGCTGGCCCAGTGTGAGCGCGGTGTCCGACATCAGCTCAGTCAGCAACTGCACCCTCGACTTCGCGGGGTCGGCGGGTGGGCCGATGCGGTCGAGGGCATTCAGCTCGTTCAGCGATGCGAACGCCGGACGGCAGAATTCGAATGACTGCTGGAGCCGCGCGAGCGCCCCGTCTCTGCCGGATAGACCTGCGTCAAGCAACGCGTTCGGCCGAGCACGCATTTGCGCGCACTGGGCGTGCTGCTTCGTCGCGATCTCGGTGATCACCTGCCCGAAGCTGCTGGCCTCGGGCGTGGGCTTGAAATAGAACCGCCCGGCCGGCATGGCCTGGGCCACCCGCGTCAGGTCAGCCTCGAGCGCCGCCTGTCGCGAGTACAGCGCCTGTGCCGACACTTCTGATGGCCCACCGGCCGCAATGCGGCCAACCGCTGTTGACAAGACGATGCCCGCGGTCAGGGCAATCACAATGTCGACGTATCTCATGACGCTGCCAGACTACGGGATTGCCGGCGGGCGTGTGGTGCGCTTCGACACCCCCGGATACCAATGTGCCGCACCGCTGACCTCGACCCGGCGGCGGGTTTCTACGGACCTTCAGCGAGCACGTAATCGGCCTGAAAGGCCGGCACTCTGCGCGAACACCGGCGACGTCACAACCAGAAGAGACAACAGAATCCGGGTGATCATGATCAGCCGTCTACACTGGCCCGTTCTCCACGAACCGCATCCGCAAATTCAACGTCAGGCAAATAGACGGTCACCACTGGACGAAGTTAACGGTCAAACGGCCGCGGACTGCCTCTGTCTCAGATCCGCAACAGCGTCTCGCGCAGCACCCGTGACTGGATGCGGCTGGCCACCAGCGCCTGGCCGTTGCCCAACTGAACCTGGAGTGTGCCACCTGGCATCGGACTACATTTCTGTATGAGGTCAACGGCGACCAGCGTACCACGACTGATGCGGACGAACCGACGCGGGTCGAGCCGCGATTCGAGGACGTGCAGCCGGTGGGCAATCGTCAAGCGCTCGTTGGTGACTGTCGTCAAGTGCAGCAGCTCGCCGTCGGCGACGATCGATGCCACCTGACGGACCGGCAGCAGCACCGTCTCGTCGCGCCGCTTGACGGGAATACGCTCCAAGTATTGGCGCCGGCTGGCCACCGCCAGCGCCGCCGAGTCGGCCGCCAGGCCGGCGCTGCGGACCGCTGGTGTGGCGGCGGCGCGCCGTCGCGCGCGGTCGATGGTCGCAGCCAGCCGCGCGGGATCGACTGGCTTCAGCAAGTAGTCGATGGCGTTGAGTTCGAAAGCCTCAACCGCATACTCGTCGTAGGCCGTGACGAAGGCGATCGCCGGAGTCGCGCCGGCGTTGACCAGACGGGCGACATCGAGACCGCCCGATTCCGGCATGTTCAAGTCGAGGAGCGCCAGGTCAGGCTTGAGCCGTTCGATCAGCTCGACGGCTTCCCGCCCGTTGGCCGCTTCACCCACGACCTCGACGTCCGGCAGCGCCTTCAGCAGATTGGCCAAAAACCGGCGCGCCGGCCGTTCATCGTCGGCAAGCACCACCCGCAGCATGTGGACCTCCTGGTTGGCTGGACGGTTGGCTAGAAGCCCAGGGTGTAGACCAGCTTGAAGCTGCGGCCGGCTTCCGGCAGCACGTCCTTCAAGTAGTTCAAGTGGTTGCGATACCGCTTATCGGTGGCGTTGTCGAGCCGGGCCGTGATGGTGTTCAACGCGCCGCCGCGATTGAACGAATAGGAACCAAAGAATCGCGCGGTCGCGTAACCGTCGGTGACCGCCTCGTCGCCAAATACCCGATCCTGTTCAGCCACGGCGCTCACACTGCCGCCAAACTGGAACGCATTCTTCCGGTAGGTCAAGCCGGTCGTGAGCCGATAGGGCGGAATCCGCGGCAGCGGATCGCCGCTGTCGGCCAGCTCGCCCGACACCCAGTCGAACGTCGATTCCAGCGTCAGCTCACCGGTGACCTTGACGTCGAGGTGCGCCTCCATGCCCATCAACACGCTGTCGCGGCCGACAAATTCGGCGAACGGAAAGTCACCATGGTCGTGACCACCGCCCGGTTCGTCTTTGACGCCGAAGCGTTCGTCGAGCTCGTCCTCACGCGCTTCGAACTCGTCCTCGCTCAGGGGACTGCGGAACACAAAGTTCTTGATGTCGTTGCGGAAGAAGGTCAGCTCGGCCTCGAAGCGGTTTGAGCGGCCGCGCAGCGACACATCGAAGCCCAGACCCTGTTCCGCTTCGAGGTCGGGGTTGCCGATCTCAAACGACAGATTGCCCGGATGTGGACCGAAGAAGTACAGCTCTTCGAGGGCCGGGGGACGGGCCGCCCGCGCCACGCTGGCCGCGATCACGAAGTTATCGTTGGCGGCTGCAGGCTGAATCAGCAGGCCGAGCGAACCCGACCACTCGGTAAAGTCGCGAGCCGGCAAAATCTGCGCGGGCGTGTACTCGACGCGGTCGACGCGGCCGCCAAACTGCAGCGTGGCGTGCGGCCACTTGACCTCTTCGTAGAGGAACGCTGCCAAGCCGCGCTGGTCGACCGGCGGCGACAGCGCCTCGGCGCCGGTCGCCGAGAATTGGCGATCCAGCAACCAGCCGCCGATGCTGCCCATCAGGCGGCCCGCCGGTCGATGCGACAACAGCACCTCGGCTTCCACCGAGTTGTTGTTGAACGTGGTGCCGACCTCGTCGCCGTCGAGCTCAGAGTGTTCGTAGCGGCGGACGCCGAGGGTGGCGCGGTATGACTGCAGCCACCCGCCGAGCTCCGAGCCGCCGGCGCGGGCACTGAACGCGTGGCGCTTCGGTGTCAGGCTGATCATGCCCTCTTCAACCACGGGAATGCCGTACTTGGTGTCGTCATACCCGTAGCTCGCGCCGACGTACGACTTATCGCCGGTCCAGGCGCCGCCCACCTGGCCCATGGCCATCCGCGAGTCGGAGTTCTCGGCGGTGCCGTCCGGCGTCGTGATGTCGTCCGATCGGCGGGCCGCGCCGCCAAAGTGGAACGCGAAGCGACCGTTGCCGACGTGCACATCGCCAGCGCCACCGCCCTGACTGCCGTTGCTGCCGGCGTCGAAGGTGAAGGAGCCAGACGGCCGCGTGGTCTTCTCGGTCGGAATCTGGTCGGTGATGACGTTGACCAGGCCGCCGATAACGTTGGCGCCGTAGAGCAGGGTCGCCGGACCGCGCACCACTTCAATCTTGCGAGCCGACGCCGGGTTGATTGGCACGCCGTGGTCGCCAGACTGACTGGACAAGTCGCCCATCCGCTGACCGTCTTCGAGAACCAACACGCGGTCGCCATCGAGCCCGCGAATCACCGGGCGCGCCGGACCGGGACCCAGAGAGCGCATCGCCACGCCAGGCGCCTCCGCCAGGGTTGCGGCAATCGTCGATTCGAGTTGCTTGGCTAGATCCTGTCCGCTCAGCACCGACGTCGGCTGATACGACTCGAACTGCGGCCTGGCGTTGGGGCTGACCGATACCACTTCGGCAAAGTGCATATCCAGATCGACGGCAAGATTCAGGGTGGCGCCGGTGGCCGCCACGGCCACTTCGGTGCGTCGCGTGCTGTAGCCGTCGGCCCTCACGCCGACATGGTACAGACCCGGCGGCACACCATCGAACACGTAGTCGCCGTTGTCGTCGGCGCGCACCTCACGCCGCAGCTCATCAATCACCACCAACACGCCACCCATGGGCAGGTTGGTCTCGCCCTCGGTCACCTTTCCCCGTAGTGACGCTTGGGGCTGGGCAGCGGTGACTTCGGGACTCTTGGCCGTCAGCCCGAGAACTAGCAAAAGCAGCACGGTGGTGTAGCGAATCATGATGCCAATAGCGTAACGGGACGCACACACCAGAGCGAACGGTAGTCTACTGACAGTCGACATAAACGGATCGGTAATCGTTTTGAGCCAATGAATGGAAACCCACCTCGCCTCGGACGCCGCTTCAGTAGATCGGCGCGCGGGCTGGCCAGGTGGCCACGGTTGGGGGCTTGGTGACCTTCCTGCGCTGACGCGACGACCTAGACCACCGAGAAGCGGCGCAGCCGCCGCACACCGAGTCCCCCGATCAACACGGCCGGTATCAGCAAAACCACAAGCATCACCAACACCCGGGTGGTGACAACCGCCGTTGATTCCTCGCGACAGCTGAAACGCGGTAACTGGCCGAAGTCGTTGATCGAGGCCTTCGCGAAAATCGTGGGCACGAAGAAGTCGCGCCACTGGCGATGAAACGCATCGACCTGCGCCAGAGACGATAAGCCGTATTAGTGGCCTCACTTGTTAACGGAACGCCCGTTCTCAGACCCAGCGCCGACTAAGCCGCTGCCTAAGTTCTCATGGCGCGAAGTATATCGAGGTCCTATACTTCCGCGATGCGCACCACGAACCTGACCGCTGTACTGCTCGCCGTCGGCCTCATCGGATTCGTCACGTTGCAGGGCCAGGATCGCCAGGCCGCCGATGACACCGCGAAGCCCGGCGAGGGCTTCACGCTCAAGACCGCCGAGACCATCGAGTTCACGACCGATGAAGTGACGTGGATGCAGGTCGACGTATCGCCTGACGGCCGGACCATCCTGTTCGATCTGCTGGGCGACCTCTACACGATGCCGATTGGCGGCGGCGAGGCCGCGCGCATCATGGGCGGACTATCGTTCGAGAGCCAGCCCACGTGGTCCCCCGACGGCCGCACCATTGCCTTCCTGACCGATCGCAGCGGCGTCGAGAACCTCTGGACCGCGGATGCCGACGGCGGCAACCCCCGCGCGGTCAGCAAGGACGGTAAGACCAACGACCGGCCGCAGATCATGGCGTCGCCGGCGTGGACTCCCGACGGGCAATACATCATCGTCTCGAAGTCGCGGCCGCCTGAACCGGGCACGTTCGGCTTGTTCATGTTTCACCGCGACGGCGGCACTGGCGTCCGTGTCGGCCCGGCCCCACCGCCACAGCCCGCACCAGACGCGCAAGGCCCGCCACCGGCGCCGCCCACCAACAAGATGGGCGCGGTGGTCACGCCCGATGGCCGCTTCATCTACTACACCCAGCGCACCGGCAGCTTCACCTACAACGCGCGCTTTCCGCTGTGGCAGGTCTACCGCCACGATCGCGAGACCGGCGATGTCACCCAGGTGACTAATGCGCAAGGCAGCGCCATTCGCCCCGCGATCTCTCCCGATGGCAAGTGGATGGTGTTCGGCACGCGCCACAAGGCACAAACCGGCTTGCGTGTGCGCAACCTCGAGAACGGCGCCGAGCGGTGGCTGGCGTATCCCGTGACGCGCGATGACCAGGAATCGCGCGCCAGCCGCGACACGCTGCCGCGCTACGACTTCATGCCCGACGGCAAGTCGCTGATCGTGCCGGTGGCCGGCAAGCTGCAGCGCATCGACTTCGAGACCGGCGTGGCCACGCCGATTCCGTTCACCGCCAAGGTGCAAGCCGAGATCGCACCGCGGGTCTACACACCCGTGCGGGTGGAAGACGGACCATCGGTGCGCGCCCGCCTGATCCGCTGGCCGTCGCTGTCGCCCGATGGCACCAAGCTGGTGTTCAGCGCGATGAATCGGCTCTACCTCAAGGACATGCCGTCCGGAACGCCAAGGCTACTGACGACGCCAGGCAACCCTGAAGGGTTGCCTCCACCAGACGGCGAGTTCATGCCGTCGTGGTCGCCAGATGGCAGGTCGATCGTCTACACCACCTGGACGACGACGGGCGGGCAGATCAAGCGGGTGGCGGTCACTGGTGGGCAGCCCGAGACGCTGACGCGCAGCGAAGGCTACTATCTCGATCCGACCTTCACGCCTGATGGCGCGCGCGTGGTGTTTCTAGCAGGCGCGGCCTCCGACCAGCTGTATTCGATCCTGATGGATACCCCGCCCGAGAACCAGCTCGAAGGCGATGAACAGGCGCCGCGCGAGATCGGCGGTGTCAGCCCGCCGAACACGCTCGAGATCCGGTGGCTGCCATCGGCCGGCGGGGCATCCACCCTGGTCGGTTCCGCGCAAAGCGGCCGCGGCCCGCACTTCACGCGCAACGACTCATCACGCGTCTTTCTCACCACCAACCGCGGGCTGCAGTCGATCACGATGGACGGCTACGACCGGCGCACGCTGCTGCGGATCACCGGCGTCGGGCCCGGCAACAATCCGCCGGCGGCCGGCGACATCCGCATGGCACCGGACGGCACTCGCGCGTTCGTCAGCCTGCAGGAGAAGCATTACCTGGTGACCGTGCCGCGGGCCGGGCGCGAGACCGTTGAGGTCCGCATCCAGGGCCGCGCCGATAACACGTCCGTGCCGGTCAAGCGCATGTCACTCGACGGCGGCGACTATCTCGATTGGACGGCCGACGGCTCGGCAGTGACCTGGGCCTGGGGCGCGCAGTTTTTCCGCCAGGCGATCACCGAGACCGACCCACAGAAAACCGACGTGGTGGTGGAGCTGCCGCGGGCGAAGCCAACAGGATCGGTGCTGCTAAGCGGCGCGCGCCTCATCACCATGAAGGGCGATGAGGTTATCCCGCAGGGCGATGTGCTGATCACCGACAACCGCATCGCTGCTGTCGGCCGCCGCGGCTCGCTCACCGTGCCCGCCGGCACGCGGACCATCAGTGTGGCCGGCAAGACGATCATGCCCGGCATTGTCGACGCTCATTCGCACATGTGGGCGCCGCGCGGCCTCCATCAAACTGAAGTCTGGCAATACCTGGCGAACCTGGCCTATGGCGTGACGACCACGCGCGATCCGCAGACCTCAACGCCCGATGTGTTTGCGTATGCCGACATGGTGGATAGCGGCATGATGCCGGGGCCGCGCATCTATGCCACCGGGCCCGGCCTGTTCGCGGGCTCAGGCATCGAAGACCGCGACGCCGCCTTCCGCTTCGTCAAGCGTTACAAGGAGGCGTATCGCACCAACACCATCAAACAGTACGTCGCCGGCGACCGCGTCGTCCGCCAATGGATCATCGAGGCCTGCAAGGAGTACGGCATCACCGCCACCATCGAAGGTTCGCTCGACTTGAAGTTGAACCTCACGCAGATGGCCGACGGCTACTCGGGCCAGGAGCACAGCCTGCCGATTGCGCCGCTCTACAAGGACGTGACCACGTTTGTGGCGAAGACCAAGACGTTCTACACGCCCACCATCCTGGTGGCGTACGGCGCGCCGTGGTCCGAGAACTACTGGTTCGAGAACGAGAACCCGGCGCTGGATGCCAAGCTGCGCAAGTGGATTCCGTGGGAGCTGCTCGACGGCATGGTGAGGCGCCGGCCGCAGTGGTTCCTGCCGGAGGAGTACGGCCACAGCCTGATCGCGAAGGGCGTGACCGATGTGATTCGTGCCGGTGGCAAGGCCGGGCTCGGCAGCCACGGCCAGCTGCAGGGGCTGGGCGCGCATTGGGAGACCTGGAACCTGGCGTCGGGCGGCTTGACGCCGCACGAAACGTTGCGGATCATCACACTGTTCAGCGCCGAAGCGATCGCGCTGCACCAGGATGTCGGCTCGCTCGAACCTGGCAAGCTGGCAGATTTACTGGTGCTCGATCGCAACCCGCTCGAGAACATCAAGAACACCAACTCGATTCGCTACGTGATGAAGAACGGGGAGCTCTACGAAGCCGAGACGCTGAACGTGATCTGGCCGGCGGCGAAGCCGTTACCGAAACAGTTCTGGTGGAACACAGAACCGAAGCCGTGAACGTCGCACTCATCTTCCTGCTCGTCTACACGGTTGGCCTTACCGTCTTCGGGGTGTGGATTGGACGCCGCGTCAAAGGACAATAGTCGAACACCAGATGCGTCGTCCCATCGGTCCAGCGCCGGCGCAACTCGAGCACCGCCGTGCCATCCGGCATCAGTTGCAGCCGGTCCTGACCCACCGGCGGCCGCAGCGCGGGGCCCCAGCGCGCGTTTCCGAGCGAGCAGGGGTGGGAGCGCGTAGCGGCACAGACGTTCCAGCCGATCGCGATGGCCGGCCGGCACCACGATGCCCGCATGCAGATCGAACCCCTGCTGGCGCGCGTGCCAGCGACCCATCGGCGGCGGGTCCGGCACGTCAATAGTGTCGTCCCAGCGACGGCCCGGCAGAGCGTGTGGTCCCACGCCAGCAGGTAGCGAAGGCGCGGGGGCAGGGTCAGGACGAATTGACGGATCGGGACGTCCGGGAACACGTGATCGACCAAATGCGCAGCCCGATCAAGCTGGCAATCCGGACACCGAAACCGCGCGAACCCCGCCGCCAGGCATCCGCACGTCAGGAAGTCGCGAAACTCCTGTTCAACGAAGCACGGCAGGCCCTGCCCGTCGCACAGGTGCGCCGCCTGCGCCCGGAAGGTCTCGAAATGGTCGCGCACCAGTTGCTGCAGCGCGCCCTGCTCGGGTCGGCGCGGTTGATTAGGCAGATGAGGCACTCGCCACACTCCGCACAGAGGCAAGGCTCGTGCCCAGTGGTCGAGCGCTGTGGCATCAACGACTTACGCCGGAATCGCCCCGCGGTCGCCCGCGCCTTCCCAACCGCACCTGGGCCGAGCTGATGCAACGCAGCTTTGGCTTCTAGGTTTGAACCGCGTACTTGAACCACTGTGCGAGCCCCTGGCTGTCCGGTGTACCATTCCGCCGTGCCCCTCTCGCGCCGCGGCAAAGCGGCGATTGTCCTCGCGCTCGTCATCGCACTTGCCGTCGTCGCGCGGCCGTATGTGCAGGTGCTCGGCTTCATCATCCGCGCCGCGAATCTGAAGGGCCCGCCGGCGACCCTGGCGGCCTGGGGCGCCTCCACGGTATCGAAGGACGCCGTCATTGCGGTCCCGACACGAACGGGCGCCGTGCCGGCACGCTTCTACCGGCCGGGCGGGACGATCCGGCGCACGATCTTGCTGATGCCCGGCGTTCACCGCGATGGCATCGAGGAAGCCCGCCTGGTGGGACTCGCTGAAGACCTGGCGGCGACCGGCTTCGGCGTGCTGACGATTGCCGCACCGGACCTCCAGAAGTTCAAAATCACACCGCAAGTCACCGACGTGATTGAAGACGCCGTGATCTGGGCAAGCGCGCAGAAACAGTACGCGCCCGACGGCAAGGTCGGGCTACTGGGCATTAGCTTTTCCGGCGGCCTGTCAATCGTGGCCGCCGGCCGGCCGGCCATTCGCGACCATGTCGCGTTCGTGCTGTCGTTCGGCGGTCACGGTGACCTCGCCCGCGTGATGCATTACCTCTGTTCAGGGCAGGTGCTCGGCGATCTCGAACGGGCGAAGCAGAGTTCGGCCGTCGTCGGCGCCGATCACGTCGGCGTGCATCCCCCCCACGACTACGGCGTGGCAGTGGTGCTGCTGAGCCTCGCGGACCGCGTGGTGCCCGCCAATCAAGTCGCGGCACTCAGCCGCGGCATCGACGGCTTCCTGCTCGCTTCGTCGCTGGCTATGACCGATCAGGCCGCCGCGCTCAAGGTGTTCGACGAGATGAAGGCATATGCCCTGACGTTGCCGGAGCCGTCACGCACGCTGATGACCTACGTCAACGATCGTGCGGTCGACAAGCTGGGGCCGATCCTGCTGCCGATCGCCGACGGCCTCAAGGACTACGAAGGCATGCCGGCGCTGTCGGCCGAACGCGCGGCCCCGCCGCTCGGGCCGGTGCTGTTGCTTCACGGCGTCGACGATAACGTGATTCCGTCGATGGAAACGGTGCTGCTGGCGGAGCACCTGCGGGGCAAGGCGCAGGTGACGGGCCTCTTGAGCGGCCTGATTACCCACGCCGAGGTCAACCGTACGCCAAGCCTGACCGAAGTTTGGCGGCTGATGCGTTTCTGGCGCGGCATAATGAATTAGTGAGCAAAAACACGGGACCCGGCGTCCGCCTACAAAAACTTCTCTCGACCGCGGGAGTCGCCTCGAGGCGCGCCTCGGAACAGATGATTCTCGAAGGCCGCGTCACCGTGAACGGCGAGACCGTGCGCGCGCTTGGGACCAAGGCTGATCCCTCGAAAGACGCCATCAAGGTCGATGGCCGCCGCATCAAGCTCGACGTCAAGGACCGCTACCTCGTCCTCTACAAGCCCAAGGGCTACGTCACCACACGGAGCGATCCCGAGAAACGGCCCACGATCATGGATCTGATCGGACAGGGCGCCTATATCTACCCCGTCGGCCGCCTCGACTTCGACTCCGAGGGCCTGTTGCTGATGATGACCGACGGCGACCTCGCCGCGCGGCTCACCCACCCGCGCCACGAGGTCGACAAGGTCTACGAGGTGATCGTGCTTGGCATGCCCGACCCGAAGGCCATGGAAAAACTCCGGAAAGGCGTGTTCATCGACGGCCGCCGGACCTCGCCGGCCGACGTGCACGCCGGCACCACGCTGAGGGGCCCCAAAGCGACCACCCTGCTGACGATCACGCTCAGGGAAGGCCGAAACCGGCAAATCCGCAAAATGTGCCGGTCGGTTGGGCTGCCGGTGCGTGACTTGCGCCGGATCGCGATGGGCCCGATCGGCCTGGGCCGGCTCAAACCGGGGCAATGGCGTGACCTGACCTCGGACGAGGTTAAGCGGCTGAAGGTCAGCGTCTAGGCCCGGCCTATTTACGTAGTTCGTAAAAAGGAAGCAGCTTCACTTTCATCACTTTCAGTCACCGGGGCGGCGGCACATCCCATAGCTGCTTCAGGAACCACTGGACGGCGGCCTCGAGCGCCGCGTCACCCTGCTGATCGGTAATCTGCAAGACCGCCGACGTCTTCGGGATCTGGTCGAGCAACGCAAGGGGCCGATACTCGGCAGGGCGAGGCGCACCAGGTCGGTCCGCTGGGGCACGGTCGGGCTGAATGACAGACGGTCTGAACCCTGTCCCACCGTCCCGGGCGTCACCGCCACGCCGGCCTTCACCCGGGCATCGGTCGCCGCCAGTGCGACGACATGCGCGCCAGATACACCGGTGCCCCACACGCCGATGCGCTCGGGATCGACGCCCGGTTCGCCCTGCAGGAAGGTGATGGCGTTGCGAATGTCGATTGCCAGCGCCACGATGCCCCTAACGGCAAACTGTTCGGCCTGCCTCTCGACGGCCGCCGCCGTCTCACCCCAGCCAGGCGCGAGGACGACGGCGGGCGAGGCACCGGTCGGGGCGAACCCGGGCGGATAGAAGAGGCGGCCATGAACTGACACCGCCTCGCTGAAGAAGCGCACATCCTTCCCCGCGGCCGACGCCGCCGGGCGCGCAGCCGACGGGGGGGGAATCATCCACGCCGACGGCCGCGCGCCGCGAATCGCGACGCGAACTTCTCGATGCCAATCGACAGCGCGTTGATACCGTGGCCAACCACGACGGCTGAATACTTGCCGGCGGTAGTGAAACCCTGCGACAAAAACAGCTTGCCGTAGAGCGGCACACCGCCATCGACGTAGAACGTCACTTGTCGCGTGCGAACACCGTCGGCGAGCTGGTATTCCCAGTCCCGCGGCTGGGTGCCGCCATCGCGCTTCTGGTCGGGGTCAGTCGTCTGACGTTCCAGGGCGGCCTTGTGCTGATCGATGATGGCGGTACTGATCTGCGCCTCGAGCGGTACGGCGGTCACCAAGAGGCACGAGGCAAGGGCAACGGTCAGGCGATGGCTGGACACAGCGGGCAGTCTCCCCGCCGTCTTCATGATTTGCCAGATCGGATACCAGTGTTAAGGTTCAGCCAATGATTGGCCGAGCCGCCCTGGCCCTGACCGCCTGGACCGAGCGCTGGATTCCCGACGCCTTCATCTTCGCCCTGGCCGCCACGGTCATCGTGGTGGTGGCGGCGTTGACCTGGACCGGTGCCACCGCCGGCCAGATCGTCGACGCGTGGGGCGGTGGGTTCTGGGGCCTGATTCCATTCACGATGCAGATGTCCCTGGTCATCATCACGGGACACGTGCTCGCGACGTCGGCGCCCATGCGAACGGTGATCCGCGCCATCGCCGGCTGGCCGCAGACGCCGCGCGGCGCGGTGGCAATGGTGGCGTTCTTTGCCATGGCGAGTTCGTGGTTCAACTGGGGCTTCTCATTGGTCTTCAGCGCGGTCCTCGCGCGAGAAGTGGCACGCCGCGTGCCCCGGGTCGACTATCGCGCCCTCGCGGCCGCCACGTTCCTGGGCCTGGGCAGCATCTGGGCACAAGGATTGAGTGGCTCGGCGGCGCTGCAAATGGCCACGCCCGGCGCCCTGCAGCCGCAGATTCGCGAGATTGTCTCGGGCGGCGTGATCCCGGGCGGACTGCTCCCGTTCACCCACACCATCTTCCTGTGGCAAAGCCTGGTCGCGGTGGTCATCGAGGTCGTCGTGGTGACGCTGCTGATGTGGCTGGCGACCCCACCGGCCGGACGGGCCCGGACGGCCGCGGACCTTGGCATCGACCTCGTCGATCCGGAACCGCCGGTCATCAACCGCCGGCAGGTGCCGCCCGGCGCCTGGCTCGAACACTCGGCCATCCTGCCCCTGTTCATCGTGGCACTCGGCGGCACTTATCTCGTGCGCTACTTTATGCGCGCGCCGGACGCGATCAACGCCATCACCGTCGACACCGTGAACCTGACGTTCCTGCTGCTTGGTATCCTGCTGCACCGAACGCCGGCCAGGCTGATGCACGCGGTCCAGGCCGCCACCCCCGCGGTCTGGGGCGTGGTCCTTCAGTTTCCGTTTTATGCCGGCATCGCCGGCGTGATCACCGGCACTCACCTGAGCCAGCAGCTGGCCACCGTGTTCGTCGGCATCTCGAATGCCACGACCTTCCCCGCTGTCGTCGCGATCTACTCCGCCGTGCTCGGTGTGTTCGTGCCATCCGGCGGCTCGAAGTGGATCATCGAAGCACCGTATGTGATGGCCGCCGCCCACGAACTGAAAGTCCATCTCGGCTGGGTTGTCGTCGCCTACGATCTCGGTGAAGCGCTGGCCAACCTGCTGCAGCCGTTCTGGATGCTGCCCATTCTTGGCATGCTCGGCCTGCGCGCCCGCGACGTGATGGGCTATACCTTCGTGGTCTTCCTGGTGCTCACGCCGGTGGTGCTGATTCTCGTGACCGTATTGGGGATGACGCTTCGCTATCCGCTCTAACGGCCACCGATCACAGGACAGCCGCAGATGTTGACGCAGATTACAGACAGGGTTTGGATGACACCGACTCGCAAAGCACTCCTGGTCGTCGCCGCGGCGGGCCTGGCGGCCATCACCCTTCAGGCTGACGATCGGGCGCTGGCCAGGGGCGAGTGGCGCTACTACTCGGGCGATAATGGCGCCCGCAAGTACTCGCCCCTCGACCAGATTCGCCGCGACAACGTTGGCCAGATGCGCATCGCATGGCGCCGGCCGCACCTCGACGCCAGCCTGCTGGGAGGCCAGCCGGCGCCACGGCTCTCTAATAATTTTCGGTCGACGCCGTTGATGGTTGGCGGAGTCCTGTACGCCTCCAATGCGGTGGGCCTGGTCGAAGCCTTCAACGCCGGCACCGGAAAGACGCTGTGGGTGCAGCAGGCGGGTCCGGAGGGGCTCACCGGCACCAGCAATCGCGGCGTGGCATTCTGGGGACAAGGCGCCGACGCGCGCATCATCACCCACCGCAATCAGCGGCTCTACGCCCTCAATCCGAAGACCGGCGAGCCGATCGCGACCTTCGGCAACGGCGGTTCCGTCGATCTGAACGAAGGCCTCGGGCCGCTCAGCAAGGGCTATTTCTGGAACGCCGTGCCGCTGGTAGCGCGCGACGTCATCGTGATGGGCTCATCCATGGTCGACCAGGACTCGGCGACCAAGGTCGAGGGGGATCCGGGTAACGTGCGGGCGTTCGACGTCCGCACCGGCAAGCCGCGCTGGACCTTCCACGTCGTGCCGCAGGAAGGCGATCCCGCGCTGAAGACCTGGAAGGGCGATGCGTGGCGCTACACCGGTGCCGGCAACGTCTGGGCGCCGATGAGCGCAGACGATGAGCTTGGCTACGTCTACCTGCCGACGACCAGCATGACCAACGACATGTATGGCGGACAGCGGCTGGGCGACACGCTGTATGCGACGTCAGTAGTGTGCGTGGAAGCCGCCACCGGCAAGCGCGTGTGGCACTACCAGACCGTACATCACGACCTGTTCGACTACGACAACCCGGCCGCGCCCATCCTCGCCGACATCATCGCCAACGGCAAGCTAATCAAGGCGGTCGTGCAGGTCACGAAACAGTCGTGGGCCTACGTGCTCGACCGGGTCACCGGCAAGCCGGTGTGGCCGATCGAGGAACGGCCGGTGCCGGCCTCCACCGTGCCCGGCGAGCAGGCGTCGCCGACGCAGCCCTTCCCCAGCAAGCCGCCGGCGTTCGATCGGCAAGGCATCACCGAGAACGATTTGATCGACTTCACACCCCAGTTGCGCGCCGAAGCCCTGACCATCTTCAAGCAGTACGCCACGGGACCCGTGTTCACGCCGCCATCGGTCGTCGACGAGAAGATCAAAGGCACGATCGAGCTGCCGGGATCAATCGGCGGGGCCGATTGGACGGGAGCGGCGTTCGATCCCGACACCGGCATGCTGTACGTGCCGTCGATGACCAACCCATTCGTCGCCAATCTGCTGCCGGGCGATCCCAAGAACACGAACCTGCGTTTCCGCGCGTCCACGCGGGCGTTGCTGCAGGGGCCGCAAGGGTTACCGCTGGTGAAGCCACCGTACGGCCGCATCACCGCGCTCGCCCTGACCAACGGCACACAGGCGTGGATGGCGGCCAACGGCGATGGTCCCCGCCACCATCCCGCCATCAAGCACCTCAACCTGCCACCGCTCGGCCAGTCGGTCCGCGCTGCGCCGCTCGTCACCAAGTCACTGTTGTTCGTGACCGAAGGCGACCAGGTCAACGTGCGCACGCCGCCCGATGGCGGCGGCAGGAAGATCCGCGCGTTCGACAAGACGACCGGCCAGGTGGTGTGGGAGATGGCACTCGACGCCGGCAGCACGGGGACGCTCATGACCTATCTCCACATGGGGAAACAGTACCTCGTAGTCGCGATCGGCGGATTCGATCATCCGGCAGAGTTCATCGCGCTCAGCCTGCCGTGACCGGCGACGGCGTGACACCAGCCACGCACCCATGGCGCCTCCCACCTATCCCGCCGCCCACGCCGTGGCAGCCGTGGTTCACGCCCACCGGATCGACGCGTTGTTGCTAGAGCTGCGGCAGGGCCAGACCCTACTCGGGTTGGTCGTCGGGAACGTCGCCTTCATCGAGCGGCAACATTTCCTCAGGCACCGAGCGTTCCATCAGCACCGGCGGCGGGTCAAACCCGAGCTGCTGCGCCATCTCTTCGATCTTCGGCAGGTCGTTGAGATCGTTCAGCCCGAAACGGATCAGGAATTCCTTGGTCGTCCCGTACAGGAACGGCCGGCCGATCACGTTCTTGCGGCCGACGATCTTGATCAGGTGGCGTTCGAGCAACGTCGACAGCACGCCCGCGGTGTTGACGCTGCGGATCTCGCCAATCTCGGCCGCCGTCACCGGCTGCTTGTAGGCAATCACCGACAGCGTTTCGAGCGACGCCGCCGACAGTTTATTCGACGACCGCTCGTGGAACAAGCGGCGCACCCATTCATGGTACTCGGGACGCGTCGTGATCTGACAACCACCGGCCACTTCGGCCATGTGCAAGCCGCCGCGATCGACGTAGTCGGCCTGCAGCGCCGTGAGCGCCGCCAGCACGTCTTCTTTGGGTTCGTCGTTCAGTAGCCGGTAGAGCATGCGCGGCGTCAACGGATCGGGCGAAGCAAAGACCAGCGCCTCGATCACCGCCTTCAACTGCGACTGCTCCATCCGCGGCTGCAGTTCATCGACCGGGATTTCCTCGACCGGGTTCTCGTCGCTCATTCCTTATCGTCCTTCGGCGTCAGTGGTGGCAGCCCGTCGTTGTCCGCCGTAGCTTCGGCGGCGGCGGACGGGGTGCTCTTCGGATGGTGCGCGTTATATTCGTCTTCCGGATCGTGGGCCGGGTGCGGCGCGTCGGCGGGCCGGGCCCGCTTGTAGATGCGAATCGCTCCGCCGACGCCACCCGTCTGGAACACGCGGATCAGCTTCAGCCGAATCATCTCCAGCAAGGCCAGGAACGTGACAATCATGTCCCCACGCGACGCCACATCGTCGAACAGGTCCTCGAAGCCGCAGGCGCCGGTCTCCGATAGCCGCCCGAGCAACTGGTCGATGCGCAGCTCGATCGGGATCTCTTCGGCCGGCAGCGCCACTGGCGGCCGCTCGCGGGCGCGCTCGAGCACTTGCTTGAAGGCCGACAGCAGCGTGAACAGGTCGACTTCGAACTCCGGCTCGTAGTCGTCGCCGGCAATCTCTGCGATGCGGGCATCGGGGCGGCCCCACTGCGCGTTGCGCAGGGTCTCCCGGTCGTGCAGCAGTTCCGCGGCCACCTTGAACTGCTGGTGTTCGAGCAGGCGCCGTACCAGCAAATCGCGCGGATCTTCTTCTTCCGCCGGATCGCCGGCAGCGGTCTCTGGCCGCGGCAGCAACATCTTGCTCTTGATGTGGATCAGCGTCGCCGCCATCACCAGGAACTCGCTGGCGAGGTCGAGGTTCAACTCCTGGAGCAAGTTCAGGTATTCGAGGTACTGCTTCGTGATGACCGAGATCTGGATGTCATACACGTTCATCTGATTCTTCTTGATCAGATGGACCAGCAGGTCGAGCGGGCCTTCGAACGACTGCAGCTTGATTTGAATGGAGTCGAGCTGCGACTCGAATGCCTCTTCGGCGGCCGGGTCGGCCGGCGGAACGGGCGGAATCTCGGGTGTCTCAGCCATTAGTACTTTAACTTCACGGCTGCACGCACGCGGTCCATGGTGCCCTGCGCCACGACCCGGGCCTTCTTCGACCCCGCCATCAACACCTCGCGGAGGTAGCCCGGCCTGGCCAAAGCCTGCGCGCGGCGTTCGCGGATCGGGTCGAGCATGCTGTTGATGGCCACGGCCAGCTTGGTCTTGACCTCGACGTCCCCCACCTTGCCGGCGCGATAGCGATCCTTCAGGTCATCGACCTCGGCCACGTTCGGGTTGAACGCGTCGTGATACATGAACACCGGGTTGCCCTCGACGGTGCCGGGGATGTCCGCACGCACCCGCTTCGGGTCCGTGTACATCTGCCGCACCTTGTTCTGCACGGTCTTGGTATCGTCCGACAGGTCGATGGTGTTGTTGTAGCTCTTGCTCATCTTCCGGTTGTCGAGTCCGGGCAGCCGCGGCGTCGGCGTGAGCAGTGCCTGCGGCTCCACCAGCGCAGACGAAGAATAAAAGTTATTGAAGCGCCGCACCACTTCGCGCGCGAGTTCGACGTGCGGCACCTGGTCTTCGCCCACTGGTACCCAGTGCGCGTCGTAGACGACGATGTCGGCCGCCTGCAGCAGCGGGTAGCCCAGGAAGCCGATGCTCGAGAGATCGCGCTCGCTCAACTGCGCCATCTGCTCCTTATAAGTCGGCACCCGCTCGAGCCACGGAATGGGCGTGACCATCTGGAACAGCAGATACAGTTCCGCGTGCTCGGGCACCAGTGACTGGACGAAGAACGTGCTCTGCTCCGGGTCGAGGCCGCAGCCAATCCAGTCGGCCGCGTTGTCGAAGGCGTTGGCGACAATGTCCGAGGTGTCGGCGTAGTTGGTCGTCAGCGCGTGCCAGTCAACGATGCAGTGGTACGAGTCGTACTTGGCCTGCAGGTCGACCCAGTTCTGGAGCGCGCCTACGAGGTGGCCGAGATGGAGTTTTCCAGTCGGGCGCATCCCCGACAACACGCGTTGCTTCGTCAACGGACACCCAGAAGCGTTAGCAGGAAGGATGCAACGGGCCCGAGGAGCGTGCTCAGGGCGCCGGTCAGCATCAAAGCATACAAAATCATGAAGCCGTACGGCCGCATCAGTTCGATGATGCGGGCTGCGGCCGGCGGCAACACGCCGAGCAGGACATTGCCGCCATCGAGCGGCGGCACCGGCACCATGTTGAACAGGGCCAGCAGCACGTTGATGACGACGAACATGTCCAGGAACTGGAACAGGGGCGTCATGACGGCTCGCCCGACGATGTCACCCGGGGCCACGCCGGGAATGACGAACAGGAGGATGGCGCCGGCGATGGCCATCAACGCATTGCTGGCCGGACCGGCCGCGGCAATCAGGGCAAAATCGCGCGTCGGATGCTTGAGAAACCGCGTGTCCACCGGCACCGGTTTGGCCCAGCCGATCAGCGGCAAGCCGGTCAGGATCGCGATCAGCGGAAACAGCAGGGTCCCGATCGGGTCAACGTGGACCGTCGGGTTGAGCGACAGCCGGCCGAGATGCTCGGCGGTGCGGTCACCGAGGCGATAAGCCGCCCACGCGTGCGCCGCCTCGTGAACTGACAACGAGGCGATCAGCACAGCGAGTTGGATGAGAACTTGGGTGAAATCGATGCCGGCCAGAGCTCGAAAGGTTATCACAGGGATGGCCCGTGACTCTCTTACGGATTGGCCGCGAAGTAAGCGATCACGGCATCGGCGGTCCGGTCGCCGACCACGCTGGCCAGTTCCTCCCGGGTCGCGCGGCGCACACCAGGCAGGCTGCCGAACGACGTCAGCAGCGTCTTGCGCCGGCGGACGCCAATGCCGGGGATGACGTCCAGTTCCGACCGCAGGTCGCGCTTCGTCCGCGACAGGCGGTGGAAGGTGAGCGCGAAGCGGTGCGCCTCATCGCGGATGCGCTGCAGCAGGCGCAGCGCCGAGCCGTGGCGATCGAACGCGAGCGGCTCGACGCTGTCGCGGGTGAAGACGAGCTCTTCCTTCTTCGCCAGGCCAACGGCCACCAGGTTCGACAGCCCCACCGTCTCGAGCGCGGCATAGGCCGCGTTCAGCTGTCCCTTGCCGCCATCGATCACGATCAGATCCGGGAACGGTCCGCCGTTCTCCAGCACTCTCGCGTAGCGGCGCCGCACGACCTGCTCCATGGCCGCGAAGTCATCGAGGAAGCGGCCTTCGGCCTGGGGGCTCGGGACTTGGCGCTTGGGGCTTGAAGAACCTCTGAATGCGTTCTTCGTTATTCGAAATTTCCGGTATTCAGACGGCTTCATCCGCCCCTCTTCGCACACCACCATCGAGGCCACGGTCTCGCTGCCCTGGATGGTGGAGATATCGAAGCAGTCGATGCGGCGCGGGAGCTTCGACAAGCGCAGCGTCGCCTGCAGCACCTCGAGGGCCTCGAAGTTGGCCGTGGCGTTCGCATCAAATCGCGTGCGATACGCCAGCGCCGCGTTGCGCAGCGCCAGTTCCAGCAAGCCCTTCTTGTCGCCACGCTGGGGCATGACCATGCGGACCTTGCGACCGGCCTGGCGGGCCAGCCAGTCTTCGAGCAGCTCCTGCTCAGCGAGCGCGACGGGGATGTGGATCTCGGGCGGCGGCGCCTGGTCGAAATAGAACTGCTGAATCGCGGCTTCCACCACCTCGCTCTCGGTCTCACCGTCTTCCTTGGCGTCGGTCACGAACTCCACGCGTTCGATGACACGGCCACCACGAACCAGGAACACTTGCACAACGGCGCCCTTGGGCCCGAGCTTCAGGCCGAACACATCGCGGTCGCCGAGTTCGGCCGACGCCATCTTCTGTTGCCGTTCCTGCAGCGTCTGGACGGTGCGCATGGCATCACGCAAGTGGGCCGCCTCTTCGAAGCGCTCGTCGGCCGCGGCCGCCATCATGCGGATCTGCAACTGGTCTGCCAATTCGTCGTTGCGGCCTTCGAGAAATAACCGCGTATCGGCGACCGCCACGGCGTATTGGTCGGGCGAGCAAATCGTCTCGACGCACGGCGCCAGGCAACGTTTGATGTCGTACTCGAGGCACGCCCGCTGGCGCTGGCCGGTGATCACCTCGTTGCAGGAGCGGATGCCGAATACCTTGTGCGTCAGCGACATGGTCCGGCGGGCGAACTTGGCGGGCAAGAACGGCCCGGCATAGACGTTGCCATCGCGTTCGACCGAGCGAGCCACCAGCACGCGCGGAAACGCCTCGCTGGTGGTCAGCTGCAGGTAGGGGTAGTTCTTGTCGTCGCGCAGCAGGATGTTGAACTTGGGCGATCGCTGCTTGATGAGATTGTTTTCGAGCGCCAGCGCCTCGACCACCGAATCCGTGACAATGACCTCGAGGCCGGCGACCTCGTCCAGCAAAGCGTTGGTCTTGGGGCTGCTGCCATAGGCGCCCAAATACGAGCGCGTACGATCCCGCAGCGAGCGGGCCTTGCCGACGTAGATGGTCTCGCCCTGGGCGTTGTAATACAGGTAGACGCCCGGCTGCTCCGGGAGGCGGCCAATCTGTTCCTTGAGATCATGGATAGGCATCGTATACGCTTAGCCACCTTCCATTATGACCTTCACAGGCGCGATCGGCGCCGTTTGCATGTTTCCCCTCCGCGCCATCATCAGCGCCTCAGTGGCCCTTGGCATTCACCCGAACGTCCTGACCCTGATCGGCGTGCTGATCAACATCGTCGCGGCGTGGGCGCTGGCGGTTGATAGCTTTGTGGTGGCCGGCGTGATCATGATCGTCGCCAACATCTTCGACTTCATCGATGGCAAGGTGGCGCACATCACCGGCACGCAGTCGGAATTCGGCGCCTTCTGGGACTCGACGCTCGACCGGTTCTCGGACCTGGCGCTCTTTACCGGGTTGATCTGGCTCTACGCCGGGCGCGGCAGTAACGGTTACGTGCTGGTCGCGACCTTGGCGTTGATCTTCTCGATCATGACCAGCTACGCCCGGGCGCGCGCCGAGTCGTTGATCGACAAGTGCAAGGTTGGCTTCATGGAACGGCCCGAGCGCATTGTGCTGTTCATGATTGGCGCCTTCACCGACCGCATGGCGAGCGTGCTGTGGGTGCTGCTGGTGCTGTCGATCATCACGGTCAGCAACCGCATTCACTACACCTACCTGGCGTTGAACCAGAAGCCGATGCCCACCGGGGTATTCGCGCGTTTTTTCTTCTGGCGGGACGAACGCGCGACGATGCCCTACGATCTCTGGGTCGCGATTATTCTCGCGTTCGTCTGGCTGGTGCCGCCCGATTGGCTTCAGGATCCTGCGGCGAGCGGTCTGGGATTGCTGGGTTATTTAATGAATTAGACGGCGGCACTAAAGTGCGGCCCTGGCAGTCTTCTTCTTGCCCCTGCTCACCTGGTCAAGGCTCTTGCGCAGGGCCTCCATCAGGTCGACCACCTGGCGGGCCAGCTTCATGTCCGCCGGATTGACCGAACCGCGCACCTCGCGCAGCTCGTCGATCTGATCGATCGTGCGGATCTCGGCGGCGTGGTGCCGACGCTACGCGGATTCGCGCGTATCGCGGGAACCGAGGTGCAGCCCGGGCCCTTCATCGAACGCGATGGTGTGGCGGCCAATCTCTTCGCGCAGCAGATGCCGCACTTCGCCGAGATGGGGGCCTGGGACCGTCAACCGCCGGGCCAGCGCCTTTTGGCGCGATGCCAGGATCAGCGTGCCACCGCTCTTCCATGTGAGGCCGCCAATTTCCCGGTACGACATGAAGCCGCTGTCGGTCCAGATGCCGTCGCGGTAGAGTCCCGGCTTGATGCGCGCGGAAAGCGGCAGCAGGTAGCCGTAGTAGGTGAACATCATCGCCACGCCGAACAGCGACGAGTACGAGCGCGGCATGCGATACGCCGTAAGCAACAGGATTGCGCCGAGCATGACACCGATGGCCAGGTTGATGGCGAAGAACGGCGGCTTTGGCGATGACCACGTCAGCACGACGTCACGCCGCAAGCGCCACCAGGCGGCCAGCTCGTAGCTGACCCGCAGGTTGACGATGACGAACAACGCACCAAGGGCGATGAGGGCCTGCCGTAACGTGCCGGCAAACTCATCGGCACTCATCGCGCCTCGGCCTTGGTGGCCTCGTCGGCGCGCGACAACGTCGGATCGAAGCACTGCCGGCACCGCGCCTCGTAGATATTCTGCGCCCCGAGCAACACCCGGTCCTCGCTGTGAATGAGGCGTTGCGTGTGATTCGCGGGATTGCCGCACACCATGCAGATGGCACGGGTCTTTGTGATGTATTCGGCAATCGCCAGTAACTGCGGCATCGGTTCGAACGGCTTACCCAGGTAGTCCTGGTCGAGGCCGGCAATCACCACGCGCATGCCGCGCGCGGCGAGCTCGATGGCAACGGCGGGCAGACCCGCGTCGAAGAACTGCCCTTCATCGATGCCGACGACTTCGGTGTCGGGCTTGATCTTCGACAGCAACTCAGCCGAGTCGCGCGCGCGCTCTGACGGAATTCGCAGCTCGCTGTGCGAGACGATGTGGTCATCGGAGAAACGGGTATCGACCGCAGGCTTGAAGGTCTGTACGCGCTGCCGGGCGATTTCGGCGCGGCGCAGGCGGCGGATCAGCTCTTCGCTCTTGCCGCTGAACATGCTGCCGACGACGACTTCAATCCAGCCGGTGGAGGGGGTACGGACGACGTCCATACGCCGATTATATGGAGGAAGATGAGCTGGCGAGTTGGTGAATTGGTGGTTTGGTGATTAGGCCTAAATCGCCAGGTCACCAGCTCACCAAATCACCAAATCCGCTCAGGCCCGGGTCGAGTACTCGCCCGTTTCGGTGTTGATCCGAATCACGTCGCCCTCTTCGATGAAGGGCGGCACCTGAATAACGACGCCGGTCTCGAGTGTGGCGGGCTTGGTCTGGTTGGTGGCGGTCGCGCCCTTGATCGCCGGCATGGTCTGGGTGACCGTGAGGTCCACGGTCTGCGGCAGCTCGATGCCGATTGGGTTCTCGCCGTAGAACTCGACCTCGATGCTCATTTCTGGCTTCAGGAAGCCCACCGAATCCCCCATGAGTGCGGCGGTCAGCTGCACCTGGTCGTAGGTGACCGTGTCCATGAAATGGTAGCCGTCGCTGTCGTTGTAGAGGTACTGCATGGCCTTCTGTTCGAGGGCCACGCGCTCAACGATGTCTTCCGAGCGGAGCTTCTCTTCGGCCATCGCGCCGTTCTGGATGTTGCGCATCTTCACGCGCACGAAGCCGCGCAGATTGCCGGGCGTCACATGCTGGCATCCGAGAATGCGGAACAGCTTGTTCTCGATCTTGACGATCATGCCCTTGCGGAGCTGGGTTGCCAGAAGATTGTCTGCCATAAAGCTTTTGTTATCAGTTAGTAGAACCTTACGAGTTTAACATAGGGACTGCCAGCCCGGCCAGCCCGAGGGCCGTGCTACGATTCCAGATACCGTGGCGTTTGTGCGCTGGGACCCGTTCCGTGACCTCCTGACCATTCAGCATCGGCTCGAGCGCCTGGCGACCGGGCCGCAGGGCTGGACGCCCGCCATGGACCTGTGCGAGACCGCGCACGCCTATGTCCTGACGGCCGAGCTCCCCGGCGTAACGCGCGAACAGGTCCGCATCGACATCCGCGACGGCAAGCTGACCCTGCAGGGCCGCCGTGAGGCCCGCGTGTCGTGCGAGCAGTATCACCAAGTCGAGCGCGGACATGGCGAGTTCTGCCGCAGCGTGGTGCTGCCGCTGTCGGTAGACACCCCGAACGTCGTTACCGACATGCGTGATGGTGTCTTGACCATTACGCTCCCCAAGTTGCCGGACGCCGGACCGCGCCGCATCGAAGTCTCATGATCAAACGCCTTTCCCTCATCGCCCTGCTGCTGATGGCTGGCCTGGTGGCCGGCCTGGTGTTGTCGGGCACGGCCGGAAGCCGCGAGGCCGTACTCGCCCGCCCGAGTGCCGAGCCGGTGGTCGAACAGGCACCCGCCGCACCCGCTGCTCCTGCCGCCGCCATCCCCGGTCCTGATTTCACGAGAGTGGCCGCCCAAACCGTCAAGGCGGTCACCAACATTTCGTCAGTGCAGGTCGGACGGCGGCGACAGGCCTCGCCCTTCAGCAACGATCCATTCTTCCAATATTTCTTCGGCGACCAGGGCGAGATGTTCGGCCAGCCGCGCGCCGAGTCGAGTCTCGGCTCTGGTGTCGTGATTTCCGCGGATGGCTATGTCGTCACCAACAACCATGTGGTTGGCGAGGGCGAGACCGAAGTGACGGTGACTGTCGGTGACTATCGCGATGTCCGCGCGAAGATCGTCGGCGTGGACTCGTGGACGGACCTCGCCCTGCTGAAGATCGACGTCACGGGCTTGCCGGTCATCCCTTATGGCGACTCATCGAAACTGAAGGTCGCCGAATGGGTGATGGCCGTGGGCAGTCCTTTTTCGCTGAGCCAGACGGTGACGCTTGGCGTCGTGAGCGCGCTCGGCCGCGCGAACGTCGGCATTACGCAGTATGAAGACTTCATCCAGACCGATGCGGCGAT
>SXGS01127540.1_pt1 | contig 30001 bp, 26 predicted proteins | sample 3174681 | NCBI WGS metagenome assembly SXGS01 (sample SAMN11356861, study PRJNA531348) | freshwater metagenome | isolation source: freshwater sample F1-80 | place: China: Fuxian Lake, Yuxi | collected 2017-12-25 | reverse complement strand
TTCGGAGCGAAGATTCGGAGTTTAGAGGCGCGTCGAAAGTGACCTTCGGGCGCCCTCCTCATGAGATTCCGTCGAGCCATGAGCTGCCGCAGATGCTGCTACGGGTAGTGTCGGCCCGACCCGCCGCATCTGCCTCACCCGCTCGACCTGCCCCAATCGGGATGAGTTTCTGGACTGATGCTGCAGTGCTCGGCGAAGCGGGCATTCCGTCGATCTTGTACGGACCAACCGGCGCCGGTCTTCACAGCATCGAAGAGTGGGTGGACGTGCAGTCAGTGCTGACGTGCCGCGACACCCTGGTTTCCCTGGCGCGCGACTGGTGCCGCTAGGCGCGATCGCTGGTCAGCCCGCGCAACACAACGCGACTTTCGCCGGCAATGAAACGGCGGGCAAAGCCACCGCGCCGCATGCCGTTCTTGGGTGCAAACCGTGGCAGGGCTTGGACTTGAGCAAGGCCATGGAACACGGCCGTCGAGGTGACGTCGAGCATGAGTAGCACGAAACCTTAGTGGGTGTCGCCCGGGGGCGTCAGCAAGTGGGCGATCGAGCGAGCGTAGTAGCGGAGCACGTTGCGCTCACGCACCCGATAGCGGCCGCCATCGATGACAATGATGTTGCGGGTCACCATCGGCTCGGACGCAAGCGCCAGGACCTCGTCAGCCGACTCGACACCCAGGTTGGCGCCGGCCGCACGCAGCGTGTCGAGAATCGCCTTGATGCGATCGCTCAGTTCGGGGCGCGACCCCGATGCGGTCAGCGCCGCGGCCAGCACCGCGGTGGGCAGCACTTTGTAGAGCAAGCCAATCTCCGCGCGGAGGTGGCGGCTGATATCCATCACGGCCTTACGTGACTCGCCGTCAATGCCGTCGAGCGACACCGGCCGGCCAAACGTCACGAACGACCGGCTGCGATAGCCGACCGCGTAGCGGACCATCTCCGCCACTTCGCGGCCGAATGCCTTCTGCCGCCGCTTGACCTTCTGCTTCGCAAACATGTGATCCTCGAGCACCAGGTCGTAGGCCACCGCGACCGGCACGAACTGCATCCCGGGCACGCCGGCGTCGAGGCACGAGCTGAGCAGACCGGTCTTCATGGCCTTGAGCTCACCGCTGTACGTCCGGCCGCCCTCCGGATAGAAGAACAAATCATGCTTGTGCAGCAGCTCGCTGACGTAGGCCTTGAGGGTGATCAGGTACGCCAGGTCCTTGGTATTGCGGCGAATCGGCAATGCGCCGGTAACGTGCTTGTGGATGAAGCCCAGCGGTCCGCCGAACAGGTTGATGCCCGCCGCGATGATCGGTGGCCGGATACCCGCGTCGTCCAAGGCCAGCAGCTCGACCAGGTAGTCGATGTGACTGCGATGGTTCGAAACATACGCGATGCGGCCCCGGACGGCCGCATCAACCGCAAAGTGCTGGTGCTCGACGACGCGATCGATCTTCCGCAAGATGGGGTAGAGCGGATACTCGAGCGCCCGGTACAACTCGTGGCGCTGGGTCGTGTGTAACTCATCCAGGTAGCCCATGACGCGCGCGCGCGCATCGTCACTGGACAGGCCATGGGTGCCTTCCAGAAACCGCGCGATCTCTGCGCGAGCGAGAACGGCCTGGGCGATGGTGTCAGTGGCCACGTATTTGCTACTTGGATGATAGCGCGTGCGCGATCGCATCAGCAAAAGACGAAGTCGTCGCCGTACCGCCCAAATCAGGGGTGACGTGTCCGCCGGCAAGCACTTTCTTCAGCGCGTTCATGATCGCATCGGCCTTGGCGTCCAACTGCAGGTGCTGCAGCATCAGGACCGCCGACAGCAGCAGCGCCGTCGGGTTGGCGATGTCCTTGCCGGCAATGTCGGGCGCGCTGCCGTGCACCGCTTCGAACACGCCGATGCCGTTCAGTCCCAGGTTGGCTGCCGGCACCACGCCGAGTCCACCCACCAGCCCGGCGCACAGGTCCGACACGATGTCGCCGTACAGGTTGGGCAGCAGCAGGACGTCGAGCCGTTCGGGGTGCATCACCAGGTGCATGCACGCGGCATCGATAATGCGGTCGTCGAACTCGATCTCGGGATAGCGCGCCGCGACTTTGCGGGCACAGTCGAGGAACAGCCCGTCGCTGAGCTTCATGATGTTGGCCTTGTGAATGGCCGTCACCCGCTTGCGGCCACGGCGCCGCGCCTGTTCGAATGCGAACACCGCGATGCGTGTCGAGGCCACTTCGGTGATGACCTTGATGCTCTCGACGACGCCCGGCACGACGGTGTGCTCGAGGCCGGCATACAGGTCTTCGGTATTCTCGCGAACGATCACGAGGTCGACGCCCTCGAAGCGCGATGGCACCGACGGCAGGTTCCACACCGGCCGCAGGTTGGCGTAGAGGTCGAGCGCCTTGCGCAGGCCGACGTTGACGCTGGTAAAGCCCTTGCCGACCGGCGTCGAAATGGGGCCCTTCAGCGCAATCTTGTTGCGGGTGATCGACTCGAGCAGCGCCGGCGGCAGCGTCGTGCCGTGCTTGGCCACCGCTTCGGCGCCGGCGGAAAACGTCTCCCATTCCGGCGTGAAGCCGGCCGCGGCCAGCACCTTGACGACGGCGCGCGTCACTTCGGGACCGATGCCGTCGCCGGGGATGAGAGTGATGATCATTCGCGTGCTTCCCAGAATGCTAATGCCAGCCCGCCGATGACGGTCAGGCTCAAGAGAATGTTGGCGTGGCCAACGTTGTAGTCCGCGACGAGCGTGAGCGCGACCATCGACGCTAGAATCGTCGCCCGCACTCCGTATCTGATGGGCCGCGCCCCCAGCAGCCGGTGCAGCGTGAGGGCCACGAACATGACTGCGGCGCTCGCGTAGCCGAGCCAGTACAACCGCTGCATCACCTCGCCGAACACCCGCCCGGCCAGGACACGGCCCTCAACCGGGTTCCACTCTTGAAGGACGGCGAAAATTGACGGGGCGGCAACGCCTCCGGCCGCCACCATTCCGCCCAGCCACACGACCAGGGCCAGGACGTAGAGGTAGCGCAGAAAGATCATCCTCCTATTTTACTGATAAACTTTCGGCTCCCCATGACATCTTCGAACCACCGTAATCCCCTGGCCCGGCTCACTCGCGAGCAGGACGGTCGCAATGCGGCCCTGCTGCGCAATACGCCGACCCTCGGCCGCGAAGTGCGGTCAAGTGTGCTGCCGTTCGCGCTCGACCTGACGCGCGCCGGCATCGACGCCGACACGACGCTCGCCGCGCTCGAGAAGACCGCGGCCACCATTGCCATCGAGTCGCTGGTCTCGCTTGCCCGCGACCACGACATCGACCATCTCGGCGGCGGCCTCGAGCTGATCGGTCCGCTGCTGATGACGTTGTCGGTGGTCGACTACGGTGCCAGGCACTACGTCATCGAGCACGGCCACACCAGCATCGGCTACTACGCGGCGCTGGCGGCGCTTGGCTTCCTGCCACGCGAGCGGGTGATTGAGTCGTTCCGCCGCAGCCTCGACATGGCCGGCCACGTCTCCTGGGTTCCCGGCGGCACGCCGATCGGTTCGGGGCGCCTCGGCGTCTCGATGCCGGTGGGCGCGGGCCTCGCGCTCGGCCTCAAAGCCCATCACGGCGCCGACGCGTTCGTGGTCTGTCACACCGGCGATGCCGGGTGGATTTCGGGCCAGGCGCTGAACGGCTTCGTGGCGGCCAGCCTGCATGGCGCGCCGATCACCTTCGTGATGCACAAGAACGGCATCCAGTTGTCGGGCCCGACCGCACGGGTCATGAACAAGGACCCGCGGCCAATCGTCTCGAGCCTGGGCATCACGGTTCTCGAAATTCCGTCGCTGCACGACCGGTCCCGGCTATTCGAGGCCTACCGCGAGGCCTATCAGCTGGCGCAGGTCGGCCGTCCGTCGCTCATCTATCCGCTCGGCTTCGGTCCTGCCGACGGCACCACCGTGCAGCGGTTTGGCGAAATCTACGAGATCTCGGACAGCGTCACGGCGTTTGCCGAACGCCATCACGTCGCGACCAGCACGCCGATCTGGGTGCCTGGCTCGCTGATGAGCTACCGCGACGCCGAAGCGATGACGCAGTGCGTGTTCTACGTCAACGGCCTCGCCGGTGGCGAAGCGCATCACGATGGTGGCATGAAGGGCCGCGACCATGTCAGCGTGTTGGCCAACCCGCTGCTGACGCTGACGCCGGCGGAGCAGAAGGCGCTCGCCGACTTGCGCGCGCGTCCGGCGCGCCAGGTGATTTCGTTGGCCCGACCGCTGCGCGGCACGACGAACCTACCACTCCATGCCGCCGACCTCGCCGGCATCAAGCTGCCTAACGCTGATCAATGGGTTTCGGCCCGGGCGGGCACTGAAGCCGCCTATGTCGCCATTGCCCGGAAGTATCCGCAGAACTGCTTCTTCGTGTCGTGCGACCTGAATCCGTCGACCAAGTTGGGCAAGGCCGCCGACCTGCTGCCGCCGGGCCACTCGATCGAGATGAGCATCCAGGAGCAGGCGGCCACGCTCTTGACCAACGGCCTGTCGTTCTCCAGCTCGAAGCCCCAGTTGAACGTCTTCGCGACGTTCGCGGCATTCATGGAAGGCATCGCCCGCGAGGGATTTGAGTTCTGGCGCTACCAGCGCAATCTCGACGGCCCGAACGAAGGACTCAACGTGCTGCTGCACTTGTCGCACGTCGGCGCGTGCACGGGTCGTGATCATTTTTCGGGCTGGAGCCTGGATTGGGTGAACCTGGGGCTCGGCTACCTGCCATACCTGCGGCGCTTCTACGCGCCGTCTGATGCGCGCTCCGCGTTCATCGCGGTGAGGGACGCCGCAGCGGGGATGGGCGGACACATCGTCGCCATCCCGCGCGACGTGCTGCCGATCTTGACGAAGAAGGGCACCACCGAGCCGATTTGGTCCGCCGAGGATGCGTGGCAGCCGGTGACGGCGCTGCGCACCGAAGCCGGTGCCCAGGCGGTCGTCCTGGCACTTGGGGCTCCGGCGTATGTCGCCGCTGCGGCTGCGGATCAGGCAACCGCCGCCGGCGTGCCGACGGATGTTTACGTCGTCAACGGATTTCCCGTGCCGGACGCGTTCTTTGAGGGCATTGCCGGGAAGTACAGCCATGTCCTCACGATCGAAGACGGGGTGATTGGCACCGCCACGGCAGGCCTGCGTGGCTTCGCCGCGTTTGTCACCGGACACCTGGCGTCCACCGGCGTCAAGCTCGAGTACTTCGGCATTGTCGATCCGCAGATCGCGCCCTCGGAAACGCACCTCCTGGTCTGGGAGCATTACGGCATGACCGAGGCGCGCCTGGTCGAAGCTCTCCTCAAAAAACCATGACGAAACTACGACTCGGCTTCGGCCTGGCGGCGATCGCGATCTGTTGCGGCTTGGCGAAGGCATCCGTCGAGGCGCAAGCACCGATTGGCGTGCAGGAGCCAGCCTGGGCGCCAGACGGAAAGCGCGTCGCCATTTCGTATCTCGATCGCATCTGGACGATGACGCCCGACGGACGGCAGGGCAAGGCCGTCATCACCGGTGACGGCAGTGCGATCGAGCGCGAACCGTCATGGGCGCCCGACGGCAATCGTCTCGCCTATGCCGCCGATCGCGGCGATGGCTTCGACATCTTCGTCGTGTCGGTAAAGAACGGTGTGGCCACTGGAGCGCCGGTGGCCGTCACCACGTTGCTGGGCGACGAGCGCTGGCCGTCATGGACCGCTGATGGCCGGCTGGTGTTCGCACATCGCGCCGCCCGCGCCGCCGGTCGTGGCGGCGATCCCAGCCGGCAGTGGGACCTGTCTATCGTCCGCGCCGTCGAGGGCTCCGGCTCCTGGCAGGCGCCGCAGGCGCTGACCGCAACTGCTGACAACGAAACCTATCCGCGCGTGTCGCCCGATGGCACCAAGGTCGCCTTCATCTCCGAGCGTGATTCTGAGGACGATCTGGATCTGTGGTGGATGCCGGTGCCGCCTGCGGTGGTGGCCAAGCCGACGCCGCTCGGATCGCGACCAGCCAAGCCGGTGACCGCGTCGGTCCCCAGTGTCGGCACCGACGGCCGGCCGCTGCGTGCCACCCGCGTCGTTCGCGTTCGCGGCAACGAAGCCTATCCGTCGTGGGCGCCGGACAACGTTCGTCTCGCCTTTTACGCCGTCCGCGAAGGGATTGGCTCCGTGTGGGTGACCGCGGTCGAGCCGGCGCGTCCCGACGGCACGGAAGAACCGTCGCCGCGGCCCAAGCCGTCGGCGCCACCGCAACTGGTATCGCGCAAGGGCGGCGCACCCGCATGGTCGCCCGACGGCAAGACCCTGCTGGTGTCGGGCTTGCCCGACCCGCAGCCGGTTTATAACGGCAACCCGCTTCGCAACGACGTGGAGGCGCCGCCGCTGTTTGCGTTGAATGCCGCGTTCCAGTTGTGGCGCGTGGCCGCGCCGCTGCCGGTCCACGAAGACGGTGGCCTGGTGCCCGCAGAGATCGCGCCATCGCCGACCACGTTCGCGGCGATGTTCGATCGCGTCTGGAACACGTTGCGGACCATGTACTACGGCGCCGCGCCGGCGTCCAAGGAGCCGCCGTCGGCTGCGGACCAGTGGGCCAGCCTGAAGGAACAGTTCCGTCCGCGGGCGCTCGCGGCGAAGAGCGAATCGGATCTCGAGTCGGTCATCGACGAGCTGGTGGCCGCCCAGCCGCTGATCAAGCCAGTCATCACCTCGAACGGCGCGGTGGTCGTGTCAGGCCACCCGCTGGCTTCTGAGGCCGGCCGATTGGCCTTCGAAAAAGGTGGCAACGTCGTCGACGCGATGATCGCCGTGTCGTTCGCGCTTGGGGTCGTCGAGCCCGAAGCGTCTGGCGTCGGCGGCGATGGTTCCGCCGTGCTCTATCTCAAGGGCATGAAAAAGCCGACGGTGATCGAATATAAAGACATGACGCCGATGCGCGCGACGGCGGATAACCCGCTGTTGATGCAAGACGGCCGCATCGTCGCCGATGGGCCAGCGGCCGCGAACATTCCCGGCGTGGTTGCCGGACTCGACTACGCCTTCAGGACCTACGGCAGCGGCAAGGTGAAGTGGGAAGACCTGGTGGCGCCGGCGATTGCGCTCGCGGACGATGGGTTTATTCTGGATGAGGGCCTGCCGTCGAGCATTGCCGAGGGCCGCCGCTTTCTCGAGAAGTGGCCCGAGGCCGCAAAAATCTACTTACCTGGCGGCAAGGTACCGAGGCCCGGCGACCGGTTCTTCAACAAGGACTACGCCAACACGCTGCGTGCCATCCAGAAGGGCGGCGCCGACGCGTTCTACAAGGGTGAGATCGCCAGAAAGATTGCCGCCGACATGGCAGAGAACGGCGGCATTCTGACGTTCGCCGACCTGGCGCAGTATCGCGCCATCGAGCGCACACCGGTGATGGGCCGCTATCGCGGTCACACGCTCTATGCCGGCGGTCCGCCGGTGTCGACCGGCATCCAGTTGTTCGAGTCGCTGCACGTGCTCGAGAACTACCAGCCGGCGGCTGGTGCCCGCGCCTCAACCGATGCGGACTACCTGCACTACCTCGTTGAGTCGTGGAAGGTCCGCGACCCGCTGCGCCGGGTGGCCGACCCGGAACGGTGGCCGGTGGAGTTTGAAGAACATCTGACTGTCGAACACGCGAAAAAGCTCTTCGCGAAAATCGATGCGAAGAAGACGTTGCGCTACGAGCGGCAACCGCCAGAGGAGGCACCGGCGACGCCCACCGCGCCGACGCCGCGCATCAGCACCGGGACGACCTCGTTTGCCGTGGCCGATGCGGACGGCAACATGATCGCCGTGACGCAGACCCTCAGCACGTGGGGCGGCACCTTCTACGTCTCGAAGGGCCTCGGCTTCCTCTACAACAACCACCTGCGCTCGAATCGCCTGACCGCTGGCGCCTACGGTAGCCTTGTCCCGCTGATGCGGTCGAGCACCGCCAGCGTGCCGACGCTGGTGTTCGAGCAGAAGGCCAACGGCGAAGAAGTGCCGCGATTGGCGGTGGGCTGTGCCGGCAACGCGTGGATTCCGGTGTCGGTCTACAACATCATCACCGGCGTGATTGACGGCAAGCTGGGCGCCCAGGCGGCGATCGAAGCGCCGCGGTTCCTGCCCGGTCGTGACCCGGCTGATCCACTCGAGAACGGCGAACGGATCGAGATCGAGGATCGCTTTCCCCGCGGCCTGTTGAACAACCTGATCGACCGCGGCCATCGTTTTCAGCGCATTGGCCGTAAGGGCGAGGTGCGCTACGGCTATGCCGCGGCGATTACCGTCGATGTAGCCAACCAGAAAGTTGAGGGCGGCGCCGAGCCCAGACGTGCCCACGCCGCCGTGCCGTTTGACCGCCGCGCCACCACGACCGCCCAATAGGCATCAGAGATACGGAGCGTCTGGTTTCAGCCGGACCGTACGATGGAGAACTCATGATCGAACCCGGCAAGAAGGCCCCGTCGTTTTCCCTGCCCGACCAGGCCGGCAAGGTCCATTCACTGGCGGACTACGCGGGCAAGCCCGTCGTGATCTTCTTCTACCCGAAGGACGACACCCCGGGCTGCACGAAGGAGTCGTGCGCTTTCCAGGACAACCTGCCGAGGTTCAAGAATAGTAAGGCGGCCGTGTTCGGCATGAGCATGCTCGACGCCAAGAGCAAGGCGAAGTTCGCGAAGAAATTCGACCTCACCTTCCCGCTCCTTGCCGACGAGGACCACGCCGTGATGGAGAAGTACGGCGTCTGGCAGGAGAAGTCGATGTACGGCCGCAAGTACATGGGCGTGGCCCGCACCACGTATTTGATCGGCGCTGACGGCAAGGTCGTGAAGCGGTGGGACGGCGTGAAGGTGGACGGCCACGCCGAAGAAGTACTGGCTGCTGTTCAGGCACTGTAGTGTCCCAACCCACTGTCCTCCGGTTGCACGTCGCCGGCATGGACTGCGCCGATGAAGCGGCGCTGATTCGGCGCGCGCTGAACCGGCCCGGCATTGCCGCCATCAGCTTCGATCTGGTTGGCCGCCGCGTTGACGTCAACTACGATCCGTCGCGAGTACCCGCAGCAGCCATTATCGATGCTGTCACCGCTACCGGCCTGGTCGCCCACACGCACGACGCACACGACGTGGTGGACGACGATCATCACGCTCACCATCATCATCACGACACCGCCAAGTGGTGGGCGGCCGCAAGCCTCGCGTGCTTCGCCGTGGGCTGGATCGTCGATGGCGCGGCCGCCGACACCTGGAGCGAGGCGTTCTTTGGCCACGGCGCGGACGCGGGCCACTCGCACCAGGGACCCGCGGTGATCGCCTATGCGCTGTCGGCCGTGACCGGCCTGGCACCGATGATTCCCCGCGCGATCACGTCGTTGCGCTATCTTCACCTCGACACGCATGTGCTGGTGTGCCTGTCGGCGATTGGCGCGGCGGCCATCGGCCAGTGGGCCGAAGCGGCCGCGGTCGCGTTTTTGTTCGCCGTGGCCCACCTGATGGAGGCGTGGAGTATCGATCGCGCGCGACACGCCGTCGCCGACCTTGTGGGTCACGAGCCAGGCTGGGGCGAGGAACGCAGCCACGAATCGGCCGACGCCGAACGATGGATCGAGAAGTTTGCCGCCGTCTATACGCCGGTCGTGACCTTTGCGGCCTTGGCGGTGGCGATAGGTCCGCCGCTCGTCGATGGCCGGTGGGAGACGTGGATCTATCGCGGCTTGATCTTCCTGGTCCTGGGGTGTCCGTGCGCGCTCGTCATCTCCACGCCGGTGACCGTCGTTGCCGCGCTGACCTCCGCCGCGCGTCGCGGCGTGTTGTTCAAGGGTGGCGCACCGCTCGAGCGCGCCGCCACCGCCACCGCGCCCACCGCCGAGGCGTTGGCCGAGGCACGGGTGATCGTGCAGTGCCGCACGAGCGCGACGATGCCGCTAGATAAGGTGGATGTGGTGCTCACCTGTGATCATCCCGAAGATCTGGAGTTCCTCGTCGCGCACGCCAAGCGTGCCGTGGGCGTGAACCGGCAAAACGTCACGCTGGCGCTGGCCACCAAGGCGGCGTTTCTGGTTTCGGCGCTGTTCGGCGCCGCGCCGTTGTGGCTGGCCGTGCTGGCGGACACCGGCGCGACTGTCGCCGTGACGCTGAACGGACTGAGACTGCTGCGCGCCACGCGTCGGTAACGCGCCGCGCCGCCGTGCGGCATTGTGCGCAAGGGGGCTGAGCCGCAAATAGTTGAGGCTGTGGTTGGCGCGCTTATCCTGACTCTGTCGGCCTATCAGTAAGTCAAATAAGTCAACCTGCTTCACTTTTACGAAAACCGTAAAGATGAAGCAGGTTGACTTACGCCGGGCCGGTCGCTTCAGCCGCCGGCGAATCCGGCCACTTTGCAACTGGCCGCGCCACGTACCCAACGTGGGCCAGGCGGCCCTGGAACAACGCCGTCTGTGACGCCGCGAATTGCAGGCGGACGATCACTCGGAAGACGATGAACACCTGGCCGATGGCGAAAGCCAGGGCGTCGGCTGCGGCGCCCGGTGCGACGAGGTAGTAGGCGAACAGCACCGCGACGAATGCCAGCGAGTTCACGCCATACAGGCCGACCGTGGCACCCGGGTTCCGCCGCACGAAGCGGAATCCCGCCGACAGCGCGCCGATCATGCTGCGGCGATCCTCGACGACGGCCCGCACCTTCGCGTAGTCGAACACCAGGTTTGTGAACAGGACGAGCGCGCCGAACACGGCAGATAGGCCCAGCCGATAGAAGAACGCGGTGCGCTCGACTGTGAGCTCCGTGATCAGGCGTGGGTAGAGGCGGTCGAACAGCCAGCCGTGGACGGTGATGAACAGGGAGGCGTAGACCGCGATTGAGACCACGCTGAGCCTCAGAAAGCGGAAGACGTAGACGCCGCAGGCGGCGAAGAAGGCGCCGGCGCCGATGGCGCGATCGCGCGCCAGGCGGTCCAGCAATCCCCCGATCAGGAACGTCGAGAGCAACAGTTGCGCCACCACCACCCACACCACGGGCGACGGTGGGCCGCTGGCGTCGGCGACGCCGCTCAGGTTCTGCAGGATCGCGGCGAAGCCGAGAATGGCCGGGACAAATGTCTTGCCCACGCCGGTTGTCTGCGCGAGGAACTCGTTCCACCAGTCAAAACTCAGGCCCTCGGCCGCCGCTTGCGCGGCCATGCTGCTACCCAGGTGCTCTCCGAGCATGGCGTGCAGGGCCAGTGACAGCGGCAGGGCGAGCAGCAGCGTTGACAACCACAGGCCGATCACCAGCCACGGGGCCCGCTTTACACGCATCAGCCCGTCGAGGAATGCCGTCACCACGCGCCCATCGTAACCCGGCTTGCCGCGCCGTAGCCTTGCGAATGCGGGTATAATCCAAGGCTCCTATGGCGATTAGAGTGCTGTTGTACGGACTGGGCCCGATCGGTGCTGCGGTAGCGCGCCAGGTAGCCTCACGCAAGGGTTTCCAGATTGTCGGGGCGGTTGACATCGACCGCGCGAAGATCGGCCTCGACCTCGGACAGGTCATCGGTCTCGACAAGAAGCTGCGCATTCCAGTCACCAACGACGCGCTGGGAGCCATCAAGGCCGGCAAGCCTGACGTCGCGGTGCTGTGCACCAGTTCGTCGCTCAAGAAGGTGATGCCGCAGATCGAGCAGGTGCTCAGCAAGGGGGTGGCGATCGTCTCGACCACCGAGGAGCTGTCGTACCCGGTTGGCAAAAACCGTGCGCTGGCAAAGAAGATCGATGCGCTCGCCAAGAAAGCCAAGGTCGCCGTCGTCGGCACCGGCGTGAACCCGGGCTTCGCGATGGACGCGCTGCCGATCACGCTGACCGGCATCTGCGAACGCGTGGATAGCATTCGCGTGGATCGCGTGCAGGACGCGCGCACGCGCCGCCTGCCGTTCCAGCAGAAGATTGGCTCGGGCCTCACGAAAGAGCAGTTCGCCGCCAAGGTCAAAGACGGCAGCGTGCGTCACGTCGGCCTGGCCGAGAGCGTGCAGATGATTGCCGACTCGATGGGGTGGAAGCTCGACAAGGTGACCGACGTGATTCAGCCGAAGATTGCCGAGCAGGCCGTGGCCAGCGACCTGATCGCGGTCGACCCCGGCTACGTGTGCGGCATCATCCAGGACGGCATTGGCTACAGCAAGGGCAAGCCGGTGATCACGCTGCACATGGAAGCGTACCTCGGCGCGCCGGAATCGTTCGATGCCGTGACGGTGGAAGGCCATCCGCGCGTGACCTCGAAGGTGGCCGGCGGCCTGCACGGCGACGTCGCTACTGCCTCGATCACGGTCAACTCCATCCCCAAGATCCTGCGCGTGGCGCCGGGCCTGCGGACGATGGCCGACATGCCGATTCCGAGCTGGTTCGGAGGGAAGTAAGCTGGACTCATGCGTCCGGTGCACCTCCTGACAGTCACAGCGGTCCTGCTGGCGATCAACGTGGCGATGGCCATGGCCCAGCGCCCCGGTGCCTTTGATCAGTCCCTGAATCACCCGGCCATCCAGTACCGCACCGCCGACACGCACACCGTCGTGGATGCGCTGAACCAGAAACTGGCCGACCGGTCCGCCTCGCTCAGGTTCGAGCCGCAGACGGGCTATTTGAAGTCGGTGCTGGACCTGTTGAACATCCCGGTCGAATCGCAGGTGCTCGTTTACACGCAGACCAGCCTGCAGGCGCGCCACGTCCGCAAAGACAATCCGCGCGCCATTTACTTCAACGACGTCGCGTCGGTGGCCTACATCCGCGGCGCCGGGCTGCTCGAAATCGTCGCGCAGGATCCGGCGATGGGGTCGGTGTTCTACACCATGCGGCAGGAGCCGGTGGCATCCGCGACCTTCGGGCGCGATCAGCAGTGCCTGAGCTGTCACGTCTCGTGGGACACGTTGGCGGTGGCCGGGCAGACCATTCTCAGCACTTTTCCTCGAAAGGACGACAACGACTACGCCAATGGGTTCGCGGTCGATCATTACCGGCCGATCGAGGATCGTTGGGGTGGCTGGTATGTCACCGGCAAGCGCGTCCCCGCGCGGCATGCGGGAAACTTGCCACTGTTCATGGCCCAGCGTCCGGTCACGCCGCCGCCCGCGCGCCTGTCACTCGATGGCCAACTCGACATGAGCGGATACCTCACGCCCTACAGTGATGTCGTGGCGCTGATGGTGCTGGACCACCAGGTGCACCTCGTCAACCTGTTCACGCGCGCGACGTGGGAGTCTCGGGTGGGCGTGGCTGCGCGCGTGGCCGAAGCCGCGGAGGCAATCGTCGAGTACATGCTGTACGTCGACGAAGCGCCGATCGTTGATGGTCCGATTGTCGGGTCGTCTGGCTTCGCGGAGCAGTTCACGGCCGCTGGGCCGCGCGATGCGAATGGCCGGTCGCTGCGTGACCTCGACCTCAAGACGCGGCTGCAGAAGTATCCACTCAGCTACATGATCGACTCGCCCTCGTTCCAGGCGTTGCCGCCGCCGGTGAAGGACCTGGTGATGGGGAAGATCACTCGCGTGTTGGCGGGTGAGGAGACCGGCCTGAAGTTCGCGCATTTCACGCCGGCCGTTCGCCAGGCGATTACCGAGATTTTGAAGACGACCCGCTGAATATGGCGGCAGACTGATGCCGTTCTACCGTCCAGAGATATTCAGGATGGCCGTTGCGGATGGCCTCGTCCACCATCTCGGCGCCGAGCTTGCGCATGGCGCCCACGCCGCGGTCCAGCCGCAAGGCCATGAACAGGCCGGGGCGAAGGGGGGCTGGGATCTGAGCAGCAGACAATCTGTTCCGGCTTGTGCCGGCGTCAAGCGCCGGATGGTGTTTCCTGTGCAGTAAGTCCTGAATGTCGCTCGGTGAGTCCGAGGCGCTGGCGCTTGAGATACAGCCCTTTTCGGGAGAGGCCGAGCAGCTTCGCGGCGTCATCGACCTTCCCGCCGCAGCTCTTGAGGGCGCGCTGGATCAACGCGCGCTCCAGGTGCTCGGTGGCGGCGGCCAGTGGCTGGTCGAGTCGCATCACCATTTCGGTCGGCTCCAGCGTTCGTTGATCGGCGGGCACGGTGCGCCGGCTCGCGGCGATCATGGGTGACAGGTGTTCGGGCATCAGCACGGCGCCGGCCTCGGCCAGGGCCACCATGCGCCGGACCTCGTTGGCCAACTGCCGGACGTTGCCGGGCCAGCGATAGAGCACCAGGTATTCCAGCGTCTCTTCGGCGACCCGCAGCAGCGGCTGCTGCAATTCGTGTGAGCACTTGTCAAGGAAGTGCTCCACGAGCAGCGGGATTTCCTCGCGCCGCTCGCGCAGCGGCGGCACGTGCAGGGGAATCACGCTCAAGCGGTAGTACAAATCCTCGCGAAACTTGCCGTCGGCGACCAACTGCTCGAGATTGGCGTTGGTAGCGGCGACGACGCGGACGTCGACGAGTTGGGGGCGGGTCTCGCCGAGCGGCAGGATCTCGCCCGCCTCGAGAAAACGCAGCAGCTTGGGCTGTGCCTCGAGGCTCATCTCGCCGATCTCGTCGAGGAACCAGGTGCCGCCGGCGGCGGCGCGAATCAACCCGGGCGAATCATCCTGCGCACCGGTGAAGGCGCCGCGGCGATAGCCAAACAGCATGCTGTCGACGATGTCGCGAGGGACGGTGGTGCAGTTGAAGGGCAGGAAGACGCGGTCGTGGCGGGCCGAGGCCTGGTGCAAGGCGCGGGCGAATAGTTCCTTGCCGACGCCGGTTTCGCCGGAAATCAGCACGGTGACGTTCGACGGGGCGATGCGGCGCACTGACTTGACCAGTTCCAGCATCCGCTCGGAAACGCAGACCATGCCGAATTGTTGCTCTGGTGACGGCTCGGGCCACAGTGCAGTCTGTTCGCGTTCCTGGTTGCGGGCGCGGGTGAGTGCGATCGCGATCTGGACTAACCGCTCAACGGCGAGCAGTGTCGCGCGCGCCGCCGCCGAGGACCGCGGCAGGACGCGGATCGCAAATTCCCGATCGCGATGGCTTCCCATGGCGATCGTGATGATGTCGGCATGCTCGTCGCGCCAGGCCGGCGCCTCTGGGGCGGCGAAGGAGTCTCGCTGTTCGACCTCGCCGGCTGGTCCAGCAGCGACGATACGGATGTGCAGGGCGGTGTTGGTGTCGGCGAGCAGGGACAGGGTTTCAGCGGCGAGCAGTGGTGGATGGGCGGCGAGGTCGATGAGCGCGGCGATGCGCTCGGCGTAGGCGGCGGCCGGCAAGCGAGGGCCGCAGTCGAGCCACAGCGGCGGGTCTTCGCGGACCATCAGGGGGCCGTCGTCGAGCCAGCCGGTGGCCATGGCGCTGAAGACGGCTGGGCGTTGCGTGACTTCACGGGCGTTGCGCTCGACCTCGGCGCAGGCGGTGAGGTTGCCGACGCGGTGAAGGATGCGCGTGGCGCGATCGAAATGACTGGTGGCGGCCAGCGGATCGTCGCGCGCGGTCAGGCGACCGGCCACCCGCGACGCTTCGGCCATCATTTCCAGCGGTGGGTCTGGGTTGGCGGTGACTGCCGTCGCCATGAGGCGCGCGCCTTCGCCGGTGCGGCCAATGCGACCCAGGCCTTCAGCGGCGAGCAACTGCATTCGTTCGAGCAGGTTGCGGTCGGCCATGCGCTCGATTCGGGGGATGGCGTCCATGGCGACGGCGACGCCGGCCTTCGGCTGGTCTGTGCGATAGAGCCACTTCACGCGCGTAAGGAGATGCCAGAGGCCGTAGTAGGAATAACCCTGTTCAATCTCAAGTGAGTGGCCATAGGTCGAATCTGAGATTCGACCGGCGAGTTGTGCATCGTTGGAGGCCAATGCATATTGCATCAGGCCGTCCAAGATCCCGAGTTCGGCGCTGCCTCGAGGTCTGCACAAGCTGAGCGCTTGAGACAGCTCTGAATGGCACAGGTGGAGTTGCCCCAGGGACAGAAAAGCATGCGCGAGATTGGATCGCGCGACGACCTCAAGTGTCGGTGCGCCGCATTCGACAGCCAGACCAATGGCCTTATGCGAGAAGGCCGCAGCACCCTCAGGATCAGATGCGAGTAAGCAGACAGCCCCCGCCCTAATGGCATGCTCAGTCTGCAGGAATCGATTTGGAAATGAAGAGAGTAACTCGGCCACAACTTCGAGTTGTCGATGAGCTCGTCTGAGCAAACCCTGCTTGGCGGCGATCTCAGCCAAAGCCAGGTGAAATCGAACCATAAAGTCTGGTCGGCCTGCGCTCGTCACTAGATGCCGAGTTGGCGCCACCTCGAGAGATGCGGCTCCGGGACCGATCCACGCAGCAATCGCGGCCAACTGCAGGACTCTAGCGTAGCAGGCGATCTCGGCGTCGATACTTTCGGCTAGCAACACCGCCTTCTTGAATGTCGCACGCCCGGCATCGTTACTACCCGAGCGCAATTGGCTTGTCGCCGCCACGACCAAGCACCGGACTCGATCTCGCCCAGTCAGATCTTTGCGAGACAGCAAGTATGACGACTCCCGCGAGCAGCTGCCTTTCGCGGATGTGAGGGAAGTCAGCTCAAGGCCCAGCACACGTTCTGGAACGGACGACTGACGGCGGAGATCGCTTATGAGAGAGAGCGCTTGGCCTAATAGACCCTCGGCGATGAAATGTTTCAGCCGTGAATCAGTCATGACCGTGCCTAGTGAACGCTCGGATGTTTCGGAGGGTCATTTCTGAATCCGCGACTGCCACTCAACCGGTGACTTTCGACCCAAGCTGCACCGTTAGCTCGGTAACACCGCCCGAGTGCATCCCAATTGCATCAACTGCGCAAAGCACATCTCGCGACCCCTCCTTCAAGTAAACAACTGACAAGACAGACGAGATTTCTTGGTTAATGGCTACCAGCACCATCCGGACAGCGCTGATGATGGAGTTGCCCCAGATAATCGACTGCCCATTCAGGGCGCCATCTTCTGGCGTGAAGGCCATCCGTCGCGAAACGGTCATCACAGTCTTGATTCTGTTGGCGTCCACGTGAGCCAGGTCCAGGCTCTCCGAACCGGGTCCATCGATGAAGCGCTCAGGAAACTGGCTCATCAGCGTCGCGCCCAGCGCTGCCGTCGAGACAATCTTCGAGCTGGACGCAACCAGATCAGGCTTGATGATGTCAGCCACGAGGGTCGGACCCTTGGAACTCCAAGGAGCAACCTCGTCGTCACTCTTGTCGCTCGTGCCCGGTGTGCGGATGGCATCCACCGTGATCGCGTATGGCGAGATGGCTGGAGCCGCGATGCTGCCGTAAATCTGCTGGTTCTGATCGTTGGTGCCGTAGTTGCCCGCCCACGCCGCATCAGCCCCCGTCGTCGCCGTCGTCACCGCCATGTGCGAGCGCACCATCGGATCGCCCGACAGGGCTTCGATCTTGTCATCGTCCACCAGCGCGATCATGGCGGCTCTCGAGGCCGTCAATACCGCACCTGAACTCAGGAACTTCTTGACCCGCAGATCGTGACGCCTGACCAGCCAATCGGTCCCTTCCTGCGGCCCTGAGACAATCAGGTTTACCGCCGCCGACGAACCGGTGCGGCGCCTCAGTCCATTCAGCTGCGGTCGTTCCATGTGTGACTCCAGAATCGCGACCATTTCGTTACGGACAACGTGGAAAAACGGCAGCGAAAACTCGTGGCGCACTCGTGCGCGCCTCGCATTGTCTTCTACCGATTCCGTCATCACACGCTCGGAGCCTCCGAGCGGACGGATGGTGCGGAGCCGGCCGCCCTTGAGGCGTCGCTCAATGTCAGTGTTTGAACGTCTATTGCAGCACTTCTCCGCACACCTGAATGGCACGGCCAGTGCCATCTGAGGAGGCATTGCCGCCATATTCCGCTAAGTGATTGCATCAGAAGGGTTTGGTGTTTTACGATGCGGGCAATCGCGTCGGCCGCCGGGCCGGTTGCGACGGCCAAGGCGTTGCCCTGGCCGAGGTAGACGGTTCGGCCGACCGCCAAATTGCACGCAAAGCGAACGAAATTCGGTTTCCGTGCATTAAAAAAACGGCCAATCTATTGGCCGACAGGACAAGAAGTGAACCGACAACCGCGGGCATTGTTGAGCGTTCTGCTGTTGGGCTTGATCGCCTTCATGGGCTGGCGCTGGTGGTCCAGTCAGCAGGATCACGCCGACCAGGGGACCGAAATCGTCTTCTCGGACGTCAGCACCCGCGGCGGCGTGCTGACGTCGTCGTTGCGCAGCGAACCCCGCTCGTTCAACCAATGGGTCGATCGCACTTCCCCAACAGTCTTCATGTCGCACCTGATGCAGAGCACGCTGGTTCGCATCAACCGCTCGACGCAGGAGGTCGAACCAGGGCTGGCCGAATCCTGGACGGCCTCGGCCGACGACCGCACTTTCACGTTGACGTTGCGCGAGGCAACCTGGTCCGACGGCACGCCGTTCACCTCGGCCGACGTCGTCTTCACCTTCCAGGCCATTTACGATCCGAAGGCCGGCAGCATCCTGGCCGGCTCGCTGCAGGTCAACGGCCAGCCGCTCGTGGTGACTGCGCCAGATGCCCGAACCGTCGTGATCGGCTTCCCGGGTTCTTTTGGCCCCGGCATTGCCATACTCGACAACCTTGTCCTGGCGCCGAAGCACAAGTTGCAGGCGGCGCTGGCCGCGGGCACCTTTGCACAGGCGTGGGGCGTGGCGACCCCGCCGGACCAGCTCGTGTCACTCGGACCGTTCGTGCTTGCACGCTACGAGCCGGGGCAGCGGCTGGTCTTCGAGCGCAACCCGCGCTACTGGAAGAAGGATGCGGCCGGCGTGGTGCTGCCGTATCTCGATCAGATCGTCCTGGAAGTGGTGCCCGATCAGGACGCCGAACTGGTGCGCCTGCAGGCTGGGCAGATCGACATGCTGCAGCAACAGGTGCGCCCCGAGGACATTGCCACGCTACGGCCATTGGTGGACCAGGGAAAGTTGCAGTTGCTGGAACTGGGGGTCGGCACCGATCCCGACCTGTTCTTCTTCAACCTGCGGCCCGAGCGCTGGGCCAAAGACCCTCGCGGCAGCTGGATCATGCGCCGCGAGTTGCGCCAGGCCATTTCTCATGCCGTCGACCGCGAAGCGTTCGCCAACACCGTCTTCCTCGGCGCCGGCGTGCCGATTTGGGGACCGATTACCCCCGGCAACCAGCAATGGTTTTCACCCAACGTGCCGCGCTACAGCTTCTCGGTCGAGCGTGCCAAGGCGCTGCTAGCCGGCCTGGGCCTGGCCAATCGTGACGCCGATGAATGGCTCGAGGACGAGAAGGGCACCGAAGCCCGGTTTACGTTGCTTACCGTTCGCGGCAACACCTCGCTCGAGCGCTCGGCCACGGTGCTGCGCGAAGACCTCCGGCCGACCGGCATTGCCGTGGACGTGGTCGCCCTCGAGCAGGGTGCCCTCATCGAGCGCATGCTCAAGGGCGACTTCGAGTCGATTTTCTTCTTCTTCTCGTCGAGCAGTTTCGACCCGGCCATGTCGCCGGACTTCTGGCTCAGTTCAGGGTCTGGACACATCTGGAACATCGGCCAGGCCACACCCGCCACTGAGTGGGAGAAACAGATTGACGACCTGATGCACCAGATGACGGCCAGCGTCGCCCCGGCCGAACGCAAGCGGCTCTTCGACCAGGTGCAGAACATCTTCGCCGAAAACCTGCCGGCCATCCACTTCGTGGCGCCGCGGATGTACATCGGCGTCAGCTCGCGCGTCAGCTCGCTGTCGCCGTCGATTCTGCGGCCGCAGTTGCTGTGGGCCGCCGATACCATTACCGTTCGTTGACCCCCAGTCACAGGGCAGGGCGGGCGGTAGACCGGCATGGGGCGCTACCTCCGGAGGCGTCTTGGCTTCGCGCTGCTCCTCGATCCCGAGGCACGCGCCAGGCTGCGCCGCCAGCGGCGCGTTCTTCCTCGCCGCCGCGACGCTGCTAACCGATGCTCGGCTGGCGTTTGCCGATCCGCGCGTGCGTTCGGAGGAAGCCCAGTGAGCCGCCGTGCCGCCTGGTTTGTGATTGCCCTCACAGCCCTGATCGTGCGAGCCACGCTGTTGCTGCCCGGTTGCGAGTTGGGGAACCATGCTCGCCGAGGCGAGCAACTACAACGCCGTCGCCAGATTTCCCTGGACCCTGGCGCCAGCCGTTGCCATCTTTGCAATCGTCCTCGCCACCAATCTGATCGCGGCTCCAAGCCGAGAGTCCTAAAAGCGTGACATTCCACCGTGGTACGAGGGTTGCATTCACTTGGGCATGAGAAAAGCAACCTGCTTGCTGGTTGTGGCCCTGCTGCTGGCGACGACCGCCTGCGCCACCAATCCCGTGACGGGCAAGAGCCAGATGTCGTTGCTCAGCGAGGCCGAGGAACTCGCCATCGGGCAACAGCAGGACCTTGAGATTCGCCGCGAGATGGGGGTCTACGACGATCCCCGACTGCAGGCCTATGTCACGGAGGTCGGCCAGGACCTGGCGCGCGTCTCGCATCGCCCCAGCCTCCCCTGGACGTTCACCATTGTCGACAGCCCGGCCATCAATGCGTTCGCGTTGCCGGGCGGTTATATCTATGTCACGCGCGGCATTCTTGCCTACCTGGATGACGAATCGGAATTAGCCGGCGTGCTCGGCCATGAGATCGGCCACGTTACGGCGCGGCACGCGGCGCAGGCCTACACGCGGCAAGCGCAGGCGAGCCTCGGCCTGACGGTTCTCAGCATCTTCGTGCCTGGCATGCAGCCGTTCACGGAGCTTGGCTCAGCGGGCCTCGGCGTGTTGTTCCTGAAGAACGATCGCGCCGCTGAACTCGAAGCTGACCGACTGGGCGTTAGTTACGGATCCGGTGCCGGGTGGGATCCGACCGGTGTGCCGCGGTTCCTGGCCACGCTCGCGCGCGTCGATGCGCTCAGTGAAGGCGGCGTGCCCAACTGGCTGTCGACGCATCCGGCGCCCGAGTCGCGCGTGGGTCACGCCGAACCGGTCGCGGGGAAATTCGCCTCGACGAATGCCACCAAGAAAAATCGCGACGTCTACCTCGATCGCATTGCCGGCCTTCTGCACGGTGACGATCCCAAGGACGGCATCGTGCGCGGCAACGTGTTTCTGCATCCGTCGCTGCGGCTCGGTCTGACTTTTCCGGACGGATGGGAAGTGATGAATTCACCTGCAGCCGTCATGGCGCGCGAACCCGGCACCGAACACTACATGGTCTTGCAGGAAGTGGAGCGGCCGCGTGGAGGTGCGGGCGGCAACTCGTTGGGCGACGTGGCGGTCGCTGCCATGCGCCAGTCCGGGTACAGCGTCGTCGAGGGCCGCTTCGAGCAGATCAACGGCCAGGATGCCCACGTTGGCCTCTATCGGGGCACCGCGAAGGGCACCGGCAAGGTGCTGATGCGCGCGGCGCACATTGCGATGGGCCGCCAGACGTATGCCGTCGCGGGATTCGCGCCCGAGGCGGAGTTCAACCTGATCGATCGCGAGGTGCTGTCGGCGATTCAGTCGTTTCGCACCCTGACCCCGGCCGAGGCCTCGCGAGTGCGGCCGAACCGCGTCGACTTTTACGTGGTGCGGCCCGGTGATTCGTGGCAATCGATCGCCGTCCGCCAGGGCAAGAACATCGTCAACGCGGCGACGCTGGCGATCATGAACGACCACGAGGTCAGTGCGCAGCCGACCGCCGGCGAGCGCATCAAGATCATCGTCGAAGGAGTCTGACGCCTATAATCCTTCCGTGACACGCCCGTGGCGGTCGATCGCGAAGCGAATTCTGAAGACCCTGGTCGCCCTGGCGGCCGTCGGGTTCGCCTACGTCGCCTATCTCTATCTTTCGCTGCCGGATGTCCGCCGGCTGGCCGGCACCAATCCCACCACCACCGCGTTCATGGAACTGCGGATTCGCGAGGCCGCGGATGCCGGCCGCAGCAAGTTTCAGATTCGATACCAGTGGGTGCCCTACAGCCAGGTGTCCGCGAACCTGCGCCGGGCCGTGATCGTCACCGAGGACGCCGCGTTCTACGACCATGACGGCATTGACCTGACCGAACTCAAGGCGTCGTTTGAAAAAAACTGGGAGGAAGGTCAGCTGCTGCGTGGCGGCAGCACCATCACCCAGCAATTGGCGAAGAATCTCTACCTGTCGCCGACCCGCAATCCCATGCGCAAGGTGGAGGAACTGATAATCGCACGCCGCCTGGAGGCTGCGCTGACCAAACGGCGGATCTTCGAGATTTATCTGAACATGATCGAGTGGGGCGACGGCATCTTCGGCTGCGAGGCTGCCGCGCGCGCGTATTTCGGCAGCCCGTGTGCGTCACTCAGCGTGGAACAGGCGGCGTTGCTGGCTGGCGCCATCATCAACCCGCGCGTGCACAGCCCCGCGAAGCCGACCGGCCGTTTGCTGCGTCGTCAGCAGATCATCATCCGCAGGATGGGGATCAAGGACGCACCGCCACCGGCACCGCCTCCCGTAGCTCCGCCCAGCTGACCCGCTTGGCGCTCCGCCTTCGCGCCAGGCGCTTCGGCGGGACGGGCTCGTTCAACTGACGCGTTTCGCCCCAACGTATCTGCTTGCCCAGTATTGAGCCGCGAGACTCTCGACCCGCACCACCCCGCGTTCGCTTGGAGCGTGGATGAACTGATCGCCGCCAATCATGATGCCGACGTGCGACGCGCCTGGCGCGACGGTGCTGAAGAACACCAGGTCCCCGGGTTCCAGCCGGTCACGTTTGATCGACTTGCCCACCTGAAACTGTTCGCGCACCGCGCGCGGCATGGGCACGCCGTGTCGCTGGTAGACATAGCGGACAAAGCCGCTGCAATCGAAGCCGCTGGCCGGGTCCACGCCGCCATTTCGATACGGCGCGCCGCGCAGCGACAGGGCCGTACTCGACAGGGCATAGCCGTCGGTGTTCGCGCCGGCGGGCAGGCCACTGACCGGAGGCGAGCCTCGCCCCGGAGCTGCGGGCGGGGGAACCACCCCCGGCGGGACGCCGGCCTCGGCCGGAGCCGGGGCCGGCCCGGCCACCGTGCCGCCGCGTGGCATGGGGAAGGGCCGGGGCGTATGGACCATACCGCCCGAGCTGGCGCAGCCAGTGACGATGACCGCCAGGACCGTGGCGACGCGAGTGCGAACCATCTATCGGTAGCTTATCGGCCGGTGTGTCGAATTGTGTAGTCCCGCGTGATTCGTGGCACAATGCCACGTAAATGGAGCAAACGCTCCTCCTTAACGCGACCTACGAGCCGCTGAAAGTCGTCAACTGGCAAAAGGCGGTGACGTTGTGGTGCCAGGGCAAGGTCGAGATCATCGCGCATCACGACCGCGAAGTCCGCGCGGTGTCGTTCGCCCTTAAATTGCCCTCGGTCATCCGGCTGTTGCGGTACGTCCGCATCAAGAAGCGATTCGACTACGTCCCGTTCTCGCGCGCCAACATCTACGCCCGCGACGAATACACCTGCCAGTACTGCAAAGACGTGCTCCCGACCCAGGAGCTCACGTTCGATCATGTCGTGCCGGTCTCGCAGGGTGGCCGCAAGGACTGGGAGAACATCGTCACGTGTTGCGTGACCTGCAACCGGCGTAAGGGTGGGCGCACGCCATCCGAGGCGCGGATGCGTTTGATGCGGCCACCGCGGCGGCCGATGTCGGCACCCGCGATTCGCATCAGCATCGGACTGCGTAGTGCGCCGGAAAGCTGGCGCGACTACTTGTACTGGAATCTCGAGCTGGACGACGCGTAGATGCCACGTGAGCGTGAGAGCGATTAGCCATTGCCAGCCCTGACTAGCCTGGCGCCGGTTCGCTGTCTTGAAGGCGGGCGGCTCTGGCTGCGTGGCGACGGCTTTCCACAGCCCGAGTCGACCCCCGACCTTGTCACCATTGGTGGCGCCCCGGCGCGCCTGGCGTTTGCCTCGCCCGACCGACTTGCCGTGATTGTGCCCACCGGCCTCGAGGGTGGCGCCATGCCCGTCAAGGTCGCGTGGGTGCCCGGCGCGACGTTGTATGCCCAGGTGGGCAGCGTGCTGGCTACCGGCCTTCACCAGGTGGACAATCCGGTCTTTGATCCCGACGGCGCGCTCTACGTCACCTACAGTGGTTCGCGCGGCCAGGAAGCGTCGGTGTCGGTGTTTCGCATTCCAGCCAACGGCGGCGCGCGCGCGCCGTTCGTGCATGGACTCGTTAATCCCACCTCGATGGCCATCGGTCCCGACGGACGGCTCTACGTGTCGAGCCGGTTTGAAGGCCGCGTCTATCGCGTGTTCGACGATGGCCGCTACGAAGTGAAGGCCTCGGATCTCGGCGTCGCCTGTGGCCTGGCCTTCGATGCCGAAGGCGCCCTCTACGTCGGCGACCGCGGTGGCACCATCTTCCGCATTCTCCCCAGCGGCCGTACCGAAACGTTTGCGACCGTGCCGTCGAGCGTGGCCGCGTTTCACCTGGCCATGTCGCCCGATGGTTATTTGTACGTGTCGGCGCCGACGCTCGCGTCGTATGACTCGGTGCGGCGCATCAGTCCCAACGGCGTCGTCGAAACCCTGGATGTTCCGTTCGGCCGGCCCCAGGGCCTGGCCTTTGATGCCGCGGGTACCCTGCACGTGGTCGAAGCGCTCGCGGGCGCGAGTGGCGTGTTCGCGATTCGCCCGGGCTCACCGCCAGAGTTGCTGGTGGCCGGCGCGGGTCTGGTGGGAGTCGCCTTTGGTCCCGGTGGCCAGATGGCTGTCGCGTCAAACGAATCGGTCTTCGGGTTTGCCACGGATGTGGCGTCCGGCTTTAGCCGGACCAATCCCGCATGACCGTCCTGCTCGCGCTGCTGGTCATACTGGCCGGTCTCTGCCTCGGTCTTCGCACCACCTCGGTCATGCTGCCTCTCACCGTCCATCCACTGGATCGCCTGGCGCTGTCGATCATCGCTGGCGCGATCTGGACGGCCGTGGTGTTCGACGTGGCCAACCGCTATCGCATTTACGATTTCGGTCTGGGCCTGATGCTGTCGCTGTCGCCGGCGGGCGTGTTCGACATCACCAAGTGGTGGTTCCGATCGCGCGGTCGCCGAGCGGGTTGGCTGCGTGCCGAAGACAGCCCCGGTTGGCTGGTCACGCTCCGTTGGGCCTTCCTCTCGGGCCTGGTGGTCGCGGTATTTTTTCTTCCCTGATCCCTGATCCCAAGCATTGTGGCATCTGATGACGTGCGATGACGACGCATGCGAACCATCGTGGATTTGCCGGCAGAACAAGTCGAGTCCCTGGATGCCTGGTGCCTGGCAGAAGGCGTGTCCAGGGTCGAGGCCGTGCGCCGCGCCGTCGCCGAACACCTGCGTAAGCACCACGCCAGCGGGGCGAAACGCGCCTTCGGGATGTGGAAGGACATGGCCGAAGACGGGTTGGCCTACCAGGAGCGACTGCGGAGTGAATGGGCTGCGCGTGAGCGTGACTTTTTGTGAAAGCCCTCTTCGATACCAACATCTTGGTCGGTTACTTGAAGGGCATCGAGCCTGCCGAAGGCGAGCTTGGTCGCCATCGGCAGCGCCTGATCAGCCGCGTGACATGGATAGAGGTCCAAGGAGGTGTCCGCAACGACGAAGAGGCCGATGTGGCTGAGATGTTCCTCCGCGACTTCGAGGTCATTGAGTTGACGCGGGCCATTTCCAGAGAGGCAGCCGAGATTCGACGCGTCATTCGTATCCGCCTGCCTGACGCGGTGATCTGGGCGACCGCCCGTCGTGAATCAGCGCTGCTCGTGACCCGCAACACCAAGGACTTTCCAGCCGACGAGCCGGGCATTCGCATTCTGTATCAGTTGTCGTGATCCTGATGCGACGCGGCAGGCCAGTCCACTCTGCACGGATCGCCCTCCTCGTGCTGACTGCGCTCGCCTTGTATGCCTGGCAACTCGATCGCGTGCCGGCCGACCTCCACGATGCTGAAGTTCAGTTCGGCTTGCACGCCCGTGCCATTGCGTTGACGGGCCACGACGCCACGGGCCATTTCATGCCCGTGTATTTCTACATGGCCGCGATCGGTGACAACGTCTGGTTTCACCCGGCGCTGGTGTACTGGACCGCGCCGTTTTTCTAGGTGCTGCCCTTTTCGGAATGGTCGGTCCGCTTCCCGACCGCGGTTCTCGGCGCCCTCAATGTCTGGCTGATCTACGTGGTGGCGGCGAGGCTCTTTCAAAGCCGGCGCACTTTCGCCACGGGCGCGTGGCCATGGATTACCTGCACCCCGTGCCGTTCATCCTCGCCTGGCTGTGGTGCCTCTTACGCTTCGAGAGTGACCGGAAGTGGGGCTTCGTCTATGCCGGCGCCGCTGTTCTCGGTGTCGGCGTTTACAGCTACATCTCGTCGATCGCCATGCCGGCCCAGTTCGCCTTCTTTCATTCCGACTACCTCGGCGACTATCGCATTCGATCAGCGGGGGCCTTTGAATCGAACCTGCGCGAGGCGGTGGATGAGATGGTCAGGCTCGCTCCGGGGGTGCCACGCTTCGGTGTCAGCACCACGCTGCCATACGGCAGGGACTACTGGCGTTTCGCGCAGGCGAAGGCGGGCGTCGAAGGGCTCGAGATCCGGACCTCACGCCGTCTTCGCTCGACCTGTCGGCGCTACCGCCGGAATAGGCGCCGCTATTTCGGACGCCCATCCTGGTTGGCGAGCACCCAGCTTGACTGGTGTACCAGCCGCGCAATCCGTTCCATCTTCTCGTAGTTGATCTTCTCGGGCCGGTCGTACTGCGTGTGGTAATCGGGATGGAGACCGGAGTGGAACCACAGCGCCGGCACGCCGTTCTGCAGGAACGGCCACTGGTCGCTGCGCCGCAGCAGATTTGAGCTGTTGTTGTCGTAGCGCATCTTCAGCTCGAGCCCGATCCCGACTGCGGATCGGTTGGCGCGCTCGACGGCGGCACTCAACTCGGGGTGGCGGCTGTAGCCCAAGATGTTGACGGCGTTGCGATTCGACTCCGCCGTCTGGATCTCCAGACCGTTGAAGCGCGGGCCGCCACCGACCTGCACTTCCTCGTTGCGGCCGATCATGTCCATGTTGAGTACCGCGGCGGTTTGGGCAAGCGGGAACGTCGGGTTCTCGGTATAGGCCCACGCACCCAGCAGTGGACCGCGCTCTTCGGATCCCCAGCAGGCAAATAGCACTGACCGGCGCGGCCGCTGGCCTGCTGCGGCCGCCTTCGCGTACGCATCGGCAATCGCCATCAACGCCACGGTGCCCGACCCATCGTCGTCGGCACCGTTGTAGATCACGGCGCCATCCGCACCTTCGTGATCGTAGTGTGCCGAGACGATCACGACTTCGTTCTTGAGTTGCGGATCGCTGCCTTCGATCACGCCCAGCACGTTGCGGTCGGCAACGATGTGCCGGCTCACGGCGGTGGTGAGCGCGACCTCGACATTGTCCAGGAGAATAGCGGTGTAGCCATGCGCGGTTTCCGCCGCCTTCGACAGGTCAAGCAGGGTTCGGCCGGTGCCGCGCACCATGATCTCGGCCAACGCCGGCGAGATCTGTCCCACCGGAATTCGGACCCGATCCGCCCAGCTCGCCAGCGTGAAGCGATCGACACGGGGTGCTTGCGGCGGCCAGAACGCGCGTGCCGACGCCTCGAAGTTGGTGGCGCCCGGATGGTTATGGATGTCGGTGACGAACAACACGCCGACGGCGCCCTTCTCCTGCGCGGCCAGCACCTTCTTGATGGCCACGGCGGCCTCGGCCGTCACGACGCCGTCGAAAGGGCTCTTGGGATCGCGTTCACCTGGTTCGTGTTCCAGGAGCAGGGCGATGCGGCCCTTCACGCGATCGCCGTAGTCGTCGTAGCCAAGCGCCGGCGCGTGAATACCAAAGCCGGCGTAGACCACTGGTGCCTTGATCGACCCGCTCGCGCTGAACCGCTGCGGGTAGAAATCCTGTTCGGGCTTCTGGTCCAGCATCGTGCCACCGGGCAGCGAGACCGCCAGGCTGTTGCGCTCACCCAGGGTGGCAATCATCAACTGCGTCGGCTGCACGAACGCGCCGTTCGGTGCGCCCGGCTTCAGGCCCGCGCGCTCGAAACGCGACCGCACGTAGTCGGCGGCGAGCGCGTTTTCCGGGGTGCCGACCAGCCGGCCCTTGAAGCCGTCGCCGGCCAGGTAGTAGAGGTCGGCCTTCAGTTCGGCGAGGCGAATGGAGTCGTTGAAGGGCGCCGCGGTCTGCGCCGACAACGCCGCCGCGAAGACCGCCACCAGGATGAGAGAAAGACTCTGCCGCATGGCGACACCATACTAGAATTCAGGCGTCCATGACTCAACTGTTCAAACGCAAGCCCATTGCCGAACTCGTCATTGACGAGAACGACCCCCGCGCGCTCAAGCGCGTGCTCGGCGCCGGCGATTTGATCATGCTGGCGATCGGCGCGGTCATTGGCGCCGGCATCTTTGGCGCCATCGGCACCGCGGCCGCCGGGCAGGTGGCGCCTGACGGCACCGTCATCCGCTACGGCGCCGGGCCGGCGTTGATCTTCTCGTTCATCTTGCTCGGCGGCGCCTGCGCGCTGGCGGCGCTCTGCTACGCGGAGCTGGCGGCGATGATTCCGCAGGCCGGCAGCGCCTACGCCTATTCGTACGCGACGCTCGGTGAACTGGTGGCGTGGATCATCGGCTGGGACCTGCTGCTCGAGTACGCCGTTGGCAACGTCGCCGTCGCCATCTCGTGGGGCGATTACTTCAACTCGCTGGTGCGCGGCGTTGGCATCGACCTGCCGGCGTGGCTGACCACCGGCTACCGCACGGCGCTGCTCAGCTCTAACCCCGACGTTAGCGGCCTGATGACCACCGCGCCGCACATTTTAGGCATCCCGGTGCTGGTCAACCTGCCGGCCTTCGGCATCGTGATGCTGATCACCTGGCTGCTGTTGCGAGGCGCGCGCGAGAGCGCCCGCGCGAACACCGTGATGGTGATCATCAAGCTGTTGGTGATGGCGCTCTTCATCTTCGTTGGCCTCGGCAACATCAATCCTGACAACTACACACCGTTTGCTCCCAACGGCTTGACCGGCATCCACCACGGTGCGGCGATCGTGTTCTTTGCCTACATCGGCTTCGATGCCATCTCGACCGCCGCTGAAGAGACGATCAATCCGCAGCGCAACCTGCCGCTCGGAATTCTGGGCGGACTCGCCATTTGCACGCTAATCTACGTCGTGGTTGGCGGTGTCATCACCGGCATGGTGCCCTACCCCGAACTCGGTGTCGCTGACCCGCTGGCGCGCGCGCTCGAACTGATCGGCTACGAACGGGTCGGCGCCATCGTGGCGTTCGGCGCGGTGATTTCGATGTCGGCGGTGTTGCTGGTGTTCCAGTATGGTCAGCCGCGCATCTTCTTCGCGATGGCGCGCGACGGCCTGCTGCCGGCGTGGGTGGCGCGCGTTGACCAGAAGACCCGTATCCCGTACACCGCGACGCTCGTCACCGGCATTGTCGTCGCCCTGGCGTCGGCGATCGGTGATGCGGCGGAGACCTACGACCTCACCAACATCGGCACACTGTTTGCGTTTGCCCTGGTGTGCGCCGGCGTGCTGGTGCTCCGCGTGAAGGAACCCGAGCGCCACCGGCCGTTCAAGGTGCCGTTCGTGTGGGTCCTTGCCCCGCTGGGGGTGGCGGCGTGCCTGTTCATCATGGTCGGCCTGCCGTACCACGCCTGGGTGCGCTTCGGCTGGTGGTTGGTCATCGGCATCGCGTGGTACGCCGTTTACGGCTACAAACACAGCAAACTGCGTCAGCAATAAGAACGGCTTGGGGCTTGTGGCTTGGGACTTGGGCCAGCTTTGCTCAAGCCCCAGATCTCAAGCCACAAGCCCGTAGTAGAATTGCGGATTGGGGTCCACGCCGTGGGCCCCGCAGTACCTCAATGGCTCACGATTGGATCTCCGTCCGCGGCGCTCGCGTCCATAACCTCAAGGACATCGACGTCGACCTGCCTCGCAACCAGCTCGTCGTGATCACGGGTCTGTCGGGGTCGGGCAAGTCGTCGCTGGCGTTCGACACGCTCTACGCC
>SXGS01462507.1_pt1 | contig 30009 bp, 26 predicted proteins | sample 3174681 | NCBI WGS metagenome assembly SXGS01 (sample SAMN11356861, study PRJNA531348) | freshwater metagenome | isolation source: freshwater sample F1-80 | place: China: Fuxian Lake, Yuxi | collected 2017-12-25 | reverse complement strand
GGATCATCCAGTTGGCGAGATCGCCAGCGGTTGACACCTGCATGGCCCCGAGCACCGCCGCGTCGACGTGCCCGCCGCGAATCATCGCGAAGCTGGTGGCCGAATCGAAGAACGAGGCGCCGGGCAGCACCGTCACGGTCTCCTTGCCGGCATTGATCAGATCCGGGTCGACGTGGCCATCCTCGGGGTAGGGGCCGGTGCCGAGGATCCCGTTCTCGCTTTGCAAAATAACGTTGACGCCGGCGGGTAGGTGGTTGGGGATCAAGGTCGGCAGGCCGATGCCGAGGTTGACGTACTGGCCGTCGGTGAGTTCTTCGCCAACGCGTGCGGCCATCTCCTCGCGGGTCCAGGTCATGATGGGGTCCTAACCGTGCGGCGCTCGATGCGCTTGCCGGCGACTTGCTCAGGAGTCAGCGCCACCACCCGTTGCACGAAGACACCGGGCACCTGCACCTGCTCCGGATCAATCGCACCGGGCTCCACGAGTTGCTCGACCTCGGCGATCGTGATGCGGCCGGCGGTTGCGGCGAGTGAGTTGAAGTTGCGTGTCGCCTTATGGAAGACCAGATTGCCGGTGGTGTCACCGATGCTCGCGCGCACGAACGCGAAGTCGGTGGTGATGCCGCGCTCGAGCACGTACTCGCGCAGTTTCCCGCGTACCTCGAACTCGCGAACCTCCTTTGGCTGGGAAGCAACGGCCACCGTGCCGTCGGCGTTATGACGCAGTGGCATGCCGCCTTCGGCGACGAAGGTTCCGACGCCAGCGGGGGTGAAGAAGGCAGGAATACCAGCGCCGCCGGCGCGCAGCCGCTCGGCGAGGGTGCCCTGCGGCACCAGCTCGACTTCGAGTTCGCCGGTCAGGTACTGCCGTTCGAACTCCTTGTTCTCACCGACGTATGACGAAGTCATGCGCGCGATGAGGCCGGCGCGCAGCAGCAGGCCGAGTCCCCAGTCGTCGACACCGCAGTTGTTGCTCACGACATCAAGGCCGGTTGGTTTGGTTTCGAGTAAGGCACTGATGAGGGTGTCGGGGATACCCGATAGCCCGAAGCCACCGACGGCCAGACTCGACCCACTTGTGATATCGGCGACCGCTTCGCGGGCGGACGCCACCACCTTGCTCATGACTTACCGACCCTTCGTTAAAGCTTGCGCCTGCAGAATTTCAGGTTCTTACAGCAGTTCGAGAATAGTGGCGTTCGCCATGCCGCCACCTTCGCACATCGTCTGCAGACCGTACTTGATGTTGTTCCGACGCATGTGATGGGCCATGGTGGTCATCAGGCGCGCACCGGATGCGCCGAGTGGGTGGCCCAGGGCGATCGCACCGCCATTTGGGTTGGTCAGCGCCCGGTCAGCGCCGATCTCCCGGTACCAGGCACCGAGCACCGCGGCAAATGCCTCATTGACTTCGAAGGTGCCGATATCGGCAAGGGCCAACCCGCTGCGCTGCAAAGCCTTCTTGGTCGCGGGTATCGGGCCGGTCAACATGATGATCGGGTCGACGCCGGCGAGGGCGAAGGTGTGGAAGCGGGCCAGGGGCCGCAGCCCGTAGTCGCGGGCCTTGTCCGAGGTGGTGATGAGCAGCGCGGCCGCACCATCGGAGATCTGCGAGGCGTTGCCGGCGGTGACGACACCGTCCTCCTGGAACGGGGTCTTAAGGCCCGCGAGTGACTCCAAGGTGGTGCCCGCGCGAATCCCCTGATCCGCGGTCACGATGCCAGCTGCGGTGGTGATCGGGATGATCTCGTCATCGAAAAGACCAGCAGCGGTGGCGGCTGCGGCGCGCTCATTGGAGATGACCGCGATCGAATCGAGGTCGGTGCGGCTCAGTTGCCACCGCTCGGCGATCATCTCGGCGCTGATGCCCTGGCCGACCAAGCCACCGTCATAGCGATCAATCATGCGGGGGCCGAATGGGCCGTCGCCGCCGGTGGCATTGGAGAACATCGGCACGCGGGACATGGATTCCACGCCACCGGCGATGACGAAGTCATACTGCCCGGCGATCACGCCGGCGGCGCCGAAGTGCGCGGCCTGCTGGCTCGATCCGCACTGCCGATCGATGCTCACCCCGGTGACGTCCTCGGGGAAGCCGGCGGCGAGCGCTGCGTTGCGCCCGACGTTGAAGGCCTGCTCGCCGACCTGGGAGACCGCGCCCCAGATCACATCGTCAACGAGCGCCGGGTCGATGCCGGTGCGCTCGATGAGGCCTTGGAGCACCAGGGCCGAGAGGTCAACGGGGTGGATCCCGCTCAGCGCACCCTTCTCGGGCTTGCCGACCCCGACCGGGCTGCGCACTGCCCCGACAATGACTGCGTCGCGATTCATCACGTCTCCCTCGTTTGTTGATTGTGATGCTACTGATAGCCGGTCGCGGATTACATCGAGATGCCACCGTCAACCGGCAGCACCACTCCGGTCACATAGCCGGCTTCTTCTGAGCCGAGGAAGCCAACAGCCGCGCAGATCTCATCGGGTTCGGCGAAGCGGCCGGCCGGGATGCCAGCCGATAACTCGGCGAGCTTGTCGGCGGGTATCGAGGCGATCATGCGCGTTGCCGCGCTGGGTGAGATCGCGTTGACGGTGACCCCAAAACGTGCGAGCTCCTTTGCGGCGGTCTTGGTGAACCCGATGATGCCGGCCTTGGCGGTGGCGTAATTGCCCTGGCCGGTATTGCCGCGCAATCCGGTATAGGAGGTCACGTTGATGACGCGGCCGTACTCCTGCGCCCGAAAATGCGGTACGCAGGCGCGGGTGAATTTGAAGGTACCGCCGGCGTGCACCGCCAGCACGGCCTCCCAATCCTCGTCGGTGATCTTCCAGAGCACGTTGTCACGAAGGATGCCGGCGTTGTTTACCATGACGTCGATGCGCCCGAAACTCTTCATGGCGGCGTCGACTACGCGCTGCACGTCAGCGGTCTTGCTGACGTCTGCTGAAATCGCCAGTACCCCGAGCCCGGCGACCGCTTCGGTCAACACGTCACCATCGAAATCAACGGCTACGGTATTGGCCCCCGCGGCCTGGAAGAACTTGACCAGCTCGAGGCCGATCCCGCGCGCGGCACCGGTGACGATGACCGTGCGGCCGGTGTAATCGAATTTCAGGTTTGTCATGGTGACTCCCGGTGGTGAGAATTGATCTGGGTGCTGAACTAAACCGCCGGCGGTGGGCAACAATCCGGCCTAAGGGCTAGACTAACGTGCGTTAGTTAAGGTCACAAAGCCAACCGGCGAACCGGTGCCGGAACAGGAGCCACCGTGGAATTCGCCTACAGCCCCAAAGTGATTGATCTCCAAGAGCAGGTCACCGATTTCCTGAATACGAAAGTCCTACCGGCCGAGGCCCGGTATCACTCCCAAGCGGGCGAGCTCGGGCCGTGGGAGCAACCGCCGATCCTCGAAGAGCTAAAGATTCAAGCGCGCGCCCGTGGGCTTTGGAACCTGTTCTTGCCGGGGGAAGGTGGTGCGGGCCTGACGAACCTGGAGTACGCGCCCCTGGCCGAGATCTCCGGGCGCAGCCCGATGCTGTTGCCGGAGGCGATGAACTGCTCCGCGCCGGACACCGGCAACATGGAAGTCCTCGCGCACTTCGCCACCCCGGCGATCAAAGAACGATGGTTGACGCCGCTGCTGGCCGGTGAGATTCGCTCGGCCTATTCGATGACCGAGCCTGATGTTGCCAGCTCGGACGCCAATAACATTCGCACCAAAATATTCGAGGAGGGTGACGGCTTTCGCATCAAGGGCCGCAAGTGGTGGTCCAGTGGTGCGATGAGTCCGCGCTGCCAGATCCTGGTGGTGATGGGGTTGTCGGCGCCAAATGGTGAGCGCCACCAGCGTCACACCATGATCGCGGTGCCGATGCAGACACCGGGAGTCAACCTGCTGCGCTCCACGAGCGTCTTTGGTTTCAGTGACGGTAGCCACGGGGGCCACGCCGAGATCGATTTCGATGTCTGGGTGCCACGCGATCACCTGCTCGGTGAGCTGCACGGCGGCTTCGCGATCGCCCAGGCGCGCCTGGGCCCGGGGCGCATCCATCACGCGATGCGCTTGATAGGTATGGCCGAACGGGCCTTCGACATCATGTGCGAGCGCGCCTACTCGCGTTTCCCCTTTGGTAAGGCAATCGCCGAGCAGGGGGTCTTCCAGGATTGGGTGGCCGACGCGCGAATTCGCATCGAGCAGACGCGGCTGCTCGTGCTCAAGACCGCGTGGCTGATGGATACCGTCGGCAACCGCGGCGCCGCCGTGGAGATCTCAGCGATCAAAGTCGCCGCGCCGCAGATGGCGGCCTGGGTAATTGACCGGGCGATCCAAACCTGCGGTGGCGCTGGGGTAAGCCAGGACTTCCTGCTGGCCCAGATGTATGCGCAGGCGCGCATGCTCAGCCTCGCCGACGGCCCGGACGAAGTCCACAAGATGGCGTTAGCTCGGCGCGAGCTGCGACGTTATGCCCCAAGCACCTAGCAAGGCGCGAGCGGCAACTGCCGACGAAATCAGGCAGGCGGCGCTGGCGCAGTTCGCGCGGTCAGGTTACGACGCATCATCGATGCGCGATATCGCCGCCAGTGTCGGCATCAAGGCGGCGAGTTTGTATAACCACTTCGACTCCAAAGAGGAAATCCTTTGGGACGTAACGCGATCGGCAATGCGCGACCTAGTGGCCAACCGCGATGACGCGCTAGCCCAATTGGATGCAGCCGCCGGGCCGCGGGAGCGACTTGCCGCCTTCGTGCGCGCCCACGTCGGCTTCCATGCCGAGCGCAGACAGCAAGCGGTGCTCGTCAATAGCCAACTCGGTTCACTTTCGCAATCGCATCGCCGCAAGGCAGTGGCACTGCGTGATGGGTACGAAGACTCGCTGAAGGCGATCATCGACGCCGGTGTCGCGGGGGGTGAGTTCGAAGTCTCCGATGCGCCGCTCACCACGTTGGCGATCTTGCAGATGGGTATCGGTGTTTCGGTTTGGTATCGCCCAGACGGCCGGCTGGGCATCGATCAGTTGTGCGCGGAGCAGGTGAAACTGGCAATGGCACTTGTTACCCGCGGGCCGCGATAGCAGCCGACACCGTGAACGGTTCGAACCCGGGCGCTGTTAAGGGCCACGGGAAGCGGGCCTCCCAGCGGGCAGCTAGGTCAAGAAGCCAATGGTCACAAAGCCTCGGCCCGGTTACTTGCAGACCAAAGGGCACGCCATTAGGGCACCGACCGGCAGGCAGCGTGATGGCCGGATGACCGGTGAGGTTCTGCAGCATGGTGGCGTAAATCTCGGGGCCGGTTGCAGCGAGCTGGCCGGCTGCGTTCACCCAGCCTGCAGCGGGGATACCAGAAACTGCAACGGTTGGGCTAAGGATCAAGCCAGTGCTACCGAGCAGTTCATCAATTCGCCGCACATAATCGAATCTCCGACGTCGGGCAGCTAGGTATTCGTCAATCTCAACACCTAGGCCAGCTTGCAGGAAACCCTGGGTTGATGGATGCAGTTGCGCGAAGTTCTCGTGGATCCAGGTGCGGCCGAGGGACTCAACGTGCTCGGCTGCGGCGATGACGAACCAGTCCTCGTCCGGACTAGCGGCTGGGAATAGCTCTCGGGGCTCGATCGACCGCAGTGGTAGCGCGAATAGCGCCGCAAATGCCTGCGACGCACTAGTGAACGCCGCCTCGACGTCGACGGGAAGTGGGCCGTAGTCCGAAGTGCGCGGAAGAGCCACCAGATGCGAGGGTGCGTGGGCGGCATCGGGCAAGGTGACCGGAAATGAGTTTGGGTCGCCGGCTACCGGTCCTGACATGATCTCGAGTAATAATCTCAAATCGGCCACCGAATTTGCTAGCGGGCCGTCGGTGGCTAGATCAATCCAGTCCGGAATTGGTCTTCGACCGATCAAACCCTGCGTCGGCTTAATCCCAACCAAACCGCAAAATGCCGCGGGGATTCGAATTGACCCACCACCATCGGTCGCGGTCGCAATCGGTGCTAAGCCGGCGGCGAGGGCAGCCGCCGAGCCGCCACTTGATCCCCCGGGGCTCCAATAGGTGGACCAGGGGTTTCTGGTCTTACCAAACAACTGGTTCGCGGTGAAACCCTCAGCCGCAAATTCCGGCAGATTCGTTTTACCGATGGCGATTGCACCAGCTTGCTTGAGCCTTTGCGGCATGAGTCCATCGGTTGTTGCTCGCTCGCCGCGGGCCAAAGTCGTCGAGCCTTTAGTGGTGACAAAACCAGCAAGATCTTCGAGGTCTTTAACGAGAAATGGAATCCCGGCGAGTGGACCTAGCCGTTCACCCGCAGCGGCTTTGGCATCTACATCTTGGGCTTGGGCCAGGGCACTGGCTGCATCAATGGCGATGACGGCGTTCAAGTGGGCATTACCTGCTGCGATTCGCGTCAAACTCATCGTCACCAGCTCGACCGCGCTCACCGCACCGGAGCCAACCGCACCGGCTAGTTGGGCCAGCCCGTGATCCGCGGTTACTTGGAGTGGGTCCGGGCCCGGGAGTCGGCCGGGGCCTTGGGTTAGTTCCGACAAAGTCTTCTCGGTTTCTGATCGGGCGCGAAAGGCCAATTGCTGGGTTCGAAGCGGGTAGGTGACTCGAAGAGCCTATTCTTTGGGTCAGGTGCGGCCGGCTAAATCACTGGCCGATGGGCTGGTGTTTGTCAATTCACGGGCTTTTGCAGTAAAGTGACATCGCTATCGCTAATATGGCGAATCGGTGATTAGACCTGGCAAATTAGGCCGGTGTCTATACGGAGGATGGATCGTGGGCAACGGGGTATCGGCACTGGACCCGGCGGCGCGCCGCGTGGCTTTTGTGACGGCTGGAGCGGGTGCCGGTATTGGATCGGCGATCGTTCGTGAACTGGCGAGTGAGAATTGGGATGTTGTCATCACCGATGCGCACCAGCGCCGGGTTGGCGAATTGGCAGGTGAACTATCCGCCACCTTCAACCGGGAGTTTTTAGGCATCCACCTCGATGTCACCGACTACGACGCGGTTGGTCGCGCAATTGACCAGGCCGTCAATTGGCGCGGTGGTATCGACGGGTTGGTCAACAGCGCTGGCTGGAACAAACTCGAGCCGCTGATTGAGATGAGCCGCGAAACCTGGCAGCGCACACTGGATGTCGATCTGACTGGAACTTTTAACTGCATGCGACAAATTCTGCCCGTGATGGTCGAGCGAGGCGGCGGCAGTGTCGTGAACATCTCCTCGATTGCCGCATGGGAGACCTCTACGGAGCACGGCGCTGCCTACTCTGCCGCCAAGGCCGGGGTACTTGCGCTTACTCGAGTGGCGGCAGCCGAAGTTGGTCAGTACGGAATCAGGGTGAACGCCATTGCACCCGGCCTCATTTTCAATGATTTTTTGACCAAGGTGTATCCGCAGGAATTCTTTGATGGCTACGCGGAGCGACGTTCGCGGGTAGGCAGAGTCGGGCGCCCGGAAGATGTTGGCGCACTCGCCGCGTTCTTAATGGGGCAAAAAGCTGGCTACATCACGGGTGAGGTCTACGGGATAAGTGGCGGGGTACTTCCCAATGCTTAATGCCGAGCCGGTTTTTTGGCCAATCAAGGACCTGATAGCTGCATTTGTCTCCAAGGAATTGTCGCCCGTCGAAGTGACAAATTCAACGCTGGATCGCATCGCTACCTTGGATGGCGGATTACACAGCTACCTGAGTGTTACCGCTGAACAGGCACAGGCTCAGGCCAAAGCGGCGGCCGAGCAGTACCGGCGAGGTGCGGGACCATTCGCGCCACTGCTCGGGGTGCCGCTTTCGATCAAGGACCTCTTCGACGTCAGCGGTGAGACAACCACCCTTGGCTCACTCGCCTACGGTCAGGAAGTCGCTGAAGCAGACTCGACTCCCGTTGCCCTACTGCGAGCGGCGGGTGCAGCATTCTTGGGCAAGAGCAACACCGCTGAGTTCGGCCAGTCGGCAACCACCGACAACCTACTGGGGCCCGATTGCGGAAACCCTTGGGATCCGTCTCGTACCTCCGGTGGATCAAGTGGCGGGGCCGCATCAGGTGTCGGCGCGGGTTTGGCCAGCGCCGCCTTAGGTTCTGATGGCGGGGGTTCCATCCGAATACCGGCCGCACTTTGTGGACTCTTCGGTTTAAAGCCGACATTCGAGCGGGCCCCGGCTGACGCCTCATTCCATGCAATGACCGAGTTTGTCGGGTCCGGTCCAATCACCCGAACGGTCGCCGACGCGCGGTTGCTGCTGGAAGTGCTGCTAGCAAGGCCATTTAAGGCCCCCACTGATCGAGTTATCCGGCGAGTTGCCTGGTGCCCGGCCCCTGAGAATCACGTCATAGATCCTGTTGTCCGAGCGGCGGCCACCTCGGCGGTGCAGCAGCTGGAAGCGCACGGTCACGTGGTTGAAGAGGTTTCCCTGCCACTTGAGGGCTGGACCGAGGCCTTCGGTCCGCTCGTCCTAGCCGACGAATGGCGGTATCGTCAACACTTGCTGGAGGAGTACAAGGATCAGTTGACCACATTTGTCCGAAGGAGTATCGAAGCCGGAGCAGCGGTAACCGAAGAAGAAATAGATGCAGCGTTGCGACTCAAGCAGGAGATTGGAGGACGAGTGGCGGCCCTCTTTAGCGACTACGACATCATCGTGACTCCGACTACCGCATGCAGTGCATTCCCGCTGGGGGCTCGACCGACTGAGATTGACGGCAAGAGGATCCACCCCTTGTGGGGCCCGTTCCCTTTCACCGCGCCTTTCAATGTCTCTGGTTCACCTGCTGCGTCGGTGCCGGTGGGCTTGGCGGGCGGAATGCCAGTCGGTCTCCAAGTAGTTGGCGCACACCATCGCGAGGACATAGTGCTCGATGTGTGCGAGGAAATTGAACAAGTGATTGCCTTCCCGGGAACCGAAATGGCGAAGCGATGGGGCCAATTCGCAGCGACTAATGTGACCTGAGGTGGATCACAATCTTGAGCTTGAACGCTTGGGTACGACTTCGATAATCACCATAAGCCGCCCCGCGAAGAAGAACGCCCTCACCTTGAAGATGATCACTGGAATTGGTGATGCACTCAAAGCCGAACATCAAAGCGGTGCTACCGCGGTGGTGTTGACCGGTGGAACGGAGATCTTCAGCGCCGGAGCGGATCTAGAAACCATCGGACACGGCGCCACGGACATCGAGATCGACGACGTGATCGCCGAACTGATCGCGGTGATAGCGGACCTGCCCATCCCGGTCATTGCGGCAATTGAAGGGGCCTGCATCGGGGCTGCTCTAGAAATTGCCCTGTCATGTGATGTTCGCGTCGCGTCACGCACTTCGAGCTTCAGTATTCCGGTAGTCCGTCTCGGGATTCTCTATCGACCGGATGGCATCGCTAACATCATGGCAAATGTCGGTAGGGCAACCGCCACTCGGCTCTTGGTATTAGGCGAGGCCGTCTTCGGCGCTGATGCGGTGCTGGCAGGTATCGCATCTCACGTTGTCGAGCCAAAAGAAACCCTCAGCACTGCTCTCACGTTGGCCCGTCTCTCAGAGGAGAACTTCCCTGCTGCTGTCAGTGAAACTAAGAGACTGCTCGTGAAACTCAACTCATCCAGTGTCGACCTTTCAGATCTCGAGCAGGTGCGACGTGAACTCCTTAGTTCCGAGGCAAGAATCAAAGCCGTTGCCGACCTGCAGGCGCGACTGGGCCGTTGATGTCGAAGACGAACCTGCAGGTAAAGGATCTAGCCGGGGTTGAACTGGGCTCCCAAATTTGCTCCTACGACGACCGCGAGGTAATGCTCTACGCGTTAGCGATCGGGGCCAAAGCATCCGAGCTGGACCTGGTATACGAAAAGCAATTGCGTACGCTACCGACTTTCTTGCTAACACTAGGTTTATGGGCCGTTTGGTCGGCCGGTTCACTTGGTGCGTACGATCCGGCCTTGACTTTGCACGTGGGGCAGAATCTGCGAATGCGGTCAACGGCTCCGACCAGAGGTGAGTTGAACATAACTGCAAAGATCGGGGCTGTCTGGGATAAGGGAACCGCCGCGCTCGTTGAAGTGAATGTCAGTTCTGAAGTTTTTGATGCGATGTACACGATCTTTGTGCCAGGAGCCGGAAACTTCGGTGGCGAACGTGGTCAGCGGTCTGACATCGCACCTAATGAGGGGCCACCAGATGTCCGGGGTAGCTTTAATACCAACGAAGTGCAACCAGCCTTGTACCGGTTGACTGGCGACAGGCACCCGGTGCACATCGATCCGAGTGCGGCAAATGCCCTAGGTTTTGAAGGGCCCATCATGCACGGGCTCTGCACCCTGGGGAGTTCGGTCCTGGAAATTGCCCGGGTGAGTGGAACCGATCCAACCTCACTGCATGAACTGACTGCGCGCCTGAGCGCCCCGGTGTATCCCGGGGCCACTGTTGGTATCCAGGCTTGGAAGAATTCGACGAACTTCTGCTTCACCGCTGGTGCTGTCGGTGGTGTTACTGCGCTTTCAGGAACAGCGAATTTTGCCTGATTAAGGTTTCAGGCTTGGAAACATGGTCGCGCACCAAGCTTCGCTTGTGACTTTGATGGCCTCTGCAATTGAAACGTGATTGTTGCAGTCGTCTTTTTGTGCGAACCAGACGTAGCAACACTGCTCGACCATGCAGGTCATGGCTTCGGCCGCTACCTCAATCGAAACGCCGCGCACATGATCGGCCCCGCTGATAGCACGGTACGCAGCCGCGAAACGCTTGACGTGACGGTCTCGCATATTGCGCAGGATCACGCGGAAGCGTTCATCAATTGCGGCCGCCTCGATAAACACGCGCATCACGTGACGGTGATCGTAGTAGTACTGCATGTATCCGCGGTTTGCCTCGGTGAGAGCGGCGAGCGGGTCAGTTTGCAGGAGCGGTCGGGTGTGACCGCTTTGGCTGTAGAACTCTTCGTGAATGTCCGCGATCAATGCCGCGAAGACCTCGGTCTTATTGTCGAAGTACCGGTACAGGCCACCGGTGGATAAACCGGCCTCGGTTGCGATGTCGATCATGCGTGCCTCGACGTAACCATCGCGGGCGAATATAGTGCGAGCCGCATCAAGAATGGCGCGCTGGGTTTCACGGCCCTTCGCAGTTGTCGGCTTCGCTGGCATTTTCAGAAATCTTTCTTCGTCAGTTGGTCCCCTGCAAGGGCGCGAGACAGCGTATCCCAATGGCATTGACGAAACCTAAAGGGCGCACTTGTAAAATCAATATGCACGGCAAACCCCCATCAGTAGGATTTTGGCAGACCTAAGACCCGTTCGCTCAAGTAGTTCAGCACCATTTCCTGGGAGATAGGCGCCAATCGGTAGAGCCGGGACTCGCGCCAGAGGCGCTCGATGTGGTACTCCTTGGCATACCCGAAGCCACCGTGGGTCTGGAGCGCAACATCGCAGGCTTGGAAGCCCGCATCGGCCGCCAAATATTTCGCCGCATTCGCCTCGGCACCACAGTGTTTGCCCTTGTCGAAGAGATCAGCCGCCCGCATAGCCATGAGCTCGGCAGCCTGCAGTCGCGCCCAGCTATCGGCTAGGGGATGGGCAATAGCTTGGTACCTGCCTATCGGGTTGTTGAACATAATACGTTCCTTTGCGTAGTCAGTTGCCAGGCGGAGTGCTGCGATGCCCATGCCGATGGCCTCCATGGCAAGCACGATGCGCTCTGGGTTCAGACCGGTAAACAGTTGGTAGAAGCCCTTGCCGACTTCCCCGACAATATCGGTGTCTTGGGCTTCTAAGTTGTCGATAAAAATCTCATTGGAGTCAACCGCTGCTCGCCCGAGCTTCTTGATCAAGCGAATGGTGCAGTGCTCGCGGTCGAGGGGCACGAAGAATAAGGTCATGCCATCAAAGGGTCGCTCATCATCGCGCGGTGAGGTCCGTGTCAATAGCAAAATATATGAAGCATTCTGCGCATTTGTTGTCCAGACCTTCTGCCCGTTGATGAGCCACCGGTCCCCATCGCGAACAGCGCGAGTGCTGGTGCGCGAGGTATCTGAACCTGCGTTTGGTTCGGTAACCCCGAAAGCCATCAGCAACTCACCTTTGGCCATCTGAGGCAGGAAGGCACTCTTCATGGCATCGGTGCCGTGATGAATGATGGGAGCCGGCGGGAAAACGTAGAAATGTACTGCGGCAGCCCCGCTGGTACCGGCGCCGGATGCGGCTATTTCACGAAGTAGCAGCGCAGCCTCGGTGATGCCCAGGCCGAGGCCACCGTATTCGGGCGGGATGATGATCCCCATGTATCCGGCATCGGCGAAAGCGCGAACGAACTCCCATGGGTATTCGGCGGCCTCATCTTTCTCATGCCAATAGGTCAATGAGAATTCCGAGGCTATTGCGCGGGCATGCTGAACCAGGTCCTGCTGCAATTCGGTCAGGTTATCGTCCGTCATCAGGCGCTCGATTTGAGATCGCTGAGAACTGCGAGCAATGGTGTTGGGTCGGCACCGGTCAAGAGGATCTGGGGTTCATTGATACCCCAGGAAACGGCTTGCTGTAGGCGCTCAACGCACTGGGCATGAGTACCGACGATTGTGAGACGGTCAATAATCGAATCATCCACCGCCGAAATTAGCGCCTTCACCCCACCGGTAGCGAGCCCGTCGCGAATGGGTTGTGCAAGGGCTGGGTCTACGCCATTTGCCTCGAGCATGGATTCACCGTTCGGCTCGGTAAGCATGAGCCCGATCCCAATTTTGACTCCGGCGACGGCGTCATCGGATTTATCGCCGACAGCCATCAAAATCGGACTTGCTGCCCGTAGTGCCTCTGGCGCGGTGCGCGCAGCCTGGGCCAAGTTCAGTGAACTTTGGACGTACTCCTGGGTGCCGTACATCAGGTAGATTCCGTCAGCGGCCTCGCCGGCCAAGGCGCACATCTTTGGCCCGGTCGCGGCTAGGTAAATTGGCATGGTCTCCCGGAATGGGCGCAGCCCAAGGCGCACATGATCCATGTGGAAAACCGCGCCGTCTAGGTTGACCTCTTCGCGGGCGAGCAGGGAGCGAACGATGGACACCATCTCACGGGCCGCAGTCAGAGGCTTTGACACATCTGCACCGAGGGGAATCAGCCCATCACGGGCGCCGATCCCGATTCCGCAGATCGCCCGGCCCTGCGACAACTCATCAAGGGTGGTGAAAGTGGCAGCTAACTGCGCGGGATGCCGGGTAAAGGGGTTTACGACCCCGGTTGCCAACTCGACCCGATTGGTGGCAACGGCCAGAGCACTCAGGGTGATGAAGGCGTCGCGGGTAACCGGGCCCTCGGCCACCCAAATGGAATCGACGCCGGCGGATTCGGCCTGCACCGCCAACTCGGTTGCGACCTGGATCTTTAGACCGCCTTGAAACCAAACGCCGGGACGCACCTTCTCATCAAGACTCACAACTCATCCATTTCCGTTACCTGCACTGAACCCTAAATTTGGACTTGGGTGTTTTTCTAGTCAACCCACTGGGCGACTTCGATTAACACACCGTGTGTTGAGCGGGGGTCAACAAATGCGATCCGCAACTCAGAAAGTACCTGGCCATGTCCGGCATCGTAGTTTTCTAGGACTTTGGGTTCTTCATTTATGAAGCGAAGCCCTTGGCTCTTGAAGTGTTCGATTGCAGCAGGCAGGTCGTTGGTGCGAACGTTTACCTCGAAAATACCCTCACCGCGCTTGGACAGGAATTTGCCAACCGGCCCAACCCCGGATGGGTCATTGACCATGGCGATGTGGAAGTCACCGATCCAGACACCCCCCATTTTTAGCTCAAAGCCTTCATTCGGGAAGTCCTGAACCTCGTCGATGGTGCCCTGGAGGGCACCGCCGAAGGTCTTCGAGGCCGCCTCGATGTCGTTAACCGCGATGGTGATTTCGTGAATACTCAGTTCCAGTGCCATTGGTACGTCCTTTGTTGGGTAGCGCGATTTTTCTTGGGTAGAGTGCTCGGTGCCGATAGCGGGTGTGATTCGGTTAAATTAGCGAGAGCGATGTCACTTTACTGGCTGTCACCAAAACTGGCAAGAGGTAGCCGCAAGTTATCTAAAGTTAGGACGGAGCTCTCAGGTTACCGCCCTTGGTGCATTTGCACGACCTCATCCCACTCGGCCAACCAATTGGCCGGCTGCGTGAAGGTGGTTACATCGCTGATCTCCGCGAGGTGTGAAGCGAGGTCTTCGGCGGTCACCTGCCCGTGGGTGCCTGGGTGTTTGAAATAGCCCTTGGTTCGGGCGCTGAACAGTCGGGACACACTGCCCGCACCCACCGACCAAACCTCACCAGTTACGGCGCATTCGTCGGACGCGAAATACTCCACCACCGGCGCGACGTGCTCGGCTCCAACGTATTCAGTCGGCAGCGCGGAGTAAAGGTCATCGCCGGACATCCGGGTGCGAGCCATTGGCGCCACCCCGTTCACCCGAATACCGTGGCGTTCACCTTCTAGTGCGAGCACGGTGAGTAGCCCCCCGATGCCCCCCTTGGCGGCCGCATAGACGTCGGCCCCGTAAATACCGAATACTCCGAGCCCTGAGGTGGTAAAGATGATGCGCCCGCGCTTTTGCTCCATCATGAATAGGTAGGCAGGCTTGGTCACATAGAAGGCGCCGCCGAGATGCACATCAAGAATGTCGCTGATGGTTCGCACATCAAGCTTGGCAAAGGAGGACAACCGCATGTTGCCCGCATTGTTGACGACAATATCGACGGCACCGAACTCCGAAATTGCGTGGTTGACGATTTCCTCGCCGCCATCGGCACTGGCGACCGAGGTGTAATTGGCTACGGCTTGCCCACCATTCGCCAAGATTTCGGCAACGACCAGGTTGGCCGGAGAGGTGTCACCGCCGACCCCGTCAAGGGCGGATCCAAGATCATTGACCAGCACTTTGGCCCCGCGCGCGGCCAGGGCGATTGCGTAACTGCGGCCTAGTCCAGCGCCAGCCCCGGTCACGATTGCCACCCTGTCGCTCATGCTGATATTCGGTTCACCAGCGGGTTCCGCGGTCACATTCACGGTCATTTCTGCCTCTCGGATTGCAGCCAATCGCGCATTATTGAAGCCAGGCCCAATGGGTCCTCATCGGTAATTAGGTGCCCGACTCCTGGGAGCTCAGCAAATTCAGCGTCCGGAAGCTGCTCGAGCATGATTTCGGCGGCCCGCCTCGGGCACCAGAGGTCGTTTTCGCCATTGATAATTAGGACCGGGGCCGTAATAGCAGGGAGACGGTCATTAATGGATTCGTCTCGCATTGAACAGACCGCACGGGCACCATTTAGATACCCGCCGCGGTCGCCGATGGCTTCGATGCGTGAAAGCGTAAGGGCAGCGACATCATTTCCGGACCTAGCAAGCTGTGCGGTGGTGTCTTCGTACATGAGTTCATAGATGCGTTCGGCCGAGGCGGTCTCGAAAAGTTCAATCCGCTGCACCATCGCGGCGGCAGCCGCCTTGCCAACGACCGATGAGGTGGCCACCGCGATGACCCCCTCGACGAGTTCGGGCCGTTCGGCGGCTGCCCACAAGGCGATAACCCCACCGAGGGAAAACCCCACGCAGGTAGCTGGCCCTACCGCGACGAGAAACTCGACCAAGTCCTGTCCAAGTTGTGCCAAGGTACCGGCGCCGGCGCCAAGTGGCGAGCTGCCAAAGCCCCGAATGTCGTAGGCGAAGCTGTGATAACCCGGGAGAGCTCGTTGGATTTCGGCCCAGATTCGATGGTCCTGGCCCAACCCGTGGATCAGCACGAGGCGCGGGCCCTGGCCGCTAACCGCCCCGGCCACCTGTTGCGTACCGGTGTCCCAAAAAATGGTCTGGTCCCCAGTGCCCATGGGATAAATTTACCTTCCGGCGCCGAGAAGATTTATTGACGAGAGTGACGTCACTTTACTACAATCGAATTCAACTTAGCAACAATGTTCGGTTCAACACGAGTTCGGGCGGGCTTTTCAGTGATCGTGGCTAGCGGAAAGGGATGAGAATCATGGTCGGTGGTGGTACTCCCACGACAGCCGCAGATCCCCACCACCTTGACCTTGGCTCGGGTTCTACCAAGCGGTTAGCGCAGTGAAGCCAGATGCCAGAGTTGGGATGGGGTGTCGAGCATGACGGTTATCACCGCCGGTGCGGGAGTGCAGCTTGAGTTAACTGGCATTGTGAAGAGATTCGGTGACTTAACCGCGGTGAGCAGTTTTGATATTGCATTTACCCCAGGCCAAGTTCACGCGCTCCTCGGCGAAAATGGTGCTGGCAAATCCACATTGATGAACGTAGCCGCCGGATTCTTGACACCCGATGTCGGCAAGATAGTGGTGGGCGGGCAGCAGGTGAGATTTGGGTCACCGAAAGATGCCATTGACGCTGGTATCGGAATGGTGCACCAACACTTCAGCTTGGTGGAGCAATTCACGGTGGCCCAAAATTTGGCGATCGGTGCTCGGGATATTGGAAGATTGACCTCGATAAAAGAACTTAACACCAGGGCGTTAGAAATTGGTGAAAGATATGGGCTAGGAGTAAGCCCTTCGAAAGTTGTAGGGTCACTTTCGGTCGGAGAAAAACAGCGTGTTGAGATTCTGCGTACCTTGTCAAGAGGTGCAAAAGTACTGATCCTCGATGAGCCCACCGCGGTTTTAATCCCCGAGGAGAGCGAACAGCTCTGCAAAAACCTGCGAGCAATGGCGGCAGCAGGTGCAACCATAATCTTCATCTCACACAAGCTCAATGAAGTGCTATCAGTTGCTGATCACGTCTCAGTTATGCGAGGTGGAGAACTAGTTGACTCCCGCGAGCGAAGTAAGTGCGATCTCGAATCGTTGGCCAAGAGCATGTTCGAAGATTATGCTGTGAGCGTTGAGAAGCCTAGATCTACTGCAGTCAAATCCGCTGGCGAAGAAGTAATGGTCGTGCGCGGTATCCGAGCGCGCGATGATCGCGGGGCGGTCGCGCTAAAAGACTTATCGTTGAACGTGCACGCTCATGAAATCGTGGGTTTGGTAGGTGTGGCGGGCAATGGCCAGCAGGAACTTGAACAGATTGTTGCGGGTATTCGCAAGCCGGATGGTGGTTCTGTATCTATTCACGGTACTCAAGTTGATAACGTGCAAGATGCCCTAAAGGCTGGACTGGGCTACATCCCAGAAGATCGACGTGGCACCGGTCTAGTTCCGTCTCAGCCAATCTGGCTGAATTCGATCCTTCGTGTCTACAAAATGGACTCGGTCTCAAACGGTGTAATAATCAAAATTGGCAAAGCCAAGAAGTACGCTCGGGATCTCGCCGAATCAATTGACCTATCGACAAATGATGTAACCACTCTGGTGCAGCACCTATCTGGAGGTAATGCGCAAAAGCTGCTGGCAGGTCGAGAACTAAGTGGTGATAAGAGGGCGGTGGTAGCCGTAAACCCAACACAAGGGCTGGACGTAAAAGCTGCAGCGGCTGTCCGCGAGCGCTTGCTCCAGGCTCGCGACGAGGGTATGGCGGTACTTCTAATCTCGGCGGATTTAGATGAGGTGGTCCTGATTTCGGACCGCATAGTCGTACTTTACGAGGGGGCCGTGGTTGGCGAGTACGCCGCCCAGCATGCGGACCTGGATGAAATCGGCAGGCTAATGGGAGGTGAGTCCCGTGATAAGCGTCCATAAGTTGCGAGCCGACCGGTGGTTTGGGCGATCAAAATGAGTACCTCATTAGAGGCGGTGACTGTCTCGCCCCCGACGCGTCAGCGCGGTGTCTGGCGGTGGCGCATTGAGCGTCGTCCAGACCCAGAGCGAATCAGCCTTTATCGAATCTCCGCGGTGCTCCTTGGCCTTGCTGTGTCATTGGCGGTTGCCCCCTTCTTCACAAGCACCCCACCATCGGAGTTCTACAGCGCGATTTGGTCTGGCACATTCGGATCACCATTGGGTATGTCGAATGTTCTGACCATTGCCATACCCCTGATATTGGCTGGCTTGGCCGCATCGATCCCGTATCGGCTGGGTCTATGGAACGTCGGGATTGATGGTCAGATGCTGATGGGCGCCTGGACAGCGACCGCGGTCGCCTTCGCCATGCCGCAGGCTCCGGGTTTTCTGATGATCCCGACCATGATGATTGCCGGGATGATCGGTGGCGCACTTTGGATCATCATCCCGACCTTTGCTCGGATAGTCCTGGGGGTGAGCGAGGTGATAACCACCTTCCTGCTCAACTTTGTGGCCGTGGGTTGGGTCGCCTACTGGTGCACCGGGCCCTGGTACCCGGAAAGCTCAGCGGGTGGCGTTCGGGCCGAACCGCTGCCGGTCCAGGGTGAAATCGGTAAAATCGATATTCAGGGGGTCGTGGTCAGCTGGGGCATCCTGATCGCCATCGCATTGCCGTTTGTTTTCTGGGCGGCATTTCGCTTTACTCGTTGGGGCTATGAAGTCACCATGATCGGTGACAACCACCGAGCAGGTCGGTACGCCGGCATGAACGTGCGCAGGCTCTTGGTCACCTCAATGCTGATGGGTGGGTTGTTGGCCGGGTTCGGTGGGACTATTTACATGATGGGTACGTCAGCACAACTTTCTACCGGGCTTACTAATAACACCGGCTTCAACGGCTTAGTCATCGCAGTTCTTGCCGGTTCGAATGAACTTGCGGTGCTGGCACTTGCGTTCATTTACTCGCTTTTGCTGGCGGGTGGTGGATCACTCGGGATCGTGGGCGTTGATTCAGACTTAGTGTTTGCCATCATTGGCATCACGTTAATTTTTGGGTCTTTCGGTGAAGCTTACGCACGACTTCGCTTAGTAAGAACGAAGAGTGCCGGTGCGCGGTCCGACTCGAAGGGTAAGGAGGCACCGTGGACTATCAATTCTTCGCACTGACAATTGCCACGGCGATTGGCATAAGCACCGCAATTCTGATAGCCGCCACCGGTGAGTTGCTAGTTGAAAAAGTAGGGGTCTACAACATCGCCCTTGAGGGCGTAATGCTGGTGGGTGCATTAACGGGGTTCATCACGGGTCAAACCACCGGGTCATGGATTCTGGGCCTGATGGCTGGTGGTGTAGCGGGGTGCGTGTTTGCCATGGTATTTGGCCTGATCACGGTAGTACTCCGCACTGATATGGTCGTGGTGGGCGTGGCGTTGATCCTGGTGGCGCTCGGCACCACGCAAACAATCGGTGCAAGTTACGTTGCGGTAGAGGCCGTTAATAAAATCCCGAATGCCGAGATTCCGATACTGTCAGAACTGCCGTTTATTGGCACCGCGCTGTTTCAGCAGACCTGGGTCACCTACATCGCGATGGCGTTGCCCTTCGTTGTTGCGTTCATCCTCTTCCGAACCAGGCATGGCCTGAATATGCGAGCCATTGGCGAGAATCCAAATGCTGCGGATACCGCGGGCATCCCAGTCGTAGGGTGGCGCCTGTTCTATGTTGCAGTGGGTGGGGTCTTTGCCGGTGTTGGTGGGGCGTACATCACCCTTGGAATCGTCGATAGTTGGGCCGGCAATGTCACCGCAGGCCAAGGTTGGATTGCCTTTGCGATTGTCTTCTTTGCGGGCTGGCAGCCACTTTGGGTTTTGGTGGGGGCTTATTTCTTCGGGGCGCTGAGCGTTCTGGGCGATGTCGGCCAAGTCATGGGCTGGGGGGTGCCGAGTGAGGCCTTCACGGTCCTGCCATACGTGGGCACGGTGGCCGTGATGATGCTGCGGGCCTGGAGCCAAAAACGCAAGGGTGCCGTTAGTTGGCCGGCGTCCTTGGGCTTTCCCTTCTACCGCGGCTGAATTTTCCTACTTAACCCAGGCCGGTATAACGTTTTGGCCTCAAGTAAAAAAGTGACGTCACTCTCTTGACAGGCAAACAGGGCCTCGCTAGGCTTCACAAAGTTGTTCGTAAGCGCCGTCCTGAGTGGCAGAAATGCGCTGATGATGGTTTTTAGCCCCAGCTTTTGATTGGGAGAAGAGCACCGGATTGCGGCAAATGCGGCGGAAAATCGGCCCCGAGAGATGACAGGAACCCATATGAGGAACAGAAAAATCGTACCGGCGGTCCTACTAGTTGGACTCGTCAGTCTGGTGGCGGCTTGCAGTAGTTCTACCCCAGCTGCCACCGAGAGTGCGGCCCCGGCCGCGACCGAAGCTGCGGCCCCGGCCGCGACCGAAGCTGCGGCCCCGGCCGCGACCGAAGCTGCGGCCCCGGCCGCGACCGAAGCTCCACCAGTGCCGTTGAACATCACTTGGACGTACACCGGACCAGAGAATGACGGCGGTTACAACGTCATCAATGCGGTGGCAATGGATGCCATGGGGACGGTCCCAGGAGTCAAGGTGAATGGCATATTTGATGTGCCTTATTCAGATGAGGCCTCACAGATCATCCGCCAGGCAATTGCATCTGGTGCGCAGGTAATTGTCGACACCGTTGGCCTCGGCGCCTTGCTAACAGATGTGTGCGCGGAGAACCTTGACAAGGTATTTTGTTACTCAGGTGCCGATGCTGGCCCCCAGCCAGCGAACTCTGCAAGCTGGTGGCTACCGGATTGGGATCTGGGTTGGGCGGCAGGCGTCGCTGCCGGATTAATGACCAAGTCGAATATCATCGGCGCGGTCGTACCCTACGAGATTCCGATTGCCGTTCAAGGACTCAATGCCTACCTACTTGGTTGCCAGAGTGTGAATCCTGATTGTGTGCTCAAGGTGGTGTACATGAATAGCTACTTTGACCCGCCGGCCGCGACCAAGGCTGCGAAGACCTTAGTGAACGCGGGCGCGGATGTGCTGCGCAACCACACGGATGATGCGAGTTTCTGCAAGGTAGCTGCAGAAGAAGGTGTATACGCCGTAGGCGAATACAACGACTTCGCATCTGCGTGCCCGGACTCGATCATCACCTCGACGGTCTGGGATTTCCAAGACTACATGATTGAGGAGGCTAGGCAGATTCAAGCCGGGGAATTCACCAGCACCGGCGACAGTGGTTTCCCAGAAATTACCCCACTGAAGGGCGCTGACGGCGGCCCACGCCTAGGTACTTTCGGGGCCTTCGTGCCTGCGGATGTCAAGGCGCAGGTCGAGGCAGTCTTCGCTGAAATGGTCGCTGGAAAGAACTTCTTCGTTGGTCCGATCTACGACCAAGAGGGCAAGGAAAGGGTCAAAGCTGGAGTTGAACTTGATGACAAGTTCTTGTTCCATGACTGGGATTGGTACGTGCAGGGGGTTACTGCCAGTGAGGGCTGAGTAGTAGCTAGCGGTACCCATACGGAAACTCCGGACCACGACACCTGTGTCGTGGTCCGGAGTTTCGTGGGAGAGTATTAGTGCCGGTTGAAACCGCTAGGTGTGAGAGAGAGATGTCAAGGGATTTTGGGGCTGGTGCCGAAGTTCAGGACCTTTTCCGGACGACGGCCCGGCGTTTCTCTGAGGCTAAGGCGCCCCTTGACTGGCTAACGATCAGGGCCGATGAAGCCCAGACCCGCCGGGAAGACTACCTGTGGGATGAATTAGTTGATCTGGGCTGGACCGGAATCACCTTCCCGGAGGAAGTCGGGGGTGCCGGACTTCGATTCAGTGATCAAGTGTTCTTATTCGAAGAGCTCGGGCGGGCGCTCTACCCAGGTCCATTCTTCTCGTCCTTTGCCTTGGCGGCTGCCTGCATCGAAACTGACGCGCACCGCGTTGCGGAATTAATCTCCGGTGCGAAGACATTTACGCTGGCCTGGGCGGAGCCCGGGGGCGATCGGCTTATCAATGGTGACGCAGCCATCCTTTGTCGTGCCGAACCGGGTGCCGATGATTGGCAGCTTTTCGGGGTAAAAGTTGCGGTGCCCGATGCCGCCTTGGTGACCAGCGCCGTGGTGCTTGCCCAAGGACCGGAGGGAGCTGGCCTCTTTTTAATCGACCTGTCGGGGCACGGTGTCACGGTTTCGCCGCAGGAAGGCGTTGACGGTACGCGCCGCGAATATGAAGTCAATCTAGAAGGCGTCAGGGCCACCATGTTGGCCACGCCGGCTCAGACTCCGGCGGTGTTGGCGGAAACTAGCCGCCGGGCGCGCCTTGCCGCCACCTTCGAAGCACTCGGGGTCGCAGAGCGGGTTCTTGCTGACGTTGTCAAGTATGCGAGCTCACGCGAGCAGTTCGGCAAACCCATCGGAGCCTTCCAGGCCGTTTCGGGACCACTGGCTGATTGTTTCGTCGCGATTCAATTGGCTCGCGCGCTCGCGGAATGGGGGGTGCTGGCTTTTGACCGGGGTGATCCGGCAATCGATGTTGCCATTGCGGCAGCCAAAGCAAGTGCCTGCGAGGCGGCATCGAAAACCGTCGAGCAGGCCATCCAAGTTTCAGGTGCTATTGGCTTCACGTGGGAGTACCACCTGCATCGCTTCTTGCGGCGCAGCCTCTGGCTCGAATCCTTTGAGGGCCCTTCAACAAATCTGCTGGCGACTGTTGCAGCAGGCGTATTGGATGCGCGATTTACAATCGAAACCGTTGAAGTACTAGATGATGACGATGCGGCAATTTTCAGGGCTGAAGTTCGTGAGTGGATAAGTGAAAACCTAAATGGAGCGGGGAGCGGACTTGATCTGATTGGCTCAATGGAGTCCTATGAGCAGACAAAGCGACTCTGGCGTGCCGCCATGTGTGAAACCGGAAACCTGGTGGCGCATTGGCCGGTCGAATATGGCGGCAAAGGCCTATCGGATGTCTACACGGCCATCTTTCGCGAGGAGGCAATCAAGGCCCATCCGCGGGTTTCGCATGGTGATTGCGGAGTAGATCTGGTGGCACCGTTGCTAATGCGTTACGGCACCGACGCCCAGCGCGAGCGGTTCTTGGAGCCGATCCGCTGGGAATCGGAGATTTGGACCCAGGGCTTCTCCGAACCCAATGCTGGATCAGATTTGGCTGCATTGCAGACCAGGGCGGTCAAGGACGGTGATATTTGGATCTTGAACGGCAATAAGATCTGGGCGACCTACGCTCCGGTCGCTGACTGGATTTTCGTACTTGCCCGAACTGATCCTGAGGCGAAGCGGCACCGCGGAATCTCTTGCTTCCTTGTTGACGCTAAATCTCCAGGTGTTGAGGTTCGTGCTATCCGAGATATTTCCGGCGATAGCGAGTTCGGCGAGATCTTCTTCACCGATGTGCAGGTGCCGGAGACCAATATGCTAGGTGAGGTAAATGCGGGCTGGGGTGTCGCGGTGATGACTCTGGCCCATGAGCGCGTCATTGAGTCCTACGAGGATATTGGTGAACTCGGCTTTGTCTTCGATCGGCTGCTAGATGGGTACCGATTGGTGGAGGAGTGGAATTCTGACCGGGGTGCAGGTGGAGCGGCGGTCGAGAACTCACTCTCCCGGGATCGCTTAGCTAGGTTGTGGTGCCAATTGCAGGCCGTCAGGTTAGTGCAATACCGGTGCGTGCTGGCGCTCGAGCACTCAGATACCCCGCCGTCTGAAAGTGAGATCGTAAAACTTGTTTGGTCTGAAATCGCCCAGGAAGTTGCGAAGCTAGCCGTCGAGCTATTTGCCTCAGGTACGTCTAATCGCGGACCGGGGTCCGACAATTCAGAGTATTGGCGATGGAATTACCTCGTTGCTCGATCCTTGACCATTTACGCCGGTACCTCTGAGATCATCAAAAGTGTCGTAGCTGAGCGCGTGCTCGGGCTGCCGAGATCGCGATAATTGAACAAGTCGAATCCGACCAGCCAAGGGAAGAGAAGAAATGGAACCGAAACTCATTGCACCCGGCGAGGTTAAGCGCGTGGGAGTTGTAGGTGGCGGGGTAATAGGCATTGGCTGGGTACTGCACTATTTGCGGATGGGGTTTGATGTTACGGCCTACGACCCGATGCCGGAAGCCCGAGCTCGCATTCAATCGATGGTTGATGACACTTGGCCGTTGATGGTTGACTTAGGCCTGCGACCTGGTGCTTCCCCGGATCGCTTGCAGATCGTGAGCACTCTAAGTGATGCCGTGTGCAATGCCGACGTGGTTCAGGAGGCGGTACCGGAAGTACCGGAAATGAAGACGCGGGTATTTGCGGAGATGGATCAGTTTGCTCCAGCGCATGCAGTATTGCTAACGAGCACCTCAGGCATCAGCATGACAATTATTCAATCTGAGTCCGAACACCCAGAACGCATGGTGGTAGGCCACCCCTTCAACCCGCCTTACCTTGTCCCGCTTGTGGAGATCCTTGGTGGCGAAAGGACGGCGCCAGCGGCCGTGGAGTGGGCGCGGGAGTTCTATTCGCTCAATGAGAAAGATCCGATTGTGCTGGAGCGTGAGGTGCCCGCATTTATCGCCAGCCGGCTCCAGGAGGCGATGTGGCGTGAGGCGCTGCACATGATTGCGGAGGGTGAGGCAACGGTTGAGCAAATCGACATCAGCGTGCGCCAAGGCCCGGGATTACGCTGGGCGATCACCGGCCCCATGATGAATTTCCACCTGGCCGGCGGCCCGGGTGGGATGGCGCATGTACTTGACCACTTTGGGCCGACATTAACGGAGCCGTGGACAAGATTGGTGGCACCAGAGCTGACGGATGAGTTGCGCCAGCGGGTTATCGATGGATGTGACCGCGAGGCGGCGGGCAGGTCGGTGGCGGATTTGGTGGCAGAGCGGGATAGGTGCCTGGTGGCAATCATGCGTGCCCGGGATGCCATCCAGATCCCGAGTGTGGGCAAGGCACCGGGTCCAACGTCTGGTGCGCCTGCGTGAGAGCGAAGCATGCGGTTCGGGACCTCACCTCGCTTTTCGCTCCGAACTCGATCGCGGTGTTCGGGGCAAGTAGCCGGCAGGGGCGGCCCGGCTGCCAAGTGCTGGAAGCGCTGCAAAGGATTGATCCGGTCAAGCGAATCTACCCGATTACCCCGCGATACGAGGAGATTCTGGGGCTGAAGTGCTATTCGGATATTGGCCAGGCGCCCGTCGCCGAACTCGCCATCATTGCCAGTGCGAGTGATCGAATTGAGACTGAGGTTTCTGCTGCCATTGCCTGCGGGGCCAAAAGTCTTCTAGTTTTCGGTGCGCCGACCGCCAATCCTGAACGGCCCAAGTGGCTGCGTCGAATAGGTGACATGGCTCGCGAAGCCGAGATTAACCTACTGGGGCCGGACACTCTCGGATTTGTCAACTACTCGCAAAAATGCGGAGCCACCTGGGCGATACCTGAACAGATTGAACCGGGCGGTATCGCAATTGTCTCACAGTCAGGCACCGTGTATTGGGAGGCCATCACCAATGATCCGCGCCTAAGGTTTTCTTTTTCCGGCCATAGCGGCTTGGAGTCGACCTTGACGATGGCGGATCTGATCAGGTACTGCCTGTCAATAGATTCCACGCGCGTTGTTGGTATCTACGTTGAGACCGTACGTGATGCGGAAGGTTTTGAGCAATCCTTACTGGAGGCAGCGGAGCGCGAGGTCCCGGTAGTCGCGCTGTATGCGGGGCGCACGGATAAATCGCGAACCCAGATGACGACCCACGCTGGTCGTCTTGCGGGAGGCCGCTCGGACCTAGAAGGCATTTTGAACCGTTACGGCGTTGCCCGGGCCACCTCACCTGATGAGTGGTGGACGACACTTGCGCTCTTAGGCGGTGAGCGCCGCATTGGGACCGGTGGACTTGCCTCGGTGATGGACTCCGGCGGTGGTCTTGCGATGTATTTGGACTTCGCTGAGGAACTCCGGTTGCCCCTGGCGGAATTGAGCCCCGCAACTAGGAACGAGATATCGGGAATTTTGGGCTATGACGGTGAAATTGGCAGTGCGTTGGATTTTTGGATCGGCGACTCGGATAGACATGCGCGAACGGAAAGACTAATGACGACCTTGGCCGCCGACAGTGACACGGCTGCGGTGGTGGCATTCACGACTTACGCTGAGTCCAAGAGTGCTGGCTTCGCTGAAAGCGTGGCGGATGCCTGCTTGCAGGTCCTCACCCAGACCACCAAGCCAATCGTGGCGGCCACCTACACGAGCCGGCAGGCACAGCCAGACCTAATGCTAAAGATCGCAGATGCCGGGATCCCGATTCTCGATGGGATGAAGACCGCCCTTATTGCCTTCAGACACGCCTTTCGGTACCGGTCTTTCCAGGATTTGCGCAAGAGCCAGGCTGGTAAAGACGCTGCCGCAGAGGTCATGGACATTGGTCAGGTTGAATCGTGGAAGCGGCGGTTTGCTGGGGCTGCGCAACTTGACGAAGCTGATGCATTTGCACTTCTGTCGGATTTTGATGCTCCATGCGTGCGAACAATCCGCGCAGACACCGTGGAGGGTGCGGTGTCTGCTGCCGGTGAGCTGGGGTATCCGGTGGTCCTGAAGACCGACGAGGGCCTCGCGCATAAAGCGGCACATGGTGGGGTCCATCTATCGCTCCAGGACTGCGATGCTGTTCGGAGTGCCTACACGAAAGTGGCTGCAGACCTCGGCCCCAAGGTCATCATCGCCCCGATGGCTTCTGGCCACGAGATCGCAATCGGAATGGTCTTCGGCCAATTTGGACCGACCATGATGATCAGTGCAGGTGGAGTGTTCATTGAACTACTAAAGGATCGCTGTTATCTACTTGGGCCGGTCTCGCCCGAAGAGGTAAAACATTCGGTGGACGATCTGCAGGTGATGCAGGTGATTTCAGAGTCTTTAGGGTCGAACTCGGTTGGCCAAACGGAATTGTATGAGCTTATCAGCAGAATTTCACACCTTGCATGCGCCTTTGACGGGGTGCTGAGCGAACTTGATATCAATCCGGTGCTGGTGAGCGCTAGTGGATGCGTTGCAGTGGACGCGCTCATTGGTTTGTCAGCTGACTGATTTAATTCTGAAGGGGAGTTGACGGCAATGGCGACGGTGCGAGTTGAGGAACGAGGACACGTCCTTGAAGTCACATTGGATAAGCCGAAGGCGAACGCCATCGATGGGCCGACCAGCCGGGCGATGAGCAAGATCTTCGTTGAATTTCGCGATAACCCAAAGTATCGAGTGGCGATCTTGACCGGTGCTGGCGAGCGCTTCTTCTGCGCCGGCTGGGACTTGAAGGAGATCTCTGATAGGGGTGAACCCGACACTGACTTTGGTGAAGGCGGCTGGGGTGGGCTGCAGGAGTTGCCAGGGCTCAACAAGCCGGTTATAGCGGCAGTGAACGGGATGGCACTTGGCGGCGGATTTGAACTGGCACTGGCTGCGGATCTCATTGTCGCGGCCGATCACGCGCAGTTTGCGCTCCCCGAAATCAAGGCGGGGATTTTGGCCGATGCGGCTACGGTGAAACTCCGCAGGCGCATGCCGTACCACGTTGCGGTGGATTTGCTGATGACCGGCAGGTGGATGGATGCCCAAGAAGCCAAGCAGTGGGGCCTATTGCGTGAAGTGGTGCCGCTAGCGGACCTGCTGGCCACCGCGCGCGAGCTAGCGGACATGATCGCGGCCGGCCCCCCGCTGCTTTACCCAGCAATCAAGGAGACTCTCCGGGAGACCGAGGAGATGATGGTCCAAGAGGCTTTCGACGAGGTCAACAGCGGGCGCCTGAAAGCGGTTGCGAAACTTTATGCCAGCGAGGACACCATTGAAGGTGCGAAGGCCTTTGCTGAAAAGCGCGACCCGGTATGGAAGGGACGTTAGCCTCGCGAACCGCCAGCCGCCGAACTAACGAAGCAGCCGGTCGCGGGCTTCTTCGGCGCTGGCTAGTTTGCCGCCGAGGCGTTGCACGATTTCCTTGGCCCGGGTCACCAGATCAGCGTTGGAGGCCAACACACCGCGATCTAGGAACAAATTGTCCTCGAGGCCAACTCGCAGGTTGCCGCCCATCAACATGGCTTGCGCGACCATTGGCATTTCCATACGACTGATTGCGAAGCCACTCCAGTGCGAGCCCGCAGGTAGGTGGTCACGCATAGTTTGCATAGCCTCAGGAGTTGCCGGCGCTCCGTAGGTCAGGCCAAGGCAAATCTGGAACAAAGCCGGGGAGGCGATTAGACCCTCGGTTATTAGGCGCTTGGCGAGTTCAATATGACCAAGATCAAACACTTCGAGTTCGGGCTTAACCCCCAATTCCATTATTCGCTTTGCGCTTGCGCGCAGGTACGACGGTGTCATCACATAGAGCATGCTGTCGTCATCGAAATTCATGCTGCCGCAATCGAGTGAGCAAATATCCGGGCGCAACTCCTCAACATGCACCAGACGTTCCATTGGCCCAACAAAGTCACCACCGGGGGCGGGAGTGTCATTGGCGCCATCGGCTCCGACGATCATGTCACCGCCCATGCCAGTGGTCAGGTTGATCACGACGTCGATCTTGCTATCGCGGATTCGCTCGACCACCTCGCGGAAGTAGGCAGGCTTTCGGCTACCTTGCCCGGTTTCGGGTTCGCGCACATGGATATGGACGATCGCTGCGCCGGCTTTCGCGGCCTCGATGGCGGCGGTGGCTACTTGCTCTGGGGTAACCGGCAGGTCTGGGTGTTTTGCCAGGGTGTCGCCGGCACCGGTGACGGCGCAGGTGAGGAATGGCTCCCAATTAACGGCACTGACGGTCATCGGCTTTTCCGCTCTGTTGGTGTAGGGCACTGATGGCATAGCCTTACGGGTCCAGTGACTATAGCAAAAGAAACAAGTGACGTCACTATCTGTTATATTCTGGGCCTGAGGGCTGACAGCACGCGGCTGGAGGGGCTTTGATGGGGACCCGCCGAGGCCCGGTGCCGGTCGGCGCAGCGAACCTGCCGTCGAGCGTGCGGATCTGGGAGGTCGGCCCCCGCGACGGCCTGCAAAACGAGCAGCAGGTCATCGACACCGAGCGCAAGGTGGCCTTCATCGATCGGCTCAGTGCCGCGGGGTTGCCGGTGATCGAGGCCACGAGCTTCGTGCGGGCCGATCGGATCCCGCAGTTGGCCGATGGCCCCGAAGTGATGTCTCGGATAACCCGCAGGGCCGGGGTGCGGTACCCGGTGCTGGTGCCAAATGATCGGGGCTTGACCGCGGCGGTGGCAGCCGATGCCCGCGATATCGCAGTGTTTGCCAGTGCCACGAATACTTTCGCGGAACGAAACTTGGGGCGCACCCTCGCCAACCAGATGGAGATGTTCACCCCGGTGGTGCAGCGGGCGGTTGGGCTGGGTATCTCGGTGCGCGGTTACGTCTCAATGTGTTTTGGTGATCCGTGGGAAGGCCTGGTTGAGCCTCGGCAGGTTGTCGACGTCTGCCGGCAACTCGTAGATGTTGGGTGTGGTGATATCAGCTTGGGCGACACCATCGGGGTGGCAACACCGGGGCAGGTTGGTGAGTTGATCGCGCTACTTGTTGACGCTGGTATCGGGATTGACCGCATCGGCGTGCATTTCCACGACACCTACGGGCAGGCACTTGCCAATACTCTGGCGGCGCTGCAGGCCGGGGTCAGCACCGTCGATGCCGCAACCGGTGGGCTGGGCGGTTGCCCGTATGCCGAGTCGGCGACCGGCAACCTTGCGACCGAAGATCTGGTTTGGCTGCTTGATGGCCTCGGCATCGAAACGGGAGTCGACCTCGGCGCCCTCGTCGAGGCCTCGACCTGGCTCGCGCGTTATCTGGGCCGGCCGGTGGCCTCGCGGGTGGCCCAGGCCCTGGGCACTACCGCCTAGCCCGGCGGATCGGGCAAGATGGCGGCGTGAGCACCAGCCCCGCCCAACCAGAACTGATCGAGGCCTTGGCCCAGATCGTCGGCGATGCGCACCTATATATGGATGCTGATCGGGTGGCCCCGTTCGTCACCGATTGGACGCGGCGCTTTGGCGGGCCGTGCCTTGCGGTGGTGCGGCCGGCCGGTGCCGCCGAAGTGGCCGACATCCTGCGGGCCTGCGCGGCCGCGGGGGTGCCGGTGCTACCCCAGGGCGGTAACACTGGGCTGGTGGGCGGGTCGGTGCCGGCCGCGAGTGGGCAGCAACCCCCGGTGATCATTTCGCTGCTTCGACTCACCGGCCTGGGCGCGGTTGACGACCTTGCCGGTCAAGTCACCGTCGGCGCCGGCGCCACCTTGGGGGAG
>SXGS01086611.1_pt1 | contig 30010 bp, 29 predicted proteins | sample 3174681 | NCBI WGS metagenome assembly SXGS01 (sample SAMN11356861, study PRJNA531348) | freshwater metagenome | isolation source: freshwater sample F1-80 | place: China: Fuxian Lake, Yuxi | collected 2017-12-25 | reverse complement strand
GTGTCGCAGTAGTGCCAGGCTCCGCTTTCGGCTCAGAAGATTATTTCAGAATTTCATTTGCAACCTCTATGTAAAATTTAGTAGAAGCCATGAAACGTATCAAGCGCGCCCTCTCTGTTTAAATAAGGCATCAATTCAAGTATAATTTATGCCTTGAATAAGTTGACCTTTAAGCAATAACCACCTTATGATCTCGTTTCTTAATTCCTCGATAGCTCAGTTGGTAGAGCAACGGACTGTTAATCCGTGTGTCCCTGGTTCGAGCCCAGGTCGAGGAGCCAAATTAAAAAAAGCCCACATTCATGGGCTTTTTTATTTTAGGTAAATAAGTTTGATATAACGGTAATAAGTACCTTCAGCTACAGAAATTGCAAGCATCAAGCCCTCTCGGCCATCTAAAAAGCCTAACCTTAAAATATAAGTTCGAACAAAAGCCCATAAAGCATGAAAAATTGCCTTTTTAAGGCTGCCCTTTGCTCCTCTATCTTTAAGATCTCTTGCACCCAAACTTGAATAAATATTAATTTTTTTTAAAACTGTTTCGAAATCTTGATAAGAATAATGAATGAGAGATTCTGACAAATGACCAATTTCATACTTAGTTATCAAATGCTCATGCACATGATGCGATGAAAACTTAGCACTCCCTTTTTTAAACAGTCTTTTTGTCCTATCTGGACGCCATCCAGAAAACTTTATAAATCTTGAAACAAAAAAAGAACTACGAGGAACGTCATATATGTCAAAATTCGATCGATTAATCGTTTTTAAAATTTCTTGCTTAAGCGCCGGTGGAATTCTCTCATCAGCATCTAAAGAAAATATCCACTCATACTTAGCTAGTTGAATAGCTATATTTTTGTATTGACCATAACCCTTCCAGGGCCTGGTGAAAACTTTAGCACCCAATTTCTTTGCAAGTAAAATAGTATTATCAGAACTACCTGAATCTAAAACAATTATCTCATCTGCAAAATTCGCACTTTTAATGCAATCAGCTATATTTTTAGATTCATTCTTTGCAATGATAATGACTGAGAGTCTAGGCATTAATTTAGTGACTAATAGTTAATTTAAAGGTAGATTATTTAATTAGATTATAACAACTAATAAAATCAAAAAATAAATTTATAGAAAATTAGATTAATAAATGGTCAATGTAAAAAAAGATATTGTTTGTATTGGTGGTGGCATTATGAGTATCACTCTAGCAAAACTATTGCAAGAAATAGATCCTAGTAGAAATATTACCCTCTACGAAAAGCTTGCTTCTTGTGCCCAAGAGAGCACTCAATCAATCAATAATGCTGGGACAGGACATGCGGGGTATTGCGAACTAAACTATACGCCAATAAATAGCCATCAAAATGTCTCCATACACCGTGCATTAAAAATCAATAGAGAATTTGAAGTATCCCTTCAATTTTGGAGTTTTTTAGCAAAAAAATATCAAAACTTTAAGTCAAAATCATTTATTACCCAAGTTCCACATATAAGTCTTGTTAGAGGTGAGAAAAATATTTCTTTTTTAAAAAAAAGGTATGAAGCACTTAGTAAGAGTATTTTGTTTCAAGGCTTACAATTTTCTTGCGATAAAGAAACGATAAAAAAATGGGCACCGCTTATTGATGTCGCATCAAAAGATGAAATCGCTATGACTAAATATGAGTTTGGAAGTGACTTAAACTTTGAATCATTAAGCCATCAAATGTTAAAAATTTTATACACAAATAAAAATTTCTCGATTCATACTCTTCACGAAATCAAATCTATATCACAAAAAAATGATAAAACCTGGAACATAAAAATATATAACATTAAAACTAAAGAGTTAATTTTAGTAAATGCTAAATTTATTTTTATTGGTGCTGGTGGAGCGACAATCCACCTTCTTCAAAAAAGTAACATTAAAAATCAAAAAGGTTATGCAGGCTTTCCTGTTAATGGAGAGTGGTTAATATGTAAAAATCCATCTCTCACAAAAAAACACTTTTCAAAAATATATGGCCTAGCCGGGCCAAAAGCGCCACCAATGTCAGCACCCCACCTAGACCTAAGAATTATTAATGGAAAAAAACAGCTTATGTTTGGACCATTTGCAAGTTTCACATTCAAATTTCTAAAAACAGGTTCTTATTTAGATTTGGTGAAATCAATCAATATTCGTAATATTTTTCCCATACTGCAGGTATTTTTATCTAATCTCAATCTTCTAAGCTACCTCATTAAGCAATCGACTAATTCATACGAGGATAAAATTAATATGCTTAGAGAATTTTTTCCATTAGCTATTAAAAAAGATTGGCAATTAGTTTCCGCTGGCAAGAGAGTTCAAATTATAAAACCATATAAAAAAATAGGTGGTAAATTAGAATTTGGTACTGAGATTGTTTGGTCAGATGATGCTTCTCTTGCAGCTTTATTAGGAGCTTCCCCTGGCGCCTCAACTTCTGTTTATTCAATGTTAACTGTGATCGAAAAAAGTCTTAAGGGAAAGATCAACCCAAAAATCTGGAAAAATAAAATTGAAAAGATGGCACCTTCTTACAAACAAGACTTAGATAAGAAGCCGACTTTATTTACTAAGGCTAGATTATCAACCTACAAAACGCTTGGATTTAGGATTTAGAGCGCTGTCGTCTAATTTCAGATAGTACAATACCGCTAGCAACACTTACATTCAAACTTTCAATCGCTCCTAACATAGGTATTTTAATTAAGAAATCACACACTTCTTTGGTTAATCTTCTTAATCCATTCCCCTCAGAACCAAGAACGACTGCAATTGGTCCTTTAAAGCTTGTCTCATAAATAGACTCTGCACCATCTTCTGCAGTTCCTATTACTAGTACACCTCGATTTTTGAGTTCACGAATAGTTCTTGCTAAATTTGTAACTACAATAAAAGGAACCGATTCTGCAGCACCTGAAGCAACTTTTCTTACAGTAGCATTTAATCCTACTGCTCGATCTTTAGGTGCGATTACTGCGTGAACTCCCATGCCATCCGCAACGCGTAAGCAAGCTCCTAAATTATGTGGGTCTTCTACACCATCTAATATGAGAAAAAAAGCTGGCTCAGTAAGATTACTCTCCAGAATATCCTCGACTGTTTTATAAGGAATAACCAAGGGTATAATTTTTGCAACTACACCCTGATGCTTTGACTGTGGCGCAATTCCATCAAGTCTTGTGCGATCAATCATTAATACACGAATATTATTTTCTTTGGCTAATTCTAAAATCTCTTTGGTCCTTGGATCATTTCGCTCATTATCCAAATATATTTCTTGAATACTTCTTGAGGATTGCCTTAATTGACTAATAATTGGATGAAATCCAAAAATGATTTGACTTTGAGACATATTATTTTGCTCTTAATATCTTTTTATTTTTAGGTGATCTAGAAGTTTTCTTTTTACTTTTGTTTTTAAAAGAATGATTTTTCTTTTTATAGATAGTCTTTTCTTTAAAGAAGTTTTTTGGTTTTTTATCTATAGAGTGAGATTTTTTTACCTCTTGATGACTCTCGAGGCTAAAATCTATTTTACTAAGCTCAAGATCTACACGAACTAATTTTACTTTGAGCCTATCTCCCAAACGATAGACAACATGAGACCTTTCTCCAACTAAGATGTGCCTTGCTTTATCATAGGTAAAGTAATCGTTACCTAATTCTGTGACATGAAGCAAGCCTTCAATATAAATATCATCAATAGATACAAATAATCCAAAACTTGTAACCCCTGCAACAGTCCCCTCATATATCTCACCAATTTTGTCTTGCATGAAGTAACACTTAAGCCAAGAAGATACATCACGCGTAGCATCATCAGCTCTTCTTTCCGTCTGAGAACAATGCTGACCTAAAAGATGCCAGTTTGATGTAGTCATTTTCTTTTTTTCAAGTATAGCTTTAATGGCACGATGAATTAAAAGATCTGGGAATCGCCGAATAGGTGAGGTGAAATGTGCATATGCTTCATAAGCTAAACCAAAATGACCAATATTGTCAGGACTATATACAGCTTGTTGCATTGATCTTAATAAAACTGTCTGCAATAAATGTTCATCTGGCCGCCCTTTAATTTTTTTAATTAAAGCGTCATAATCTTTAATGCTTGGCTTGGCTCCCCCAGTCAACATAAATCCAAACTCTGCTAAAAATGTTTGGAGATTTTCTAAGCGTTCTTCAGTGGGTCCTTCATGAATTCTATAAAGTGCAGGATGTTCATGCTCTATCAAAAAATTTGCTGCGCACACATTAGCAGCTAACATACACTCTTCGATAAGCCTTTGAGCCTCATTTCTGGTAACTGACTCAATTCGATCAATTTTTCCTTGATCGTTAAAAATCATAATAGTTTCAGATGAATCAAATTCAATAGCACCTCTATGTTGTCTTTGCTTAGAGAGTATTTTATATACTGACTCAAGATTTTTAATGTGGGGGATAATAGATTGATATTTTTTTGTTAACTCTGACGAAGACTCTTTTAACAGAACACTTACGTCGGTATAAGTCATTCGTGCTTTTGACTCCATAACAGAGGGATAGAATTTATAAGAAGTAACTTTTCCATACTGATCAATCAGCATATCGCAAATCATGCACAATCGATCGACGCTAGGATTAAGGGAACAAAGACCGTTTGAAAGAGCCTCTGGCAACATGGGAATGACTCTTCTAGGGAAATAAACTGAATTGCCTCTTTCAAAAGCCTCTTTGTCTAAAATATTATCAGGTTGTACATAAAAACTTACATCAGCAATGGCTACAACTAGTCGCCAATTTTTACCGATGCTTTCCGCATAAACTGCATCATCAAAATCTCTGGCGGTTTCTCCATCAATAGTGATGAGAGGCAAGTCACGCAAATCTACTCTTCCTTTAAAATCTTTTTCAGACACTTTTTTAGAAAAAGATTCAGCAATACGAATCGTTTCATCAGAAAAATTATAAGGGAGCTGATGCTTTCTTAAAGCAATCTCAATTTCCATGCCGCTATCTGCATAATTACCAAGTATTTGGATAACTTTACCCATGGGTCTGGATTTGAACGAGGGTTGAGCGGTAATTTCAATTATAACAATTTGACCTGGTTTAGCCTCCATATCTAGGTGGTATGGAATTAGAAAGTCTTGATTAATTCTTTTGTCTTCTGCAGCTACAATTGTGACGCCTTGACCTTGCACTACCCTTCCGACTAGGGTCTCATTTTTCCTCTCAAGAATCTCAATAATCTTACCTTCAGGGCGACCTTTTCTGTCAAGTCCTGTAGTTTGGACCATTACACGATCGTTATGAAGCACCTGCATCATTTCTCTTGAGGATAAGAAAATATCAGCTCCCTCATGATCTGGAATAAGAAATCCAAATCCATCTGGGTGACCTTGAACACGTCCTGGAATAAGGTTTAATTTCTCAGCGATGCAAAAATCGTCCTTGCGATTTCGCATAATTTGCCCCTGTCTTTCCATAGCTCGAATACGCTTATTAAATGTTTCAGATTCATCATTTGTGATTTCAAGTAATTCGTTGAGTCGTGAAATGGAAAGGGGGACACCTTGATCAGCCATTACTTTTAAAATCAATTCACGACTTGGAAGTGGCTTTTCATAATACATAGCCTCCCGTGCTTTTTGAGGATCATCAAATCGTAATGATTTATTTTTTTTGCTCATAAGTTTGTCATTGTGACATTAAATTAAAGAAAAATTAGATGCTTTTAATTCAAAGCATATAATTGAGAAAGATTTCGACCTAACCCTCTGCAATCTAAGCCGTATCCAAATACAAAACGATCGGGTACTTTAAGACCAATAAAATTTGCAGAATAAGATTTTTTTTTCTTAATCTCTTTGTCAAATAAGACAGCAGTATAAATTTCTTTAGCTTTCATAGTTCGACATATTGCTGCAATTTCATTAAGCGTAATACCTTCATCTAAGATATCGTCAAGAATCAAAATAGTTTTACCCATAATATCTTTAGGCGGCTTAATAAGCCAATGAATTAGAGTGCCTGTAAGTCCTTTCTGATAACGTGTCACATGAATAACACTATATTGAATATTTTTTTCTAAGCGAGGTAAAAGCTGACCTGAAAAAATCAGTGCGCCATTCATAACACAAAGAATATAAAGATTATCTGCTTTAATGGTCTGATTAATTTGATCTGCAATATTCTGTATTGCATTTTTGATTTCAATTTCTGAATAAAGCACAGAAGATTTACTAATTAATGTTTGGATGGTATCCATTAACTAATAAACTTAATCATGATACTGATTTTAGAAATGCAATAAATTCTTTTCCAATTTCAGGGTGTTTTTTTGAAAACTCGACATTAGCTTTCATAAAGCCTAATTTATCTCCACAATCATAGCGTTTTCCTTCAAATTGATATGCAAAGATAGATTGTTGACTTAAAAGCATTTGAATAGCGTCAGTGAGCTGAATTTCAGCACCCTGCCCAGGTTTAATTTTTTCTAAACAATCGAAAATTTCTGGATTGAAAATATATCGGCCAATTACACCTAAAGTGGATGGTGCATCTTTTGGCTGAGGCTTTTCTACAATAAAGTTAATTTTATATAAATTATCTTTAGCGCTATTCACATTCACAATACCATATTGTACAGTTTTTTCTTTTGGGATATCTTCTATTGCTATAACTGAAGCCTGTTCTTTTTGATATTGAGTAATCAATTGTTTTAAAACTGGGGTATTAGCATCTGTTAAATCATCGGCTAATAGAACAGCAAACGGCTCATCATTAATAATTTTTTTTGATTGAAGAACAGCATGACCTAAACCTAAAGGTTCCGATTGTCTTACATAAATACATTTCACATGAGAAGGGATAATGGATCGTATAGATTCCAACAAAAAGTTTTTATTAGATGCCATAAGACTAGCCTCAAGCTCAATATTCTTGTCAAAATGATCTTCAATCGATCTTTTGTTACGACCGGTGACAAAAATAAGCTCTGTAATGCCAGATTGTATAGCCTCTTCGACTGCATATTGAATTAAAGGTTTATCAACAACTGGAAGCATCTCTTTTGGATTAGCTTTTGTGGCTGGTAAAAAACGTGTCCCGAGACCAGCTACCGGAAGCACCGCTTTTTTTATCACTACCATATGTAAAAAATCACTTTCATAGAGATAAAATTTAAATATTTAACTTTAAATTATTATAAATATATGTATAAATTAAATAATTTAATTCCATTTATTTTTTTCCTCAGCATCAATTTTTTTAGCATCTACCCAATATGATTTTTGATTGGTAATCTCTTTTTTCCAAAATGGAGCGTCTGTTTTCAAAAAATCGATAATAAAATGACAAGCTTCAAAAGCTTCTTTACGATGTTTTGCAAAAACAATAACCCCTACAATGGGCTCACCTAAGTTTAATTTGCCATACCGATGCACAATATAAATATCATCCACATTCCATCGTCTTATCGCTAAGGACTCAATATTTAATAATGCCTTTTCAGTCATCCCAGGATAGTACTCTAATTCGAGTCTATCCAGCTTTTCATTCTGGTCATCAAAATCTCTAACATAACCCTCAAAGGTCACTGAAGCACCGCTATTATGAAGTTTTTTTAGTTTTTGACTGATACTTTGTAAGTTAAATAACTCTTCTTGAACGCAGACTGTCATGATTAACCACCCGTGATAGGCGGAAAAAAGGCGATTTCATCATTAGCACTTATCATATGACTGACTTCTACTAACTCCTGATTTACTGCCATTCTGAGTGAGGATGACATACCAAAAATAACTTGCCATTGACTTCCTCTATATTTTAAAAATTCTATCAAATCAGCGACTGTCCTAACATCACCTCCAATATCAATTTCTTCTTTATCAATACCTAAAACTTCTCTCACTTTTGCAAAATAAAATATCTTAACTTTCATCTTTATTTTGCTCCTCTTGTCTTACATAAATTTCTTCTTCGAATTCTAATAAAGCATTCGGATCATCTTTCAATTCCACTCGCTCAATTTGGGAAAAACGTCTTGAAATTTTTTGGCTTGTAACATGAACATCTTGAGCATGCTCATGAGCTTGTCTAATATTATCAGCTAATTTTTTCATGCGGAGATCAAATCGCTCAAATTCCTGCCCTAATCTTCCAAGTTCTGCTTTAATAATATGAACTTGTTTTCTTGTCTCAACATCTTTTAATACAGCCCTTGCTGTATTAAGGACTGCCATAAGCGTCGTCGGCGATACTAGCCATACCCTCTGACTCATTGCCTCTTCAATTAAATCAGAATGGTAAGCATGTATCTCTGCAAAAACAGCTTCGGCAGGAATAAACATTACAGCTCCGTCGGAAGTCTCATTAGAAATAATGTACTTGCTCGCAATATCATGAATATGTTTTTTAATATCAAGCTTAAATTGTTTCTGCGCATTTTTAATTTCATCAGGGGGCAAGTTGCTATCTAACATTTTTCTATAGCTTTCCAAAGGAAATTTAGAATCAATTGCAACCGTGCCTGTGGGTTCTGGTAAATATAAAACACAATCTACACGATTACCATTTGAAAAAGTATGTTGCATCGAAAATGAATTGGGTGGCAAAGAGTTACGAACAAGACTTTCAAGTTGCACCTCTCCGAATGCCCCCCTAGATTTTTTATCGCCCAATAATTCTTGAAAGCTCACAATATTGTTGGTGAGACCGTCTATTTTTTTTTGGGCTTCATCTATAGTAGAGAGTTGTTTCATGACACGATCAAATGTATCGTTTGTTTTTTTAAACCCTTCCTCTAGGCTTTCTTTTACCTTACTATCAATATCATGTAATCTCATATTGAGTAGATTTTTTAATTGGTTAGTAGCACTATCCATAGTGTTACGAACAATTTCACCTTGAATCTTTCCTTGCTCAGAGAGTGTCACATTGAGGCGATCTGTTAACTTATTTAAACTATCGTTCAAGCCTACAAGTATTTCCCGATGCTTTTCTTCCAGTGCTTTTAACATTAATCCATCAGGGGATTGATTTTGAAAGCGCCATAATAAATAACCAGCCAAAACACACAATAAGACCAAAAGAATTAGAATAAAATTAAGCATAAATTGATTATAACGGATGCCTTTTTAAGGTTTTTAATTATTAAATATATGAAAAATGATTGATTTTTGTCATAGGAACACGCGCTTTGAATTTGTCGAGTTCTCCTTGAGGTAACTTTATGGTCAGGCTCACTTTTTCACCAAAAGTTTTGTCTAAAATACTTCCATACATTGAATAAATTACATGAGTATAATTATGTAAATGATTGTAATTAATAATTAATTTTAATTTAAAATATTCAATATAAGGCTCAATCACAGAATGTATTAAAGCGAGTTTCCCAGTACCTCCATAGGCTTTTGTGAGCCCCCCTGTACCTAAATTAATACCGCCATAATAGCGAATGACACCGATACCTCCACCTACAATTTGGTGGGAATCGATTAATTGCAATAAAGGTTTTCCAGCAGTCCCAGAGGGTTCGCCTGCGTCTGACCAATAAGGCTCGAATCCATAATTTGTTTTAAGTTGATAAGCAAAAGCTAAATGACTTGCATGAGGATGCTCTTTCGCGATAAGTTGCAACGCATGCAAAATATCTTGTTTTGTTTCACCTATGAATGAGTATCCAATAAATCTAGATTTTTGAATTGTTTGCTCTTGTGATGAAACACTCTTAAAACAATTCATTTCTTCAACTTAATCCCTCTAGAACACCTTGGCGGTTTAATCGAATGTATTCACTTGCAGGAGATTTTGGTAGTCCTGGCATTGTCATAATCTCACCGCAAATCGCTACTACAAAACCTGCGCCTCTAGCTAGCCTTAATTCCCTTATCACGAGTGTATGATTTTTTGGTGCACCTCGCTCCTTAGGATCACTTGAAAACGAAAATGGAGTTTTAGCAATACAAATAGGAAACTTTGCATAATTTTTCTCAAGCAATGAGAGATCTTTTAAAGCATCTTCTGAAAATTGCACTTTATTTGCATGATAAATTTTTGTAGCAATAGCCATAATTTTTTCTTCTAAACTTAAATGATCTTCATATATAAATTTAAATGCCTTTGGGGTATTTAATTGATCTAAAACAGCAAGGGCTAAATCTTTTGCTCCCTCAGCACCATCTGACCAGTGTGTACATAAAATTGCTTTAAATCCCATTTGTTCTATTGAGGATAGTAGCCACTTTATTTCTCTTTCTGTATCAGAATTAAATCGGTTGATTGAAACTACAACATCTAACCCATAGTGCTGTGAGCAATTTTCAATATGGCGCTTTAGATTATTAAATCCCATTTCGAGTGCTTTTAAATTTTCCTGATTCAATTCAGATTTATCTATGCCCCCATGAAATTTTAGTGCACGAATAGTAGCAACTAAAACAATAATGTCAGGCTTAATACCAGATTGTCTGCATTTGATATCAATAAATTTTTCCGCGCCTAAATCAGCTCCAAATCCTGCTTCCGTCACCACATAATCAGCTAACTTTAATGCCGTTTTTGTTGCTATGAGTGAATTACATCCATGAGCAATATTGGCAAATGGGCCTCCATGAATAAAAGCTGGTGTTCCATGAAGTGTTTGAACAAGGTTTGGCAGAAATGCATCTTTTAATAAGGCTGTCATAGCGCCTTCTGCTTTTAAATCTTTAGTATAAATAGATGTTGCATCTTTTCTTTTCGCAACCTCAATCTCACCTAAGCGATATTCAAGATCATCCAATGATTGTGCTAAACAAAAAATCGCCATCACTTCGCTTGCGACTGTAATATCAAAGCCTGTATTTCTATCTTGTTGACCAAGCTTTAATTCAATATTGCGTAAAGTGCGATCATTCATATCTAGACATCGTCTAAATGAAATTTGATCAATATCAATATTTAATTCATTACCGTGATAAATATGATTATCAATCAATGCAGCTAAAAGATTATTGGCGGAGGTTATGGCGTGAAAATCACCTGTAAAATGAAAATTAATTTTTTCCATAGGTGCTACTTGCGCATACCCGCCGCCAGTTGCGCCCCCCTTCATACCAAAAACAGGCCCTAAAGAAGGTTCACGAAGACAAACCACTGATTTTTTACCTATTAAATTAAGTGCGTCACCCAATCCAATTGTTGTAGTTGTTTTCCCCTCCCCTGCAGGTGTAGGACTCATTGCCGAAACTAAAATTAGTTTAGATGATTTATTCTCTTGCAATGTGTTTATAAAAGAAGATTTTAATTTAGCTTGATAATCACCATAAAAATCTAAATCGTTTGCTTTGATATCCAGTGATTTTAAGATTTCATTAATCGGTTTTAATTCTGCTGCGTTGTTAATGTCTAAATCAGATTTCATAAAATCTCCAAATTAAATAATTTCTTGTTCTAACATCATTCTCTTAATGGTTTGTTTTGTATATTGAGGTGTAAACATTTCAATAAAGTCATACATAAAACCCCTTAAGAATGCATCACGCCTGATTCCAAGATAAGTTGTACTTGTTGGGAATAAATGACTTACATCAACACTCACAAGCCCAACATCTCTTTTTGAATCATAAGCCATTTGAGCAATAAGACCAATACCTAATCCCAGATTCACATATGTTTTGATCACATCAGCATCAATCGCAGTTAATACAATATTAGGTGTGAGTCCTGCATCATGAAAAACTTTTGAAACGATGGTGCTTCCAGTAAATGCGTAGTCATAAGTAATTATCGGGTAAGTAGCAAGTTTTGTAAGAGAAATGAATTTTTCTTTAGCCAAAGGATGCTTTGCAGACATCACAAGGCAGCGATTCCATGTATAGCAGGGTATACAAAATAATTTTTCATTTTTGCTAATTGACTCAGTAGCAATACCGATATCTGCTTCACCTTTAATAACTTGATCAGTCACTTGATTTGGATTTCCCTGATGAATATTAAGTTTTACCTCAGGATAATTAACCATAAATGCTTGAACAACATTAGGCAATTTATAACGCGCTTGCGTATGAGTTGTTGCAATGGTTAGTTCACCAATGTTTGAATGACTAAATTCTGCACTCACTTGCTTAATAGTTTTAACCTCACGAATCACTTCACTAATACGCTGATAAACATGTTGTCCTGGCTCTGTTAACCCTATCAAACGTTTGCCATGTCTCAAGAAAATATGAAGGCCTATTTCTACTTCAAAAAGTTGAATTTGTTTACTGACACCGGGCTGAGAGGTATGAAGAGCGTCGGCAGCTTTGGAAATACTAAAATTATTTTTCACTACCTCAAAAATACAGCGCATTTGCTGGAGTTTCATATCTTTTCCTATATAACTAAAAAGTATAATGATACAATATTATATTATTAATTGATAATATCAAAATTTGTTATATTTATGACTACTTTAGCATCAACAAATACATTTTTAATAGGGTGACATGGATATTGGCTTTATATTTTCAGGGTTTTTAGTGGGTCTTCTTGTAGGCCTAACCGGCGTTGGTGGTGGGTCACTTATGACACCCATTCTTGTTTTATTCTTTCATATTAAACCAGCTCTGGCAGTGGGCACTGACCTTCTCTACGCATCGATCACTAAGTCTGTTGGTATTTTTACTCATGGAAAACTAGGTAATATTGACTGGAAAATTGTCAAAAGACTTATGATAGGAAGTATTCCCGCTTCTATTTTTACCACCTATTATTTAAAACAAATTGATGTGACATCTTCGGGAGCTGTCGATATTATTAAATTCTATTTAGGCATTGCCTTATTATTGACTTCTATTGCTGTCATCTTTAGGCCTTTTTTAATTGAGAAATCGAAAATCACCCTTCTGAAAACAAATACTGCTATGGAAGTCTCAACAATTCTCCTAGGATTAATCTTAGGTGTCCTAGTGACCTTAACCTCGGTCGGTGCAGGGGCGCTTGGAATTACAGCTTTATTACTTATTTATCCTAAAATAGGCATTACAAAGATTGTTGGAACCGATATTGCCCATGCAGTGCCATTAACCCTTATTGCAGGCCTTGGTCATGCTAGTTTAGGAACTGTGGATTACTCTCTTTTAGGCGTACTTTTAATTGGATCCATTCCAGGAATTTATATTGGTAGTCATTTAAGCGCAAAAGTAAGCGAGCAATCTGTTCGCTATGTATTAGCCTTGATCTTAATTTATGTCGGCCAAAAACTTATTTTTCATTAAAAAATAATAAAGAATAATTTATGTATCAGTACGATGTTATCGATCAAACTATTGTCAATGAGCGCGTTTCTCAATTTCGTGATCAAACTGCACGCTACCTGAATGGAAAACTCACTGATGATGAATTTAGACCACTTCGCTTACAAAATGGTCTTTATATTCAGCGACACGCACCTATGCTTCGCATTGCAATCCCCTATGGTCTTCTATCTTCAAAGCAATTACGAAAATTGGCAGATATTGCAGACCGCTTTGATCGTGGATATGGTCACTTTAGTACAAGACAAAATTTACAACTCAATTGGCCTAAGTTAGAAGAGACTCCCGATATTTTAGAAGAACTTTCTAAAGTTGAAATGCATGCTATTCAGACCTCTGGAAATTGTGTTCGAAATATAACTACTGATCAATATGCAGGGGTGGCTCCTGATGAAATTATTGATCCAAGAGCGATTGCTGAAATCTTAAGGCAATGGAGTACTTTTCATCCTGAATTTTCACATTTACCTCGTAAATTTAAAATTGCAGTATCAGGGAGCAAACAGGATCGAGCTATTGTGCAAGCTCACGATATTGGCCTTGAATTTTATTATGACAAAGAAGAAAAAATGGCCATTCGTGTATGGGTAGGTGGTGGCTTAGGAAGAACACCCATTCTTGGATCAATAATCCGTGAACACCTCGAGTGGCATCATGTGCTCACCTATTGCGAAGCAATCATTCGTGTCTATAATCTTCATGGTCGACGCGATAATATCTTCAAAGCGCGTATTAAAATATTAGTAAAAAATTTAGGTATTGAAGAATTTAGAAAACAAGTTGAAGCTGAGTGGCTACATTTAAAAAATTCACCCAATACAATTAATGAAAATGAGTTAAAACGTGTTGCAAAATTTTTTACTGCAATGCCTTATGAAAAATTAAACGATCAAGATAGCACCTATGATGAGGCTATTCAAAATAATAGAGCTTTTGCATCATGGGTGAAGAGATCTGTTCATCTTCACAAACAAAAGGGCTACCGAACTATCACCCTATCACTCAAACCACATGGCTTAGCTCCAGGTGATGCCACATCTGCACAAATGAGAATTATTGCCGAACTCGCGGATCTTTATAGTTTTGGAGAGCTCCGTGTATCACATGAACAAAATCTTATCCTAGCGGATGTGAAACTAAAAGATATTTTTAAAGTATGGGAAAAAGCGAAAGCACATCAATTAGCAACACCGAATATTGGCCTTTTAACAGATATCATCTGCTGCCCTGGTGGAGATTTCTGCTCACTTGCTAATGCAAAAAGTATACCAATTGCCACTTCTATACAAGAGGCTTTTGATGACCTCGATTACTTGCATGATATTGGAGAGTTGGAACTTAACATTTCTGGTTGCATGAATGCATGCGGACACCACCATGTTGGTCATATTGGTATATTAGGTGTTGATAAAGACGGTTCCGAGTGGTATCAAGTGACAATTGGTGGTAAACAAGGCAATGATGCAAGTATAGGCACTGTGATTGGTCCTTCTTTTGCCGCAGACGAGATGCCAGGGGTTATAAAAAAATTAATTAATGTCTATATTGAACATCGTGATCCAGAAGAGAGATTTATTGATACCGTAAGACGCTTAGGTATAAATCCTTTTAAGGAGTATGTCTATGCTTAATTCACAACTGATACTAAATCAGTCCATTATTCAAGACGAGTGGACTTTTGTTCCATTACCCAATGCTAATGAAGAAGTAAAAAAACAAGCAGGTAAATTGGTCTTATATAAATTAACAGGTGAATCACAACCTTCAGAATTACAAATCAACGAGACAGTAATTCCTCAAACTGGAAAAATTATTTTGCCACTTAGGGTTTATTTAAAAAACCGTAACACTTTACAAGCGAGACTTAAAAATGATGAAATCTCATTATGGTTCGCGACTCATGAAATATTAGAGCCACTTTTAGCTTCTGAAAAAAATATCAATGTATTTCCACTGATTGCTGTATTTTCAGAACGTTTTCAAGATGGCCGAATATTTACACTAGGTAACTTACTTCGTACACGTTATCAATTTACAAATATCTTAAGAGCTTGCGGTGATATCTTACAAGATCAATTATTTTACTTAAAGCGCTCAGGATTTGATAGCTATCTTATCAAGGCTGGCAAGGATTCAAATGAAGCATTAAAAGCACTTCAATCATTCAGCGAACCATATCAAGGTGCAGTTGATATAAAAAATCCTGTCTGGAAAAGAAAGGTACGCTCATGAGTCCCCAATCCATCAAAAAACCTTTTGATAAAATTAATCTTAATGATGCACTTATCAAAATAATTAATGAAAAATCACAAAAAGTTATTACACTCATTCATAAAAATATTGAAAAATATAAAAATGTCGCTTTTGCAAATAGTCTAGGTGCAGAAGATATGTTGCTAGTTGATCTCATAAAAAAAAATAAACTTAATGTTGAAATCTTTTCTATTGATACTGGAAGACTACCTCCTGAAACGTATAATTTAATTCAAGCAGTAGAAGAGAAATATCAATTTAAAATTAAACTCTATTTTCCTGATAGTGAAAAAATTGAAAGCTATGTTAATACAAATGGTATTAATGCATTTTATAACTCCGTTGATTTAAGAAAATCCTGCTGTACAATTCGCAAAGTCGAGCCATTGAATCGTGCTCTAAAAAATAAAAATGCATGGATCACGGGTATGAGACAAGAACAATCACTTACACGCTTGTCATTACAAGAAGAAGAATTTGATGAAGCACATCATATCCATAAATTAAATCCATTAAGCTCATGGAGTGAAATTGAAGTTTGGGCTTATATAAAAAATCATAATGTTCCTTATAACTCTCTTCATGATAAGTCTTATCCAAGTATTGGTTGTGCCCCATGCACACGAGCAATTTCAGAAGGAGAAGATATAAGAGCTGGGCGATGGTGGTGGGAAGACTCTCATAATAAAGAATGTGGGCTCCACGCAAAATAATATGACATCGCTCTCAAATTTATCACACCTTGATTGGCTTGAATCTGAGGCAATTCATATTTTAAGAGAAGTAGCTGGGCAATGTAGTAACCCAGTTTTACTTTTCTCTGGTGGTAAAGACTCGCTTTGTTTATTAAGATTAGCTGAAAAAGCATTTAGGCCAGGTCGCTTTCCTTTTCCTCTTCTTCATATCGATACTGGTCATAATTATGACGAAGTCATTCAATTCAGAGATTATCGTGCTAAAGAACTCAAAGAAAGACTGATTGTTAGATCTGTTGAAGAGTCGATAAAGATTGGGACCGTAGTTTTAAAAACTCAAGATGAGCCACGCAATAAATATCAATCAGTTACACTTTTAGAAGCTATTGCTGAATTTGAGTTTGATTGCTGTATTGGTGGCGCAAGACGTGATGAAGAAAAAGCGCGGGCCAAAGAGCGCATAATGAGTTTTAGAGATGAATTTGGCCAGTGGGATCCAAAAAACCAAAGACCTGAATTATGGAATCTTTATAACGCAAAAGTTCACAAAGGGGAAAATACACGTGCGTTCCCTATTTCTAATTGGACAGAGATGGATGTATGGCAATATATTGAACGAGAAAAATTAGATTTACCAAGTATCTACTTTGCGCATAAACGTTCTATCGTGAGACGAGAAAGTGCTATCGTGCCTGTTACCCCCCTTACACCAAAAAAAGGTAATGAAATCATTGAGGAAATTTTTGTCCGCTTCAGAACAGTAGGTGATATTACTTGCACAGCCCCTGTTGAAAGTATGGCTGATGACATTAAAAAAATTATTATCGAAACTGCAACTACTACTATTACAGAGCGCGGCGCTACAAGACTTGATGACCAAACATCAGACGCCTCGATGGAACAGCGAAAAAAAGAGGGGTATTTTTAAAATGCGTGATAAAAATATACAAGATAGCTTATTACGTTTTATGACATGTGGAAGTGTTGATGATGGAAAGAGTACACTCATTGGTCGTCTACTTTTTGATACAAAAACAATTCTTACAGATACTCTTATGCAAATTGAAAAAACCTCAAGAAAAAGAGGTATGACAGCTGTTGATTTATCCTTAATTACCGATGGACTTCAAGCAGAGCGTGAGCAAGGCATTACAATTGATGTCGCTTATAGATATTTTAGTACAGGAACGCGAAAATATATTATTGCAGACGCTCCAGGACATGAGCAATACACTCGCAATATGGTTACTGCAGCATCTACAGCTCACTTAGCTATCATCTTAATTGACGGTAGAAAAGGTGTTTTAACTCAAACAAGACGTCACTCATTTTTAGCAAAACTTGTTGGCATCCCTCATATTGTTGTTGCAGTTAATAAAATGGATTTAATTGATTATGATGAACGTAAATACAAAGCTATTTGTGAAAGTTATAAAGTATTTGCAAAAGAAATCAAATTATTAGAAAACCAAACAATTGATTTTATTCCTATGTCTGCCCTTAATGGTGACATGATTGTAGATCGCGGAGAATCTATGACCTGGTATAAAGGTCTAACACTTCTCGATATTTTAGAGCGAACAACTGCAGATTATGCTGGTAAAGATAAAAACTTTAGATTCCCGGTCCAATTTATTTGCCGTCCCCATGCTTCAGATGATCATAAACTTCATGACTTCAGAGGGTTTATGGGGCGCGTTGAATCAGGATCGATCTCTTTAGGAGACGAAATTATTGTCTTGCCCTCTCAATATAAATCGAAAGTTAAATCAATTTTATTGGGTGATACTCAACTAAAAAAAGCAATCTCTGAACAATCTGTCACGATCCTTCTTGAAGATGAAATCGATATTTCTCGAGGTGACATGATTATCAAATCAAATGATACTATCTTACCTTCAAAAAATATTAATGCTATGGTATGTTGGCTATCTGAAACACCTATGACTTCATCAAGAACTTATTTAATACGCCACACTTCAAGGGAATCAAAAGTCAAATTAGATAAGATAGATTTCAAAGTCAACATTGAAACATTAGCCCACGAATCAATTGCTAATTTAAATATGAATGATATTGCTCAAGTTACGTTTAAGTTAGCACGACCTATCATGGCGGATTCATATGAGAATAATAGAGCTACAGGGGCTTTTATTATAATAGATGAATCCAGTTTACATACCGTTGGGGCCGGTATGATTGCAAAATGATTTGATCGAGAAAAGAAATAGATTAAAATAACCCTCAAATTCAGAAATAAAAGGATTAATATGACTTATGTAGTAACCGAAAATTGTATTAAATGTAAATATACCGATTGCGTAGATGTTTGTCCGGTAGATTGCTTCGTCGAAGGTCCCAATTTCTTAGCCATTAATCCTGATGAATGCATTGATTGCACGTTATGCGTAGCAGAATGTCCGGCTGAAGCCATCTTTGCTGAAGATGACGTACCAGCCGATCAACAAGACTTTATAAAAATTAATGCTGAAATGTCTAAAATATGGCCTGTCATTTCCTCCAGAAAAGAATCATTTCCAGATGCCGATGCAAATAATGGAAGAAAAGGTAAGCGCGCCGAAATTGACACGTAATTAAATGAAAATAAATCAAAAAAAGTAGTAAAAGTTTTTTTTGAGCTAAACTTAAAAGTTATTTTCTTAATGATTTTGTTTGGTAAATTACCAAAACACTTAAAATAAAATATCCCATCATACCCATAGATAAGCCAAGGGGTGAGAACCACAAGAAAGGAACTATTAAACCTGCAGATATAGTTGAGAGCAACATCTGTATGAATGCTTGTCCTGATGCTGCAGTTCCACGAATTTTTTCAAAACGATCAAGGGCTGCTATCGATAAAACTGGCATCGCAAGAGACATGCCAATATTATAGAACGCAATAAAACCAATATTGATTATAAGATTTGCATCATAAAATGTACAAAAAATTAAATTCATAGTTACTATTAAGCCCATCCATAGATAAGCAAGGGTAATTGTTTTTTTTGGGGATAAATTTCCAGCAGTTTTTTTAGATAGATAGGAACCACAAATCATACCGGACACAGTGGGCAGAAAAAGATAAGCAAATTGAGTTGAAGAGAGTCCCAAATGATCAACAATAAAAATTGGACTTGATAGAACATATAAAAAGAATCCTGAAAAGTTTGCTCCTAATGCAATTACAAGGAACAAAAATTCTTTATCAGAAAAAATAGTCTTGAAACGATTTGTTACTGCAGCAAAAGAAAAAGAATCGCGTTTCGATTGAGGCATTGTTTCAGGTAAATATTTTGTAGCAGCTATTAATGATATAGATGCGTAGAGGGCTAAAAATATAAAAATACTATGCCAATGAATCCCCAATAAAAGCCCACCAATCATTGGGGCGATAGCTGGTGCTATACCAAATAACATTTGTATAGTTGCCATTACACGTTGTGCCTCAGCTCCTTCAAATAAATCGCGCACCATAGCACGCGCAACGACATTGCCTGCCCCTCCCCCAATACCCTGCAATATTCGACCTAGCCATAATATCTCTACACGAAAAGCAAACGCACAACAAAGTGATCCTAATATAAAAATTCCCAAACCAATTTTAATGGTGTCAATGCGACCAATAGCATCAGAAATAGCTCCATGGAATAAAGTCATTAATGCATATGGAAATAAGTAGAGAGTTAAGCTTTGCTGAATGGCGTGAGGTGTGGATTCTAAATCATTCGTCATTATGTGAAAGGCTGGTAAATAGGTATCAATTGCAAAAGGAGCTAATGCAGCCAAACTCGCTAATACAAGAACACGCATCATATGAGATGAATTCATAGGTTAAGATTATAGTGGAAAGATAAACCTGTGAAGATATTTATGGTGTTGCGTGATAGTCTTTAATGCGGTCCTTAACTTCACCAGAAATAATTTTTTTCGAATTCTTATCATTTCTAAAAATGATAGGCTGCTCTTTGAGAATAGGATTTTTTGCATCCTCAATAGCTTTTTCAATTAAATGATGATGAGGTGACAAACTACAAACGGGATCAGCACTCTCTGCATCACCTGATAGAAGAAATGCCTGGCAACGACAACCACCCAAATCTTTTTCTTTTTCAGGACAAGTTCTACAAGGTTCTTTCATCCAACTATCGCCACGATATCGGTTAAAAGCTGGCGAATCTTGCCATGCCCACATCAGTCCTTTTTCTCGAACATTTGGAAATTCAATATTAGGAATTACTCGCGCTGAATGACAAGGAAGAACATCACCATTTGCAGTAACAATCATGAAAACTTCACCCCAACCATTCATACATTTTTTTGGGCGCTCAGAGAAATAATCAGGTACCACAAAAAATATTTTCATTTTGTTCCCCATTTTTTCTCTAAATTTATTTGTAACTTTTTCAGCATTATCAATTTGTTCTTTAGTAGGCATTAATTGATTACGGTTCACGAGAGACCATCCGTAATATTGCGTATTAGCTAGTTCCACGTAATCAGCTCCAAGTGCTTCAGCCATTTCTAAAATTTCTTTAATGTGTCCAATGTTATAACGATGAATCACAACATTCAATACCATGGGGTAACCATGACTCTTAATCATTGCTGCTACTTTTTTCTTTAATTCAAATGTTTTAGTATTAGTAACAAAGTTACTAATTTCTTCAGTAATATCATGCATTGAAAGTTGAATATGGTCTAATCCTCCATCTTTAAATGCTTGAATTCTTTTTTCTGTTAAACCTACACCAGATGTAATAAGATTACTGTAGTAGCCTAAATTTTTTGCTTCAATCGCAATCTCCTCAATGTCATCACGAAGAAGGGGCTCCCCTCCTGAAATTCCTAATTGAAGTGCACCTAATTTTCTAGCATCACGTAAGACATTAATCCATTGGTCTGTTGAAAGTTCATTTTGTGTGTGTTTATCGTAATCTGTAGGGTTATAACAAAATGCACAATGAAGTGGGCATCGATAAGTAATTTCTGCTAATAGCCATAAAGGTTGAGTATGTGTAACCGATGCTTCTACACCGTTATTTTGCAACGCCATTTTTTAGTTTCCCTTTTTAAATAACTTTCTCTATCCATGCTTTGTCAAGAGCAAATTGAATCATTGATAAAATATCTTTCTCAATACTTTCCACATCCTTAAATTTTTCTTTTAATAAAGTAACAATATAATCAATTGAATTCTTACCATCAACTAAACTTAAGACCTCCCCAGCACTTGCATTCAGTTTAACCATACCTTCAGGAAACAAAATAACATGAGATTGCTGTGCTTCTTCCCATTGAAATCGGTGATGCGCTGCTATCTTAAAAACATTTTGATGTTCGATTATCATGATTAATATTTAGGTTGTCTTAAATAATCGCGATCCTCAATTTTAATATTCGAGGATGCGAGCATGATGGAGTCTGCTATTACCCATAATACATCAAGTTTGAACTGTAGAATATCAAGCGCACGTTCTTGCATAGTACGTGATTGGCTAAAGTAATCAAGCGTCACTGATAACCCCTGCTCCACATCTCGCCTTGCTTCTGTTAACCGCTTTTTAAAATAAGAAAGACCAGATTCTTTTATCCATGGATAAACTTCTGGCCATGAACTAATCCGTTGCTGATGAATATGAGGGGCAAATAATTCTGTAAGTGAGGAACATACAGATTCTTGCCATGGTCTTTGTCTAGCAAAATTAATGTATGCATCAACTGCGAAACGAACCCCTGGGCTCACATATTTTAATGAGGTGACATCTTCTCTGGATAAACCAACTGCTTCTCCTAATTTAATCCAAGCCTCGATACCTCCGTCATCACTATCGATACCATCATGGTCCGTGATACGCACGATCCATTGTTTTCTGACTTCTTTATCAGAACAGTTTGATAGAATCGCAGCATCTTTTTGTGGAATACCAATTTGATAGTAAAACCGATTTAATACCCAACTTTGTAACTGTTCTTTACTTAGCTTACCCTCATACATCATCACATGAAAAGGATGGTAAATATGATAACCTTGCCCTTTCTTGCGAAGTTTGTCTTCAAATTCTTTTCTAGTCCAAATTTTATCCATAACAAATTATTTCCTTTATAAAACAATATCCATCCCATCATAAGCAACTTCAATACTATGTTGCGTTAAGATGGCACGTTCTTTTGAGTCTTCTCTTAAAATTGGATTTGTATTATTAATATGAATCAACACTTTTTTTGCATGGGGGTAGCGATCTAATACTTCAATCATCCCGCCCTCACCTGATTGCGGATTGTGCCCAATATCTCGTGCTTTTTTAGTCATCAAGCCCATGTCGATCATTTCTGTATTCGTCCAAAAAGTACCATCCACCATAATACAATCTGCTTTTTCAAATATAGGCGGCAGATGAGATTCAATCTCACCTAAACCTGGTGCATAAAATAGTTTTTTTTGGGTTTTTTTATCTTCGATTAACATCCCAATCGTATCACCTGGATGGGGGTTATTACGATGGGGTGAATAAGGCGGTGCAGCACTCTTTAATGCAACTGCAGTGAATGTGAGATTATCAATATTGGGTATATTAAATGAAGCTTTGCCATCTGTTTGAATCTCGTGGTAATTGATACCACAGTAGTGATCTAGAATTTTTAAAAGTGGATTACCTGTCGTAAGATCTTGATAAACCATATCTGTGCAATAGAGTTCACGCTTTTGCGTACCTTCACGAAGCATCAATAAACCTGTTGTGTGATCAATTTGTGCATCAATAAGTATGATAGCTAAAATACCACTATCTCGGATCGCACGTCCTGGCTGTAATGGCGGAAAATCTTGTATTTGCTGCAGTACGTCAGGAGAAGTATTAAAGAGTACCCAATGTAAACCGTCAGAACTCACACATATAGATGATTGAGTTCGTTTCGTAGCTTTAATGGTACCTTTTCTGAGACCATCGCAATTTTGGCAATTACAATTCCATTGAGGGAAACCACCACCTGCGCCCGCTCCCAATACATGTATATGCATAGAACTCCATCAATGAGACTAATATTTAATAATGGGAGAATACTGTTGGAAAACCGCCCTATATCATAGTGGAAATTAGCTAAAGAGAACTCATGAAATCCATGAGTTATTTTAGAGAATTTCGCGACCAATCACCTTAGCAATTCCTCTTAACTCGCTCATAAGTTTTATAAGTTCTTGAGGATTAATAGCTTGGTCTGCATCAGACCATGCTTCATTAGGATTGGGGTGCATTTCAACTAAGAGACCATCAGCACCCGCGGCAACAGCTGCTCTGGATAAAGCAGCTACCATCCATGCCTTACCGCCTGCATGAGAAGGATCAACGATCACAGGAAGATGTGTTTCTTTCTTTAATACTGGAATTGCGGTTACATCAAGTACATTACGATAGTATGTTTCAAAAGTTCTAATACCACGCTCACAGAAGATAATATTATGATTACCCCCTGCAGCAATATATTCTGCAGCCATAAGCCATTCCGTAATTGTTGCTGACATACCCCGCTTTAAAATGACAGGTACATCGACTTTACCCACTTCTTTGAGTAGCTCAAAATTTTGCATACTCCGAGTACCGATTTGAATGACATCTACTTTATATTTCATAAAAGTATCAAGCTGTCTTGCGTCCATAAGCTCAGTAACTATAGGCAAACCCTCTTTATCAGCAGCTGCTCTAAACATTTCCAAACCCTCTACACCCTTACCTTGGAATGTATATGGGCTTGTCCGGGGTTTAAAAGCACCACCACGCATTAGCCTCACACCAGCGGCTTTCACTGCTTTCGCGGCTTTCTCCATCTGCTCAGGGGTCTCAACTGAACATGGACCTGAAATAATTTGGATTTGATTGCCCCCTATGAGATTACCTTTAATGTCAATAACGGTATCTTCTTTATGCCATTCACGTGCAACGATTTTATATGGCTTAACAATATGAAGGGCTTGTTCAACTCCCGGAAGAGACTCTAAAAGCTCTTGATCAAGATTACGTTCATCTCCTATCGCACCAATTACTGTTCTCTCAATACCACGAGAAACATTGGCTTCGAGTCCTTTTTCTTCTATGCGCTTAATGACCGATTCAATTTGCTCTTCGGTTGCAGCACTGCTCATTACAATGATCATACTAATTCCTATTTAAATAATCGTTTCTAATGCCTGAATAAATCTTTCATTTTCTTCTTTAAGACCAATACTAACTCTCAAGTAATCAGGCATCTCATAATTAGTCACTGGGCGAATAATGATACCCGATCTCAACAATGCCTCGTATACTTGAGATGCTTTTTCTACTTTAAAACTTATAAAGTTTCCAAAAGTAGGAATGAAACTTAATTGAAGCTTGTTAAATGCTGATTCTAATTGTTTTTTTCCATTATTATTCAGTATTTTACTCTCAGTGACAAATTCATCATCCATTAATGCTGCAACAGCAGCATCTTGCGCAAGACTATTTACGTTGAAGGGCTGTCTCACACGATTCATAAAGTGAATAATTTCAGGATTGGATGCCCCAAAACCTAATCTTAATCCAGCCAAGCCATAAGCTTTTGAAAAGGTTCTTGAGATTATTAAATTAGGGAATTGATTAAGCCAAGAAAAACTCACTGACTTATTTTCCAGATCTAAATATTCGTCATAGGCTTCGTCTAGGACAACAATAATATCCTGCGGGACCTTGCTTAAGAAAGATTTAAGTTCAATTTTAGAAATGAGTGTGCCAGTCGGGTTATTGGGGTTAGCAATAAAAATCATTTTCGTTTTGGAGCTGATTGCTTTAAACATTTTTTTAAGGTCGTGAGAAAAATTGTGAGCTGGAACTTTAATGCCTATAGCACCCATAGCTTGAGTCACAAGACTATAAACTGCAAAAGCGTGTTGAGAAAATATAACTTCATCACCAACCTTTAAAAATGTGCGTGCAGCTAATTCAAGAATATCGTTCGATCCATTTCCAAAAATTAAACGATCAGCATCTAAATTAAACTTTAGACTGACAGTATTTTTTAATTTGAAAGCATTGCCGTCTGGGTAACGATAAATTTCATCGATTGATTTCAAAATTACTTCACGAGCCCGAGGGCTCATACCTAGGGGATTTTCATTAGAAGCTAACTTTACAATCATCGACTCCTCTAATTGAAATTCGCGAGCAAGTTCAGAAATAGGTTTGCCTCCTTGGTATGGGGCAATATCACAAACATATTTAGGAATAAGAGATTGAATCGACATAATGAAATATTAATGAGTCTTGGATACCATGCCAGCGCTATAGTCTATTAAGTCAAATTAGATTGTGGATATGATCCTAAGACTTTTAAAAATGAAGCTTTAGATTCAATTTCCTTGAGTGACATGGCTACTTTTGAATCTGTCATGTGACCTTCAATGTCAATAAAGAAAACATATTCCCATAAACCTGTTTTGGAGGGACGAGATTCAAGTTTGGTCATACTCACTTTATATTTTGCAAAAGGCTCAATCATTGATGCAATAGCACCTGGCTGATTTTTTGCAGCTACAATAATTGATGTCTTATCTACACCTGAGGGCTTTACTTGATGATTAGAAATCACTAAGAATCTAGTAGAGTTTTTAGGATCATCTTCGATATTTTCACTTAGAGTAGGCGTAGAAAATAATGCCGCAGCGCGCATACTTGCAATAGCAGCTGAACCTTTTTCTTTAGATACTATCTTCACAGCTTCTGCGTTACTAGAAACAGATTGTAATTCTATACCTGGGGCATGATTAAGAAGCCATTGGTGGCATTGCGAGAGGGACTGTGCATGAGAGTAAATTTTTTTTACCCCCGATAAATCTTTTTCATTGCTAATCAAATTATGATGCACCGGCAAAATAATCTCAGCACATATTAAAGCATTCGATGTCATCAGTAAATCAAGTGTACGATTTATAGCACCCTCTGTAGAATTCTCAACAGGCACTACGCCATAATGAGCTTTATGTGACTCAACAAGATGAAATACTTCGTCAATGTTTGAAGTTTGTATAGGTAAAATAGACTCACCAAACTGCTTCATTGAAGCTTCTTCACTAAATGTTCCAAGTGGGCCCAGAAATGCAACTGTAATTTGCTTTTCTAAAGCTCTGCAATTGGACATGATACTCTTGAAGATACTTTCAATACTTTCATTAGAAAGTGGTCCTAGATTCTGCTCAAGCAATCGACGTAAAACTTGCACCTCGCGCTCTGGGCGATAAATGACACCATCTGTTTTTAAATTACCAATATTTGAGGCTAAAGATGCCCTTTTAGAAATTAGCTCCAAAAGTTCATTATCGATTTTATCGATAGAATCTCTTAATTTTTTTAATTCGTCCGTCATAAGATTAATGTGATTTTTCAAAATCTTTCATATACTCAACCAGTGCATGAATACCCTCAATTGGCATTGCATTATAAATAGAAGCCCTAATACCTCCTACAAGACGATGCCCTTTTAAACCGATCATACCTAAATTTTCAGTACCTGTTACAAAAGATGCATGTAAATCTTCATTTTGTATATGAAAGGGCACATTCATACGGGACCGGTTATGCAAATCGATAGTATTAGAATAAAAATCTGTTGAATCAATATAGTTATATAGTAATTCAGCTTTTTTAATATTTTGGTTTTCAATGACTTTAAGCCCACCAGAATCTATCAGCCACTCAAAAACAAGACCTGCCATATAAATACTATAGGTCGTTGGCGTATTAATCATGGATTGATTTTCAGCCTGTATTTTCCAATTAAAAATAGAGGGCGTTAATGGTGAGGCTACACCCAAAAGATCATCTCTTACAATAACTATCGTTAGTCCTGCAGGGCCAATATTTTTTTGTGCGCCTGCATAAATCACTCCAAATTGACTTACATCAACTGGCCTTGAAAGTATATGAGATGACATATCAACAACCATTGGAATTGTTTTAATTGGTGGTATATCAAAATATTCAACACCATGAATTGTTTCATTTGAACAGAAATGTACATAAGAAGAAGACGGATCAATTTTCCATTCATTAGGATCTGGTACTTTTCTAAATGCAATTACTTCAGAGGAGGCAGCAATATTTATATTTCCAAAAGGAAGAGCATCTTGATAGGAACGCTTAGACCAATATCCACTGACAACATAATTTGCTTGTTTACCATTGAGAAGATTAAGCGGTACCATTGAATTTTGAGCAATCGCACCACCTTGAAGAAACAGTACTTTATAGTTTTTAGGGACATTAAAAAGTGATCTAAAATCACTTTCCACTTTCTCAAAGATTGACATGTAATGTTTGCCACGATGCGACATTTCCATTACAGATATCCCTGTGCCATGCCAATCAATCATTTCGGCTTGAGCACGAAGCATCACTGACTTCGGAAGAGCAGCTGGGCCTGCTGAAAAGTTATAAATATGTCTCATGATGAACTAAAAGCTACTACTCGATATCATCATCAGCTTCTACAATTTTCTCAAGGCCTGATAATTTTTCATTTTCACCTAAATTAATTAGTGTCACTCCTTGCGTTGCGCGACCTAGTTCCCGAATTTCACTCACACGCGTTCGAATTAGAACGCCACCTGTGGTAATCAACATGATTTCGTCTTCATCATTCACAAGTTTTGCAGCCACTACAAGACCATTTCGCTCACTTACTTGAATAGCTTTCACACCTTGAGTTGCTCTACCAGAGTGCCTAAAGTCAGATAGTACAGTTCGTTTTCCATAACCATTTTCAGTAGCAACAAGCATTGATTGTTGGTCGCTACTTGCAATAAGGAGCGATAGTACTTTTTGGTCTTTTTGTAATTTCATTCCTCGAACGCCTCGAGTATTTCGACCCATACTTCTCACATCTTCTTCATCAAACCAAACTGCTTTGCCACCATTAGAAACTAAAACAATATCGTTGCAACCATCAGTAATTTCAGCACCAATCAAAAAGTCATCATCATCAAGATTGATAGCTATAATTCCTGATTTACGTGGATTTGAAAAATCTGTAAGTGGTGTCTTTTTTACCGTTCCTAGTGCCGTTGCCATAAAAATATAATGCTCATCATCAAATTCTTTAATAGGCAAGATTGCATTAATTTTTTCATTCTCTTGAAGGGGGAATAAATTCACAATAGGTTTACCACGACTTGTGCGGCTGCCTTGAGGAACTTCATAAGCTTTTAACCAATAAACTTGACCGCGACTTGAGAAGCATAAAATATTATCGTGAGTGTTTGCAACAAACATTTTGTCAATAAAATCATCATCTTTTGTAGTCGTGGCTTGTTTACCCCTACCGCCTCGCTTCTGGGCTCGATATTCTGCTAATACTTGAGATTTAATATAACCTGTATGAGAAAGAGTAACCACCACATCCTCAGGCGTAATTAAATCCTCAGTAGATAAATCTAAAGCATTCTCTACAATTTCACTTCGACGTTTATCGCCATACTGCTCTTTAATTAATTTAAGTTCATCTGAAATAATAGCCGTAACTCTTGCTGGTGTAGCTAAGACATCAAGAAGATCTATAATGACATTTATAATCTCTTTATACTCGTTAACTATTTTTTCTTGTTCCAGACCTGTTAATCGTTGCAATCTTAATTGAAGAATTTCCTGTGCTTGAATATCTGATAACTTATAACCTGTCGCAATTAAACCGAATTCTTTTGACAGACCCTCAGGGCGAAAAAATTCCATAGCAGTAGCATTAAGCATTCCTTCTACAACTTGAGATTTCCACCCACGCATCATCAATTCTTTTTTAGCATCAGGTGGCGTAGGTGCAGCTTTAATAATCTTAATCATCTCATCAACGTTAGCTAATGCAACAGCTAAGCCTTCCAAAATATGGCCGCGTTCACGCGCTTTTCTTAATTCAAACACAGTTCTTCTTGTGATGACTTCACGGCGATGCCTTAAAAATGCATCGAGGATTTGTTTTAGGTTAAGAAGCTTCGGCTGACCGTCAATGAGCGCCACCATATTCATACCAAAGCTATCTTGAAGCTGAGTCTGTTTATAAAGATTATTTAAAATAACATCAGGATTCTCTCCTCTCTTTAATTCAATGACCACACGCATACCTGATTTATCTGATTCATCTCTCAAATCTGAAATGCCTTCAATTTTTTTATCATTAACAAGCTCAGCAATCTTCTCAATGAATGTTTTTTTATTTACTTGATATGGAAGTTCATCAACAATTAAAGCTTCTCGGTTTCCTTTATCTAAATTTTCAACATGGGTTCTTCCTCTCATCACAACACGTCCACGACCCGTTTTATACCCTTCTTTAACGCCAGAGGTACCATGAATAATTCCTGCTGTGGGAAAATCTGGAGCCGGAATTAACTTAATCAGTGCATCAATAGAGGAATCTGGTTTTTCTAAGAGTAATAAGCTTGCATTTACGACTTCATTTAAATTATGTGGTGGGATATTTGTTGCCATACCCACAGCAATACCTGAACTTCCATTAATAAGAAGATTCGGAATACGAGTTGGCATTATGAGAGGTTCTTGTTCAGAACCGTCATAATTGGGACCAAAATCAACTGTCTCTTTATCAATATCCTCTAAAATTTCATGCGCAATTTTAGACATACGAATTTCCGTATACCTCATGGCAGCTGCATTATCCCCATCAACTGATCCAAAGTTACCTTGTCCGTCCACTAACATATATCGCAAGCTAAAATCTTGCGCCATACGAACGATCGTATCGTAAACAGCAGTGTCGCCATGAGG
>SXGS01396473.1_pt1 | contig 30013 bp, 24 predicted proteins | sample 3174681 | NCBI WGS metagenome assembly SXGS01 (sample SAMN11356861, study PRJNA531348) | freshwater metagenome | isolation source: freshwater sample F1-80 | place: China: Fuxian Lake, Yuxi | collected 2017-12-25 | reverse complement strand
CTTTGCTACGTCGGCATCACGCGCGCGCAGCACCGGCTGTATCTCACCTACGCCCGGCGGCGAATGGTGTTCGGCCAGACGCGCTCGCAGCACCCGAGCCGGTTCCTGACCGAGATTCCGGAGGAGTGTTACGAAGAGGGGAGGGGCCCGCAGTCAGGCAGAAATCGCTACTCCCAGGTGGACGGGCTCGACTTCGGCGACCGCCCTTCTCGCCTGCCCGGCACTCCGCTGCGCCCCGGCGCCCCCCCCTCGCGCCCGACGACCACCACCACTCCGCTCCGCCCGATTAACGCCCAGTCCGCTCCGGCCGTCCGGAGCCAACCACGTCCGTCGCTCGCCGAATTGCGTGGACAGGTGGGGACTGCGAGCGGCGGCAAGAAAGGCGCCTATAGCCCCGGTGACCGGGTGCGCCACCCACAGTTCGGCGAGGGCATCATCACGAAAAGCACCGGCGCCGGGGACGACGAAGAGGTGATGGTCATCTTCCCGAAGCATGGTCAGAAGCGCCTGATCGTGGGCTACGCCCGGCTCGAAAAGCTGGTGTAGACGCGGAACTGCCGAGCGATCATCGAGCAGCGGCTGCCCCGGTAGGCTGCCCTCAGAACCGCGCCGGGCGGGCGGAAGCCTGCGACGACGGGCTCTCATCGTCGTACCCGCTGATGGTCCACTTGCGTTCGCAGTGGATCCAGCGGACCACGAGGTTCACCCGGTCACCCGTGACTTCGTCCACGCCTTCCACCCGGATGCGCCGCCGCCGGAGACGCTGGCCGTCGGGCGCGTCAATTGTCTCCGCTGCACCCACTTCCGTCACCTTGGGGTCGGGAATCCGTCCTATCTGGGTCCATAGGCTCCGCATTTCATCCTGGACCTCGTACGGGTTTCGGAGCGGGTAGTTCAGGCGGATATAGAACATCTCAGTCTGGGCATCATAGCGAGACATCGCCTCCAGGTTCCCGGGGTCCGCCGCCCGGCACTTCTGCCAGGAGCCGCGGGCTTGCTGGCAGATGCTGCTCGTGTGAAATGGGAGGTTGTCCATCTCCGCCCGCAGCCAGCACCAGAGACCCAACCCCACCGCCAGTGCGGCGACCAGACTGCCGATCCGAAGCTTACCCATCGTTGCGCCCCCCGATCCCATTCTGGCGGCGCTCCCCGGACACTTCAGGGGAAATAGATCCCTGTAGCATACAGCCAGGGACAGCACTGTCCCATCAATGGGCGGTCGGGCGCTCCTGCCGGACTCAGCACGGATAGCAGGTGCGGGGGGCGCGGTCGTGCATCTCGATCCTCAGAAGCCGGTATCCGTGCCGGCGCCGGGGAAGCCAATCCGTGCGGCGTACTCTCGCTCTGCGTCCGGGTCGTGCGGCACCGGGTGTCGTTCCGCTGACCAGCCCCGGCGGGTACTCGTCAGCACGGTATACCCGACGTTGCCGGGCAATCCGAGCCCGCAGTGGGCCACGTTGACGTAGACACGCCCCCGGATCGCACGCACCGCGGGCACATGAACATGCCCGAACGCGAGTGCTTCCGCGTCAAAGTCCCCCATTACGGCCTCCCAGTCAGCATCGGAGCCGTTGGGCGGACACACTGGCCCGGGATCGTTCGGGGTGGCGTGGCACACCAGCAGGTCGCCCCCACCCCCGGCGCCCGGAAACCGTACCGTCAGCGGCAGTCCCTGCAGGAAGGTGCGGGCCTCCTCCGACAGGCGCCGCCGGCACCACGCCAGTTGCTCGGGGATAAAGGGGAGGCGGGCAACTGCCTCCGGGTTCGGGACCCCCTCGCCAAGCAGCAGCAGGTCCGTATTCCCCATCACGCACAGCACTCCCTGCTCGCGCAAGAACTGAACGCACTCTTCCGGATGGGGCCGGAAACAAGCCAGGTCCCCGGCGCAGACGACGGCATCGAAGCCGCCCTCGGCCCGAAGGGCGGTCCACACTTCCTGCAACGCGGTCCAGTTGCCGTGCACGTCCGAAAACAGCGCGATCCGGGCATCACTCCTGGCCATGGTCAAAAACCTCGCAGAGTGAGAGCAACGCAGGCCACTCCTATCCCTGGGACGCCAACGCTACCCGGGAAGTTCGACTGAGAAAGTCGCCGCCCTCCGTGGCCCGCTCGACGAACTCCCTCCAGCACACAATGGCCGGGAATCACCGGGCCCGGAACGGTCGGCAGCAGATGGGGAGAGCCGTGACTGCGCCCCCGATCTGCGCCGGCGGCCCTGTGAACGAGGGAGACAGGAGACGAACGAGTCGGTTCTTCCGGGGCAGACATGCGATATTCAATTTGACGCGGCCCAAACCGGGCAACCCCCATCCCGCTGCTTGATGAACCGCCGGTCCGCCTGAGTGCGCAGGAACGAAGACCGAGATTCGCGAACGGAGCCGCAGTCCCGGGCAGGTCCTCCTCTGGAACCCACTCCCGATGCACCGTGAAGTCCATCCGAATACCCTCCGCCTGATTGGCGGAGCCGTCGTCCTGTTCGCCATCCTGGCGGGTTTTTGGGCGCGGCAGGATCGCCTCCGCATGGCTCTGGTGGCGGCCACGCTCCAAACCAACCCGGACGAGGTCCGGCGCGTGCTCCAAGACGGGGCCGATCCGAACGCGCGCGGTCAATATGGGGAGACACCGTTGATGGTTGCCGCTTCGCTGCGCGATGCCCGTTCGGTGCAGTTCCTGCTGGACGCCGGCGCGGACGTGCACGCCGCTGACGCCGTAACCGGGACAACGCCTCTGCTCCACGCTACCCTCAACGCCTCGACAGACCCGGTGGCGGGTCTGGAGACGATACGGCTCCTGCTGCAACGGGGAGCCGACCCGCGCGTGGAGACCGACACCGGCCTGAGCCCGTATGAGATCGCGCTCCGCTGGCAGGCACGCGTATCGAAGAATCCGGCGTACTTCCGGCCGGAGCGGCTCTCCTCCCAGCCTTCCGCCGCCGCTGCGGCCGAACTGGCGATGCACGCGCTGGTGCACGAACTCCTTGCGCGCGGGGCTCAACGCTGAGCCGGCGCGGGCAGTGTCGGCTAACGGTTCACCCTCGCCGCCGGATCGTGTTTGCACTCGGAACCGGCCTGTGGCCGGCGATACACACTCGGTGGAAGGACGGTCTCGACCAGAGCGTCGGGATTTGTAGACCTCGGCTGTCTCCGACCCCCGATCGGCTGTCCGCCGCCGGATGAGCCCGCCCTGGTTCAGGTGAAACTCGCATCAAGTTGGCTTGTGCGGCCTTCACCTGGCCCCCCGGAGATTGCTCCAGGATGGCCCGTCGTGTCTGACCTGCAGGTCGGGGAAAGGACACATACCGGTGCTGCGTCGTTTGCTGCTGCTTGGCTCCGCGCTGGGGGCCATCCTGTATGGGGCGTGGTACGTGACGGTGCGGAACACTGCCGAGCGCCAGGGGGAGGCACTCGCCCGCGCGATGCTCGCCTGCCGGTGGAACCGAGCGATAGAACTTGCGGACGAAGGCGCCATCGCGCGTCTCGTGTTTGGACGATCACCGCTCTTGTATGCACTGGAGCGGAAACAGTTTCGCCTGGCAGAACTCCTGATCAAGCGTGGTGCCGATGTCGGTGCGGTGGACCGGCGGGGTCGCACGCCACTGGCCTGGGCGCTCCACTGGGCCGATTCGGCGTCGGGGACGTTCAGCGGCTTCCTCCGGCCCAACTCCCTGCAGGGCGCGGAGCGCGAGGAAGCGGCCCGTCTGGTGTATCATCTGCTGCCGCGGTGCCGGAGTGTGGATGTCCCCACTGGCTCAGGCACCACACCCCTGATCTGGTCCATCAAGCGTGGGGATGAACCGCTCGCTCGGTGGCTGCTGCCGCAGACTGCGGGCCTGAACACGGTGGACGGAGAGTTGCTCTCGGCCCTGTGCTGGGCCGTCCGCACCGCCTCCCCAACCCTGGTCAAGATGCTCCGGGACCAGGGCGCCGATCCAAACAACCGGGCCGGATCGGCAGGGCGTGAGGTCCGGTTGGAAGGCAGTGTCGGGTGGGATCGCGGCCATCTACTCCCGGTGGAGAACCGCCATCGCCGAGCCGCATCGCCCCTCGGCCTGGCCGTGAGGCGCGGCAACCCGCAGGTTGTTCAAACCCTCCTGCGAGCGGGAGCGAATCCGAACCGAGTGCCGCGCTTCCTCGGGGGCACAGTCACCGATGAGGCGGCCGTGCTCCGGAATAGCGCGGTCGTGCGCCTCCTCCTGGATGCCGGCGCGGCGCCACCGGACTCCACCTGGACGGCGAGACGGCGGGCCCTGGCCCGCGCGTCGGCGCTGCGCCTCGTTTCCCGGAAAACCGGCCGGTAGGTCTTCGCCGCCGGCCCCACCGCACACCGGCACGGGTCCTCCTGCAGGGGCTGCGGTCCGCCTACGAAACCTCGAGTGGCGCCCACAAGACCTGGAGACCCACGATGCGTACCGCGGGTCTCCAGGTCTCCAACCCATCCGATGAGCGGACGGAGTGCCCACGGGTCTGGCCTCACCTGGGAGGCAGGGCCGGGCGGCACCCTTCCCGGCTCCACCCCCTCCCCTGGCTCCGCCTGACCCGCAACCGCCCGGGTGCGGCTCAACGTTCGCCGGGGGAGGTCGCAATCGCTCACACCCCCGGACTGCCCTCCGCCAGGAACTCCACCAGTAGTCCGTTGACCCGCTCCGGTTCGTCGTGCTGAACCCAGTGCGTGGCGTCGGGGAAGCGCACCACCCGCAGGGAGTGCGCAAACGCCGGCAGATCGTCCAGCAGCTCCGGCCCCAGGTACCGATCCCGCATACCGTGCAGAGCCAGCACGGGGATCGTGAGCGCTGCAGGAGGGTGGCGCAGCATCTGCGGACCGTAGAGGCGCCCCGCGCGGTAGTAGTTCACCATCGCTGTGAGGGCGCCGGGCCGGCGCAGCGCGGCGACATACTGCTCGATGTCCTCATCCGTAAAACTGTCCGGGCGTGCCGCGTCTGTGCGCAGGAGGCTCCGGAGGAGGCGAAAGTCCTGCGCCCGGTAGCCGGCTTCGGCCAATCCCGGAATCTGGAAGAACAAGATGTACCAGGAACGCCGCAACTGCCGCGGCCGGTGCAGTATCGCGTGCGACAGGGCAACTGCCGGCGCACTGTTGAGCACCGCCATTCGATGCACCCGAGTCGGATGCCGCACCGGGAGTGCCCACGCAATCGCTCCGCCCCAATCGTGCCCGATCACGGCGGCAGTCTCTGCCCCCGCATGCTCGATCAGGGCAGCGACGTCGTCGGTCAGGCAGTCCAGCGTGTACGCAGCGAGGCCCAACGGCTTGTCCGACAAGTTATAGCCACGCAGGTCCGGCGCGATCACGCGGTAGCCCGCGCGCGCCAACGCGGGGATCTGGCGCCGCCACCCGTACCAGAACTCCGGAAACCCGTGCAGCAGCACCACGAGAGGCCCGCTGCCAGCCTCTACGTAGTGGAGACGGATGCCGTTCACCCGGGCCTCACCGTGTCTCACGATACACGCTTTCCTGGCTATCCGAGGATGCTCCCCGACAGCGTCGCGCGGGAGGTGTCACCCCAACCTGCCTTCCCTCCGAGGGCGCGCCGTGTTGAGCGCAGGACAGCAAACGGGGACGCCTCCCGGGAGCAACGGCACTTTCTACAGGACGTACTCGACGAGCCCGAGCTTACCGCCGGCGGCGCTTCGCCGAACCGCGTCCTCCAGCGCGTCCAACGAAGTGACCTGCTCGGAAGGAATCCCGTAGGCGGCGGCCAGACGCGCGAAGTCCGGATTGACCAGATCCACTTCGCACCGGCGGCCTCCGAAGTCCCGGTCCTGTACGCGTCGGATGAGCGTGAGACCGCGGTCATTCACTACCACCACAGTGAGCGGTAGTGAGTGCTGTACGGCAGTCCCCAGTTCGGCCATCGTCATCTGGAAGCCGCCGTCGCCGGCGACCACGCAGACCGGCCGGTCGGGCCGGGCCAGGCGGGCGCCGATGCCCACCGGGAGACCGAAGCCCATACCGACGTACACACCGGGGTAGAACAACCCGTGCGGCTCGCGGCTGAACCAGTCCCGTCGGCTCCAGAAGCCCGGCACACATACGTCGAAAGCCATCACCGTGTCGGCCGGAAGCGCGGACTGCAGGGCGCGTAGCAAGGGGAAGACTTCCCGCTGGTCACTCTGCTGCTTCAGTGCAGGGAACGAGGCGTCCCAACCATCGCGCGAGCCGGGGTCGGCCTGCAGGCGGCCGGACAGGTGCTCCAGCGTCACCCGTGGATCGGCAGTGAGCCCTACCTCGCAGGAGAAGAGGCGTCCCACCTCACGCGCATCGGCGTCCACATGGACCAGGCGGCGCGGCGGGGAGAACCAGGGCCAGCGGGTATCCACCTGCACGAAGCGCACTCCCACCGCAAGGAGGGCATCGTGCTCCTGGTAGGCGGCGCTCCCGGCGACGGAGTTGCTGTCGCCCAGCGACCAGGGATGGTGCTCCGGCAGGGCGCCCTTGCCCATGACGGTAGTGATCACCGGAGCACGCAGGGCGGACGCCACCTCCCCCAGTGCCTTACTGGCTCCGGAGTGGAGCGCTCCGTCACCCGCCAGGATTACCGGCCGCCGCGCGCCTCGGAGGACCGCGGCGGCCGCGGCGAGTTGCTGCGGGCAGGGGGAGCCGGGGGCCGGGACAATTCTGCCGGGGAGGTCGGGATTGCCCCCGTCGGCGCCGAACACATCGGCCGGAATTTCCACCTGCACCGGCCCGGGCCGACCCCGTCGCAGGTGGTGGAACGCCTCGCTGAGGACCTCCGGGATCTGGTCCACGTGGTGGACGGCGGCGCTCCACTTGGTGATCGGTGCGAACAGGCGCTGCTGGTCCAAGCCGTGAAACAGATCGCGCCGAAACTCTCCCCGGAGGTTGCTGTCCGATTGCGAGGAGAGGAGCAGCAGGCGCGAACAATCCGTGTAGGCGCCCGCCACAGCAGTCGCAGCGTGGGTCGCGCCCGGACCAGGGACGGTGAACGCCACGCCCACATCGTTCCTGGCGCGGGCAAAACCGTCCGCCATCCACGCGCCCCCGAGTTCGTGCCGCACCAGCACGTGCCGGAAGTCCGGGCCGAGGTGGAAGAGCGCATCGTAAAGATGCGCGTTGAGGGCGCCGGGGATGCCGAAAGCCACCCCCACGCCCTGCGTCTGCAGAAATCGAAGAACAATTTCTCCGCCGGTCATGCGCCCACCTGGTTAGAGAAGTTCCCGCGCCGCCCGCAGGATTGCCGGATAAGTCATGCCGTACTTCTCCAGCAACTGGCCCGGAGTGCCCGACTCGGCAAACTGATCGCCCAGGTTGACGAACCGCATCGGCACCGGATGGGACGCCGCCACGGCCATCGCCACGGTGCTGCCCAGGCCACCGTGCGCCAGATGCTCCTCGATGACGACGATCCGACCCGTCTCCCGCGCGGCGGCCGCCAGCGACGCCGTGTCGAGCGGCTTCAACGTGTGCAGATCCAGCACGCGGGTCGAGACCCCCTCCTGCTCCAGGATCGCCGCCGCTTCCAGGGCTGCGCCGAGGAGGAGCCCGTTTGCAACCAGCGTCAGGTCCGTACCGGAGCGGAGGCAGGTCGCCTTCCCGAGTTCCCAGGGAGTATCCTCGCCATAGATCACCGGCGCATTCGCACGCCCGGTGCGGAGGTACGCCGGACCGGCGTGGGCATGCAGCGCTCGGGTGGCGCGAATGGTGGAAACTTCGTCGCAGGGAACCACGACCAGGAACCCGGGCAGGCAGCAGGCGAGCGCGACATCCTCGATTCCCATCTGGGAAGGCCCATCCTCGCCGATGCTGATGCCGGAGTGGCTGCCCACTACCTTGACGTTGCAGCGCGGGAACGCCACGGACATGCGCAACTGATCGTAGGCATTCGACATGACGAATGTGGCGAAGGAGGCGCACCAGGGCCGCTTTCCCGCGGAGGCCAGCCCCGCAGCCACGCCGACCATGTTGCTCTCGGCAATCCCGACGTTGAAAAAACGGCCCGGATGCGCCTTGGCGAAGATGTCCGTGCGCGTGGAGTTGTTGAGATCGGCATCCACCACCACGAGCGCCGGATCTTCACCGCCGAGATCGCGGAGCGTTTCGCCGAAGGCGACACGGGTCGCCTTGCCGAGCTTCAGCCCGAGGGTCTTGCCTATTTCCATCCCAGCTCCTCCAGCGCCCGGCGGGTCTCTTCCTCGGTGAGCGGCTTGCCGTGATAGCCGTACTCCCTCTCCACAAAACTGACGCCTTTCCCCTTAAGAGTACGGGCGATGATGGCTTGCGGCCGGTGCTCGGCACTGCCCGCACACTTCAAGACGGAGAGCAGGGCCTCCAGATCGTGGCCATCCACCTCGTGGGTCTCCCAGCCGAAGGAGCGCCACTTGTCCGCTTTGGGTTCCGTATCCAGGACGTCTTTTGTGTAGCCGGTCTGCTGGGCGGTGTTCGCATCCACGATCGCGATGAGATTGCTGACGCCGTACTTCGCCGCCGCCAGCGCCGCCTCCCAGACCTGACCCTCGTCCAGTTCTCCATCGCCCAGCACAACCCAGGTTTTCCAGTCCGCCCCGTCGAGGCGGGCCGCGAGCGCCATACCGAGACCGAGAGAGAGGCCCTGCCCCAGCGATCCGGTACTGGCCTCAATGCCGGGGAGGCGCTGCAGGTTCGGGTGACCCTCCAGACGACTGCCGAGCTTGCGCAGCGTGAGGAGCTCTTCCTCGGGGAAGTACCCGGCGACGGCCATCGCCGCGTACTGCGCAGGGCAGGCGTGCCCCTTGCTCAAAATGAAGCGGTCACGGTCGGGCCAGGTCGGGTTCGTCGGATCGTATCGAAGGATGCCCCCGAAGTACAGTGCACAGAGGATTTCCGTGCAGGAAAACGAACTGCTCGGATGCCCGGAGCCGGCAGCGGTGGTGCTGAGAATAATGTGCTTCCGGAGCAGTCGCGCGGTTTCCTGGAGTTCCAGGACTGACTGCACCGGCACAGTTTCGGGGTTTGGGGTTTGGGGTTCGGGTGTCAAGTATCGTCCCTCTTCATACATCGCTCATCGTTTCTCCTTTGTGGGCGGCGATCCCTCGTCGAACTCGAACTCGTTCGCTCCACAAAACGGAACTCGGGGGGTGCGTCACGCCAATGGGCGATCGAACGTTGAGGCCTGAACTGCACCGACCCTTCGCCGGCGCGGAGGAGGGCACACAGGGAGCCGCTGTCGCCGGTGCATGAGGCGGTCCTGTAAGCCAGCCCCGGGGCATTCGAGCACCGGACTGATCCGCCGGCCCGGCACACGTGCATCCGCGACGGTTTCCCGGGGCTGGCTCGTACCGCAGTTGCACCAGCCGCAGGATGAGTGCCCCAATGGGTCACCGATGGGTCAATGCGACGACCGTGCGGGACCGCCCGATCGCTGCGGTGGCCGGTTCCCACGTCCGTGTTAGCTGCCAGCCCGCCACTCCGCCAGCGTCGTGGCGCGCACCGCGCGACGAATGCCTGCCTGAAGGCGATCCTGATCCGTCTCCGCCTCCACAGCCGACACCAATTCCACCGGCAGTGGTCCGAAGCGCTCCTGCAGATACATCAGCAAGTCGCCCCGGCGTGCCGCGAGCGTCACCTGCTCCGCCACCTGCGCCGCCGCCTCCGCCCGCATCTGCGCCGTTACCTGTGCTGCCGCCTCCGCCCGCATCTGCGCCGTCATCTCCGCCCGCATCTGCGCCGTTACCTGTGCCGTTACCTGCGCCGTCATCTCCGCCCGCATCTGCGCCGTTACCTGCGCTGCCGCCTCCGCCCGCAACTGCGCCGTCATCTCTGCCTGCACGTCCTTGCGTGCTTGGACCAGCGCTTCTTCGCGCGCCTCCTCCGCCCAGGTCTTCGCTGTCCCCGCTGCTACCTGGGTCACTTCCTGTCGCCGTGTTGCTTCCATCTGATGCTCCTGCAGATCCTTCACCAGTTGTTCCACGTCCGCCCGCGGGCGGTACTGCCGCATCCAGCTCACCACGAACCACAGCAGGTCGTGCCGCCGCACGCGCTGCTCGTCCGGCAGGTCCAGCAGCCGGTTCGCACCCGTCTCGAAGATCCCCCGCAACTCTTCCAGGGTTCCGCGTCCTGCCCGCACGATGGCCATCGTCTGGCTCCAGGCAGAGGGATCCGCCAGCAGGTCCTGTACGGTTTCTCGGGCCAATTCCCAAAAGAGCGGTTGGAACGTCGGCTGCAGGTCCGCCAACTCCGGCGGCGCCGGCACCAGGTCCGCGAGGGTGCGCTGGCTCTCCCAGCGCCCACTCCCGGTGCTGAACACGACCGGGAACACCGGCGTGAGGGTCAGCGCTGGTTTCGAGCCCTTCCGTTCCTCCCAGGCGCGCCACTCCGTCTCCCAATACAGCACGGTGTACAACAACATGCGGAGCGGCATGGCAGGGTCCGGCACAGACTGCTGCTCCACCAGCAGGAGGATCAGCACCCAGCGGTTCTCGGCTTCCACCAGGAAGGGGACCCGAAAGAGCAAGTCGCACTCCCGGCGGCGCCAGTCTTCCAGGATGAACTCTTTCCCGACCGGCTCTGCCTGTGTGAAATCGAGCCGACGGGCGAGTTGCGGATGGGCGCGCCGCACGGCTTCCGCGAGGTTCCGGCGGTCCTCCAACAGGCGCCGGTACGCCCGGTCGGGAAACTGGTGTACCGGCGGGTCATCGAGAAATGACACGGGGATGTTCTCCAGGCTGACGCGCTCCGCCGGCGCAGACACCGAACAGCCGGGCGCACAGATGAGATACGCGGCCGACCGCGGGAAGGGCGAGCCGGTACCCCATAACGGTTACGTGAAACTCGACATCCGAAACCAGTATATAGTTTATCCGATGCACTGTTCTCGCTGGCAGCACCTCGACTTTGAGCCCCTCGCGCGCGTGCGGGGGGCCCACGTTCCGGATACCGGCCGCGGAGGACACGCGACCGGCACGGAAGCGCGTATCCCCGGCGATGGGGAGTTCTGCGCCCCAGTGGACGAGGAATTCCACGCCCCGGAGCGTGCGCGCTTCCCGGGTGTTTCGGACCCCGCTGACGGTTCTGTGCCGTCGGCGGCCTCTCCGGCGCTGCCCCTGGCGATGGTTCCCGTTCCCACCGCATTCCAGCACCCGGACCTGCGGGAAGCAGTCGGGTGCTGGCGGCTGGGGCAGGTTCATGCCTGCAGCGAACAACTGGCCTCCCGGCTCGCCGCCGGCCCCCTTCCGCCGGGAGGGCGCGGTCTGCTCGGGCTCTGCCGCGGACAAGAGGGGGACATCGCCGGCGCCCTGGGGGATTTGGTGGCGGCGCTTGCCGAAGCCCCGGAGGACGAACTACTCCAGGCAGCCGCCCTCTCCGCCCGGCTCCGGCTTGGACTGCCGTCCAGCCCCACGGACACGGCAGTACCGGGCCGGGCCGGGGGACTCTCTCGTCCGGGCGCCCGGATGTCCCCCGCGATCCCTTCGACGGGGGAGGCCCCTGGATTGGTCCGCTGGGCGAACTCCTCGGCGCGGCGGCATGGCGCGACGGACAGAACTGCGTGCGTCGAAACCTGCCGGGGGCAGCCGTCCGGGAGTTTCGACTGGCCGCCGAGCAGTTCCGGCAGACCTCACCGGCGGCCGCGCACGCTGACCGCATGACTGCCGCGTATTTCGGGTATGCCGTCAGCCTTATCCTGGCGGACCGCCTTGATGCCGCGCAGTTGGCCTGGTCCGGCCTGGGTGGAGCCGCGGTCCTGCCCACTACGTCCCTGGCCTTTGCGCGGCAGGTGTACGAACTCGCCGACGCGCTCCGGGGGCCTGCAGATCACGACCGCTGGGAAATGCTCGCCCCACTGCGCGAGTGGATCGTGACCGCTCGTCTCCGGGTGGAGTTCTTCGACGGGCACGGGTCGGTCCGCATGCACTGGGAGGAACTGTGACCACCGCCGGTAGATCCGTACGCGCGGGCAGACGTGCACCGCGCCGGCGCGCACTGTGACGGTCCGCGAGGAGTTCGCGCTCGCCGTGCGGGCGCGGATGCCGCTGATCGCGCTCGTAACGCCCGAGGAGCAGCGCGCCGAGGCGCTCGTGCTGCGCCCGGTAGCCGACGAGTGGCGCGCGGGCCGCCTGTTCGTCTGGAGCATCACCGAAGGGATGGTGGAACGCGACCCCGAAGGCGGCGACCGAGCCCGAATCCCGGCGCCCGATCCGCTCGCAGCGCTGGACGTGGCTGCCGGGTATGAGGAGCCGGCGTTGTTTGTGCTGCGCGACTTCCACCATCATCTGGAGAGTGCTGCGGTACTGCGCCGCCTGCGCGATCTGGCGTCCGTGCTCCCTGTGGCGGGAAAGAACCTGGTCTTTCTCGGGCCCCGCTTTCGCACACCGGACGATCTGGAAAAAGACGTGCTGGTGCTGGATGTGCCGCCGCCGGACTTCATCGAATTGGGCCGTCTGGTCGGCGAAGCGCAGATCGCCGGCCGAACGCCGGACGGTCTGCCGCCGGCGGCGCGCGAGGCGCTCGCACGCGCCATGCTGGGGCTGACTCTGGGGGAGGCGGAAAGCGTGCTGGCGCGGGCGCTCGTTCGGGATGGAGCAATCACTGCCCGGGCCGTGGAACTGGTGCTCGCCGAAAAGCGCCACCTTGTGCGCCGGCACGGCCTGATTGAGTGTCTGGAGAGCCGCGACGGGCTGGACGATGTGGGCGGGCTGGCCGGACTGAAGCACTGGCTCGCACGAAGGGAAGCGGCCTTCGGCGAAGCGGCACGGGACTACGGGCTGCCGGTACCGAGGGGGATCTTGCTGCTGGGCGTGCAGGGTTGCGGCAAGAGTCTGATCGCAAAGGCGGTGAGTCGCGCCTGGGCGATGCCGCTGCTGCACCTGGACCTGGGCCGGGTGTTCGGCAAGTTTGTGGGGGAGAGCGAAGCGGCGATGCGGCGCGCAATTCAGACTGCGGAGGCAGCGGCGCCCTGTGTCCTCTGGGTGGACGAGATTGAGAAAGGATTTGCGGGGGCTACCGTCGAGGCGCACGATGCCGGTGTCGGCGCCAGAGTCCTGGGGACCTTCCTGACCTGGATGCAGGAGAAGGAGAAACCGGTATTCGTCGTTGCCACCGCCAATCAGATTCGCGGCCTGCCGCCCGAACTGCTGCGTAAGGGCCGGTTTGACGAACTTTTCTTCGTGGATCTCCCGGACACAGGCGAACGGGAGCAGATCCTCGCGGTGCATCTCCGCAAGCGCCGGCGGGATCCGGCCGGTTGGGACCTGGCGGATCTCGCCCGGCGCACCGACGGCTTTACGGGTGCGGAGTTGGAGCAGGTGGTGGTCGAGGGGCTCCACAACGCGTTCGCCGACGGAAGGCGCCCGCTGGCGCCCACCGACCTGGAGCAGGCCGCGGCGGAGGTCGTGCCTCTCTCCGTCACGATGCGTGAAACGGTGGCCGCCCTCCGCCAGTGGGCTGCCACCCGGGCCCGCCGCGCTTCGTGATCGCGCCCTATGCCGTCGAACCGGTCCCCGGAGCAGCCACGCAGTCAATCTCTACCAGGATTCCCTTGAACAGGTCGCCGGCGCCGATGACGCGGCGGGTCGGCGGGCGTCGTCCCTCAAAGTAGCCCATATAGGTGCGGTTGAAGCCGTCGCGGTCGTCCATGTGCAGCAGATAGACATTCATCCGCACGACATCATCCCAGGTCGCGCCCTCACTCTCCAGCACGCGCTGCATCGCGTTCATCGTGAATTCCGTCTGTGCCTCGATGGTGTCGCCCACGACGTTCAGGGCGGCGTCCACCGGGCCGAATCCGGAAAGGAACAGGAGATCACCCGCGCGACGGGCGAGGCTGTAGAACGGCTCGGGATTCTGGGGCTGGCTCATGGATCTTGTTTCCAGGGAAGGGTCCGTCACGCGGGGCGCGCGACGAAGAGCGAAGGGTCGTGCTCGCGCAGCGGCATCCGCGGCGCCACGGTGGGGTTCACGATGTGATCAGGGTGCGGCAGGCAGCCCGCACGGACCGCCACCACGTTCTCCACGGAGGTGCGGGCGACCTCGGCGCTGGCCGGTGTGGAAAGTCCCGATACGTGGGGCGTGAGGATGACGTTGTCCAGCCGGGTGAGTGGATGAGTGGGCGCAGCGGGGTTCTCGACGAAGATGGAAATTCCCTCAAAGGTGTCCACGGCAGCGCCGCGCAAATGCCCGTCGCGCAGGCACTCCACGAGCGCATCCTCGTCCACGAGTGCGCCGCGCGAGGTGTTGATGAGGTAGGCGCCCGGCTTCATTGAGCGCAGCGCCGCCCGACCGAACAAATGATACGTATCGGCAGCCAGCGGCAGGTGCAGCGAAACGATATCGGCGCGGGTGAGTACGTCGTGGAGGTCCGTCATCTCCACGCCGAGAGCGTCTGCTTCCTCCCGCGGCACGTCCATGCGGCGCCGCGTGGCAAGTACTTTGAGCCCGAACGGCCGGGCCCGAGCGGCAACTGCTTTCGCCGATGCGCCGAAACCCACCAGACCCAGCACCAACCCGGATACACGCGGGAGTTTCAGGCATTCTTCCCGCGCCCGGGCGAACGCTCCGTCGTGCAGGCACCGGGAGGCGAACGGAATCTGCCGGACCAGCGTGAGCAGAGTGGCCATCACGTGGTCCGCCATCTCTTCCACGCAGAAATACGGCACGTTGGTGACCAGGATCCCACGTTCCGTGGCGGCGCCGACATCAATGCGATCGGTGCCGTTCCCCATCCGGGAGATGACCTGACAGCGCGTAAGGCTCTCGATCACGGCGCGGGGCAGCGCTGCGGACACCACGAAAATCGCATCACACCCGGCGACGTTGGAAATGATCTCTTCCGGCGTATGCGCCTCAACGCAAGTGGGCGCCAGCCCGTACTCCCGGCACAGCGCTGCCTCCACCGGCCGCACCGGCATCAGCGCCGCATTGAGGCGCACGGTACGAAACGTCTCGTTGTGGTGTCCCGGAAGCATCACTGTCCTCAACCGGAGATCCGGGCGGCGCCCGTCGTCCGCCGGGGTCCGCAGGAGACACGGCTCCCGGCGTCACCGGAGAGCGTTCAACCGCCCTGTGAGTGGGCAGGCGCCGCGCTCTCCGCCCACGCGCCCGGAAGCCGTCCGGCAGACGCGCAGGAAGCGATTTCGTCGCTGTCTGCGGCCATTCCTGCCTGAGTTGGGAACACGAGCCGCGATTTCCCACGCACGACATCCAGGAAGGGAGTGGCGGGGAGGCCAGAGAAATCACTACGGGACAGCGCCTCGCTGTCCGGGGCGTGCATCGCTCCCAGATCGCGGAAGAGACCCGATGCGCCCGTCTGAAATTTCCGGCCTTCCCGGCCCGTTCCACGGAGTGCCCGATGCGACTCGTGCTCACGGGGCTGATGCTCCTTACCCTGGTAGGTGTGATGACTGACAGTGCCGCACAACCCGCCGGCGGATCCAAGCCGCTGGTCTTCATCTCGTCGTTTGCCCCGGCCGGCTCCGGCGCGATTCAGGCGTTCACGTTCGATCCGAGCGCCGGAACGCTGACTCCGACCCGCTCCACCCCGATCGAGCACCCGTTTTTTCTGGCGCTCTCGCCCAACCGGCGCTTTCTGTACTCGATCCACGCCCGCGAATTCAGCGGCAAGGACAATGAATTCGTCGCTGCATTCGAACTTCTCGGCCGCACGGGGGAGTTGAAGGCGCTCAATCGGCAGTCCTCCCGCGGCACCGCTTCCTGCTACCTCGACGTAGACGCCACGGGGAAGTCCGTGGTCGTGGCCAACTACACGACCGGCAGCGTTGCCTCTCTCCCGGCCGGCAAGGATGGCTCACTCGGCGAGGCGGCCACTTTCGTGCAACACACCGGCTCCAGCGTGAACCCGAACCGGCAGACCGGACCGCATGCCCACTGCATCGTGATCAGCCCGGACAACAAGCACGTGTTCTCCGCCGATCTGGGGCTGGACCGGGTGCTCTGTTACCGCCTGGACGCGGCTACGGCGCGGCTCACCCCGACCCGGCAGGCCTTCGTACGCACTCCGCCGGGCGCCGGTCCGCGCCACCTCACGTTTCATCCCAACGGCCGGCACCTCTACGTCATCAACGAGATGGCCAACTCGGTGACCCATTTCGAATACGAGCCGAAAACCGGAATGCTCGTCGAGAAGGGAACGCTTTCGACCGTACCACAGGGCTTTCAGGGGGAGAGCTACTGTGCTGACGTGAAGATCACGCCCAACGGGCGCTTCCTCTACGGCACCAATCGCGGCCACGACAGCCTCGCCGCCTACCGGATCGCGGAAGATGGTTCCCTCTCGCTGATCGGCATTGAGCCCAGCCTCGGCAAGGGCCCCCAGAATCTCGCGATTACCCCGGACGGACAGCACCTTCTCTGCGCCAACATGCCGAGCAACAATGTGGCAGTATTTCGGATTGATGCGGAGAGCGGCAAACTGCATTCGACCGGCGCCCCCGTCACCCTGAAGAGCCCTTCCTGCATCATGATCGTGCCGTAGCTCCGGCCGTACCCCCAGTTTCGCACCCCAGGTCGCCCCGTGGGGAAGGGTCGGGCAATCGCGCTGGCCCTTCCTCCAGGCGGAGCATGCCGATCACGCAGACTCCTCGCCTCACACCGATACGCTTTTCGCAAATGTCGCCGAACTATGAAGGAGTTCCCACGCGACTTTGCGAATCATTATTTAGGCACGGAGATCTCGTCAATCCCGCTTCCACGCAGCCACGTAGTACGACGAGACTCATCGAAAGCGGTTCCGGATCGTTCCAGGGAAATATGAGTGAAACTCATCACCCGACTGCGCCGCGCGTTCACGCTCATCGAACTGATCGTGGTCATCGCGATTATAGCTATTCTGGCTGCGATCCTCTTCCCGGTCTTTGCTCAGGCCCGCGAAAAGGCACGCCAGGCCGGGTGCCTTAGCAACCTGAAGCAAGCCGGCCTGGCCCTCGGCATGTACGTTCAGGACTACGACGAAGCCATGCCGAACGCCTGTTCCTGGGGCAAGGCCTGGCTCCACGGGCCGGCCGCCACGGAGTGCCCTCCAATCCGGCGCGCTGGGGCGCCTGCCTATGCTCAAGAACTCCTTCAGCCGTACGTCAAGAACGCCGACGTGTGGTTCTGCCCCAGCACGGGCCGTACGAAGGCTCTGAACGTGAGCAACCCGAGCGAAGTGCAGAACAGGGGCCAGAACGGCACTTCCTACATCTGGAACCACATGACGCAGACCGTACCGTACGGCCCGCTGCGGGGGCGTCCGTCGGTGCGGGTGAGCGGTCTGTCCATCGCCTCGATCCCGCGTCCGTCGGAGGCGCCGGTTTTCTGGGACATGCCGTACTGGGCCCCGGTTCCGGGAGCTACCTGCGCACAGGCAACCGATCCCCGCTACATCTCCGTGCACATGAAGGGTGTGGATGCTCTCTACGCCGACACTCACGTGAAGTTCTCGCCGTTCCAGGGCAACCGGAACAACGGAGCGTGCCTGGAAGACTGGTGGCTTGACAACTCCTGGAAGGGGTTTGTTGAGTAAACCCGTCCCCAGCACCCACCTGTCCGGGGGCCGCCGCCGCGTGTATGCGCTGGCGGCGGCCCTCGCTGTTTTGTGTGGGATCGCCGGCGTGCTCGGCGTGCGCCAGTTCCTGGCCAACCGCCGCGCAGCGGCCGCCGAGGAGCTGGTCCGCTATGCGTACGAAGAACGCGTTCACGGTGACCTCCGCGGCGCGGCGGCCACTTTGAAGCAGGCACTCCGTATCGCCCCGCACTTCCCCGGCATCCACCTCCAACTTGGGATTGTTTACACCGACGCGCGCGAGTATGATCTCGCCCGCCGGGAACTGGAACAGGTCACCCGGAGTGCACCCGCGGAGGCAGTCGGATGGGGGCAACTCGGGCGCCTCCACCTCATCACCGCGCGGCTGAACGAGGCCGACCAGGCGCTGCAAACCGCGCTGGAGCTCCGGCCGGACCACGGACCCTATCTGGCAATGCTGGGGGAGGCATGCCGGCTGCGCGGGGATACGGCTGCGGGCCGGAGAGCCGAGATCTACTTCCGCCGGGCGCTCTCCCAGAATCCGCAGGATCCAGAGACCCACTACCGGTTAGGGCTGTTGCAACAGCGTCAGGGCCGGCCTGCGGAGGCTCTCCGCTCCCTGTTGACCGCGATTCAATTGTCGCCGGAAACTCCCGAGCCCTATTATGCCCTTGCACAGGTGGAGCGGAGCCGCGGAAACCTGAACCAGGCCGATCAAGCACTTCGCGTCTTCCGGCGGCTCAATGCCGAGGCACGGGCACGCTCGCCGCAGGAACAGCCAGCTTCCGTACCGGTGACACCCCCTGCCGCTCTCCCCGCGTCCGGGGCGGACAGCGCCTCCGCAGCCGGTGCGTCTCGCCCCGCGGACCGCGGCGCACCTCGCTCCCCCGGGACGGCAGTGGCGCCGGCGGGCTACGCGCCGACCGTTCCGCCCGCCGCTGCAACGCCGGCGGCGGTGCTGGTGCAGGAGGCCCGGCGTCTCTCTTATAACCAGGGGCAGCCGGATGCCGCGATCGCAAAGCTCGAAGAGGCCCGGCGAGCCGATCCCCGGGATCCGGCGGCGCCCTACCAGCTCGGGCTGGTGCTGAGCTTCGTGGGGCGGAAAGCGGAAGCGGAAACGGCGTTCCGCGCGGCGCTGGCACTCGATGCACGGAACCCCCGCTACCACGCATGGGTTGGCACGCTCCTGCTCGAACGCGGCGCTCCGACCCTGCCCGCGGCGCTTGCGGCGCTGAAACAGAGCGTAGCGCTGGACGGCAACTACGCGTACGGACACTATCAGTTGGGCCGAGCCTATCTGAATCAGAACCGGCCGGCCGACGCGGCGCCGGTGCTTCTCCGCGCAACCACGATTGATCCGAAGTATCGGGAGGCATGGTACAGCCTCGGCCAGTGCTATCAGCGGCTGGGAAAGGCGCCCCTGGCCGCGCGGGCGCTGCAACGATTTCGGGAACTGGACGCCTTTGAGCGCCGGCGGCGTTCCCTCGCAGTCGCTGCGCGCGCCCACGCAGACGATCCCGCGCCCAGTCTGGAGCTCGCCCGATTCCTGGCGCGCAATGACCAGACTGCCCAGGCCATCCTGACGCTCGAAGGACTCCTCGAACGGTTTCCCGACCACCCGGAAGCCGTACAGTTACTCGGGGAACTCCGGAGTCGCCCCACCGGTTCTGCTGCAATCCCTCGAAAGGCCCCCTGAATCTCGTCCGGCCCCCTCTCCCGCTGCGGCGCGCACCTCGATCGGCATACCCCTGTCCCGCAGCGCACCATTGTTTGCAAGCAGGGAGGTGTGTTGGCCTCAGACGTCTAACTGGACTAAAACCGGACAGGCTGATTTCGGGTTTTTTTGTTGCAGGGGCGAAAAACCCTGGAACTGACCTGCGGTCATCATTGTCCCAGTAACGGTTTGCCGGGAATCACGGTATTGCCGGCGGCCAAACGAAATCAGAACCTCTTCCCACAACGGGACCAACTGAGGGAGTAGCCAAGTGCTGAAACGAGTTCGTCGAGCCTTCACGCTCATTGAGTTGCTTGTGGTTATTGCCATCATCGCGATACTCGCCTCCATTCTCTTCCCAGTCTTCGCGCAGGCACGCGAGAAGGCGCGGATGATCACCTGCCTGTCCAACGCCAAGCAGATCGGTACCGGAATCATGATGTACAGCCAGGACTACGATGAGGTGGTCATTCCCTGGTTCCAGCGCACCGGTCTCCCCCGCACGGGCGGACGTGCAGACGTGGATCCCTGGCCCGTGCTCCTTCAGCCGTACATCAAGAACGGAAATCCTCCCCGGCCGAACGCCCCGGCTGGAGCCATCCCGCCGGAAGGGATGTTCAAGTGCCCTTCCTTCAACCCGAACGAGTTCAAGCGCCAGGCGCATATGCCCGACTGCGACGGCGCGGGCGCCCTGGACGCCTGGATCCCGCCGCTCCAGTACTTTGCCCACTACGGCATCGGCTTCGGGAACGCCGCCACCGGCGGAAACTGCACCCAGGGCGATCCGTACTACAAGTACGCGGGGAACGACGTTCGCTACACTCCCCTGCAGAGTCTGGCTGAACTGCGGCGCCCTGCCGAAACCGTCATCGTCACGGACGGCTTCACCGGCATCATCCAGTCCGGTGGCCTGGGCACGACGATGGGCTGCGAGTCGGCCAACAGTCATCAGGGCGGCGGCACCCATATCTTCATGGATGGGCACGCCAAGTGGATTGCCCGCAACTCCGAGCGGTATCTGGAGCGGGATCAGGCAGGCTGCTGGTACAAGAAGTTCTACGCGGTGGACAAGGGCTGATCGGTTCGTGTGCGAACACCGGAGATAACCGCAATGACCAGGAATCTCTCACGCTGGCTGGCCGTCCTGCTCGGTGCATTGCTGTTGGGAACGGCGGTCGTGGGGTGCAGCGAGAAGCCGAAACCGTCTGAAGGCGGCACCTACTACGACGGCCCGATGAAACCCAAGGGCGCCGGCGGAGCCAAAGCCGGCGGGTAGTGCCGGGTAGAGTCCGGAACGAGTACAGCCGCGCCGCCCGGCCGGGAGTACCCCGCCGGGTGAGCGGTGCTCGTGACCGCCGCGCCCCGGTTTCCTTCGGCAAGGGAACCGGGGCGCGGTCTCCTCGCCTTCTCCTGAACCCCCGGATGGCAACCCTCCGTGTTTCACCGCGCCCGGCGCGGCTGCTGGCGATCGCGGCAGTGCTGGGTGTTCTGGCGACCGTGGTCAACCTTCCACCGGTGCGCGAGTTCCTGACGCGTGCAACACCGGTGGGCCGCCTCGCCGGGCGCGCCGGTCCCACCGAGGCGACCCTCGCCGCAGCCCGGCGTCTGCTGGATAACGGCCGGGGGGCGGACGCGGCCGCCCTGCTCCAACCCCTCATCGCCGCCGGACGCGCCGAAGTCCCGGTGGTCCTCCTCACAGCCCGAGCAGCCGCGGCCGCAGGGGATACACGCACGGCCGACCTGCTGTTTGAGTCAGCGAGGGTCGGCGCGCCGGACGACCCGGAGGCGCAGGCGCGGGTCGGCGAATACCTCGCTTCCCGCGGGTTCGACCGCGCAGCCGCCGCGCAATTCGAGGTAGCGCTGCGTCTCAAGCCCAACCACCCGACGGTGCTGCGCGGCCAGGCGGAGCGGGCACTCCGCGCCCACCATTTTTCCGAGGCGCTGGCCCTGGCGGACCGGGCTGAACAGGATGCGCCGACGTGGGAGGGGGCCCGGCTGCGAGCCGAAGCGCTCAAAGAGCTGGGACAGGTCGAGGCGGCCGAGGAGGCGGCCCGCGAGGCGGTGGCGCTTGCTTTTCATCCGCTGACACTGCGTACCCTCGCCGGCGTGCTGGTGCTGACCCCGGGGCCCGACCGCCTTGCCGAGTCGTGCCGTCTCTTGCAGGATGCTCTCCGTCGCGATCCCACCCAGACCGGCGCGATGCGCCTGCTGGCCATGAACCTCCGCGCACTGGGCGAGCATCGGAGCGCGATCCGGGTGCTGCGGCGACTGCTGCGGGCTGAGCCGCTGAGCCTCGAAGCGTACCCGCTGCTCGCCCAATCCTACCAGGCTACGGGCCGCGCACCCCTGGCCGCCGCCGTTCGGCGGATCTACGCCGAGCTTCAGCCGGTGGACGAACGGGTGGCGCGGGCGCGCTTTCTGGCCGGGGTGGCTCGAGGGTCGCCGGACTCGCTCCTCGGTCTGGCGCGTGCCTACGTGGCGGCGGGCCGCCCCGACGAGGCCCGCCGCCTGCTCGCAAAACCGCCGCTCGGGTCGCGCAGTGGACCGGCGATCGAACGTCTCCGTCGAGAAATCGCCGGCAGCCCCACGCTGCGCATTCCGGCGCTGCCGGAGGATCCGCTGGGAGACCGGACTTGAGCCGGGCGGGTCACCGGCGCAGCATCGAAGGAGCAGCCTGGGGCTGCGTGTCGAGCGTGCTGCTCCTGGGCTGCACTGCTCCGCAAGGCGGAGACGATCCGGCCCTGGAAGCAGCACTCCCACCGGCGGAGTCCACAACGTCATCCAGGATCCGCTTCCGGGATGCCGCCGGTGAACTGGGGTTGAAGTTTCAGGCCGGGATCCAGGGCCGCAGTCCCCTGAACATCGCGGCGCTCATGGGGGGCGGCGCCGGCTGGCTCGATCTGGACGGTGACGGCTGGGAGGATCTCGTGCTCACCGGCCCGGCCGGGGTGGCGTTCTACCGGAACGAGACCGGACGCGCGTTTCGCGACTTGACGCCGCAGTCGGGACTCGACCCGAAGCTGCGCGATGTCCAGGGAGTGGCGGTGGGGGACTTCGATGCGGATGGACGCCCCGACCTGCTGCTGACGCTGCTGGACGGCGTGCGGCTCTACCGGAACCACGGCGGGCATCTGGAGGATACGACCCGGCAGGCCGGCCTCCAACTCCGACGGTGGACGACCAGCGCCGCAGTAGCCGACGTGGACGGCGACGGAACCCTCGACCTCTTCATTGGTCGCTATGTCCACTTCCGTGCGGGGATGCCGGAGTTTCTCCGCGACGGTGAGGCACGCCTCACGTTGGGACCGGCGGCCTATGAGGCCGACGTGGGGGTCCTGTATCGCAACGATGGAAGGGGCCACTTCCAGGACATCACCACCGCTGCCGGCCTCTCCGGCAGCCACGGGAAAACGCTGGGGGTGAGCTTCGCGGACTACGATCTGGACGGCGACCAGGATCTGTACCTGGCAAACGACGAGGTTCCGTGCGACTTCTACGTGAATGACGGCCGCGGCCACTTCCGGAACGCCGCACTGGAGAACGGGACGGCCCTCTCGGCGACCGGTCAGCCGCAGGCGGGCATGGGCGTTGACTGGGGGGACTACAACGGCGACGGGCTTCCTGATCTGGTCGTCACGACCTTCCTCACCGAGCCGACCAGCCTGTACCGCCAGGAGCGGGGAGGGTTATTCACCGAGGAGAGCCAGACTACGGGACTGCTGGCTGCTACCCGGCGCTGGACCGGCTTCGGGGTCGCCTTCGAGGACTGGGACAACGACGGCCGGCTGGATTTGCTGCAGGCCAACGGCCATGTGGCCGACCAGCAGGATCGGGTGGACGCGGCCACGGGCTTCCGGCAGCCGCTCCAGCTCTTTCACAACCGCGGCGCCCAATTCCACGATGTCTCCGAGAACGCCGGCCCTCCGTTCCGCGACCGAGCGGTGGGACGGGCGCTCGCGGTCGCCGACTACGACCGCGATGGCCGGCTGGACGCAGTGATGGCGAATTTGACCGGCCCCCCCGTGCTGCTGCACAACGAGACCCAGGCGAAAAACTGGATGGGGGCACGTCTAAAGGGGGCGACGCCGAACCGGGAGGGCATCGGCGCCGTGCTGCGCCTGACGACTGCGTCCGGCACGCAGACCCGCCTGCTGACGCGGAGCCGGAGCTATCTCTCCAGCGTTCCCGCGGAAGTACGGTTCGGGCTGGGGTTCGACACGGCGGGCGTGCTGGAGGTACGGTGGCCGGGGGGGCCGATCCAGCGGGTAGGGACGCTGCCGGCCGGCAAGACCCACGAACTCACCAGGCCCCCGAAGCCATAGCCCATCCGTGCTGACTCCGGGGACCGGATCGTGCCTACTGCCGCCGCTTGCGCTTGGGCCGTACGGTGGCGGTTGCTCCCACCTGGCGGGGCGAAGTCGCGCCCACATCGGAGACTCCGTCTCCAGAGGATGCCGTGCTGACCGTCCCCGCGCCGGCGACGGCTGCGGCAGGGGTCGCCGCGCGCTGGCGGGACGGCTGGAGCTGCACATCGTCTCTGCGACGACCCGGCTGTGTGGTGGCTGCCTGCTCCCCTGCAATCAGCTTCTGCTCCAACAGCACGACGAGCGGGCTTGCCACGAAGATGGACGAGTATGTCCCGATGGCGATCCCGAACAGGAGCGCGATGTTGAAGAGGCGGATGGAGTCGCCGCCGAACAAGACGAGGGCAGCCACCACGAGCAGCACCGTCATCGAAGTATTGATCGAGCGGTCGAACGTCTGCGTGATGCTCCGATCGCTCACCTGCGCCAGCGTCTCGTTGCGCCGGCGATGCCGCAGGTTTTCCCGGATCCGGTCGTAGACGACGATGGTGTCATGCACCGAGAACCCGAGCACCGTGAGACAGGCCGTCACAAAGAGGCTGTCAATCTCCCAGCCCGCAATGCCCCCCATCAGCGCGAACAGACCGATGGTCATCCCCACGTCGTGGATCAGCGCGATCACGGCGCAGACCCCGAACTTCAGCCCGTTCAGGAAGCCGCCGATGGCGAAGCGGAACGCCAGGTAGAGAATGATCGCGAGCGATGCCACCAGGACCGACCAGAAGGCGTTCTGTGTGATCTCCTTCGCGACCGTTGGTCCGATGAAGTTCTCCTGGTACATCGCGTCAATCGAGCCGCCCCCGACCTGAGCGAGCGCCTGACGAATCTTGCTTGCCTGCTCGGTGCTGCCGCCCTTGGTGCGGATCTCCGCCACCAGGATCGCAGCGGCGCCCTGATGCGGCTCGTCGGCGACCGTCACCCGGAGCGATTTCAGCGTGGGCTTGGTGTCCGCATCGGTCCCGGGGAGGTTCAGCGCGGTTTCAATCGCCGCCTGCGTGGTGGGCACGACGAAGAGGGCTGTCGCTTTGAACTTCTTCGCAGGGTCCTGAGCCGAGGTGTAGGACGAGAGATCAAATCCCCGCAGGTTCTTCAGGCGCGTCTTCAGCGCGTCTACCGAAACCTGGTCCACATCCGTGGCCTCAATCGCCACCCGGCTCCACGAGCGCTCGTCCTTCCCGATGCTGATGACCGGGTCCTGCACTCCGGCGCCCTGGACTGCCTGGAGCACCTGCTCGCGCGTCACGTCCTTGCCGCGGAAAGCGATTTCAATGGCCTGACCGCCGTTGAAGTCAATCCCGGTCTGGAGCCCCTTCCCGAACGGGGTCATCGCAATGAACACCAGCGCCAGCACTGATATGCCGATGCTGAAACCGAAGTAAATTCGCCGCTTGTCGTAGACCTGGAGGATTCCCCCCTGCCGCGAAGCAGGAAAGAACAGCGCCAGCCAGCCCACATTCAGCCCGTACATTCCCTCGCGCCGCGCCCAGTCCATCGAGACCACCAGGTGAAGCATCGTGCGGGTGACGGTGATCGCAGTGAACATGGAGACTGCCACGCCGAGGGCCAGGGTGATCGCAAACCCACGGATGATGGGCGCACCGAGCCAGACCAGGATGCCGCAGACGATCCAGGTAGTGACGTTCGAGTCCAGGATGGAGGAGAAGGCACGGGAAAAGCCCGCGTCAATCGCCGAGTGCAGATTCTTGCCCGAGCGCAACTCTTCTTTCAAGCGCTCGAAAATCAGGACATTCGCGTCCACCGCCATCCCCACCGACAGGATGAACCCGGTGATGCCGGGCAGGTCCAGAACGATGGGCGGGAAAATGCCGACGCCTTTGAAGAGCGCGAACGTGAGGACGGAGTAGAAGAGAAGGGCGAGACACGCCAGTACCCCGGGCAGCCAATAGTAGCCCACCATAAAGACGAGGACGAACGCCAAGCCGATTCCCCCCGCAAGGAGGCTGCGATCAATCGACTCCTGCCCCAGGGTAGCACCGACCGTCTGCACCTCGGCAGGGCGCATCGCGATGGGGAGCGCCCCCGAGTTCAACAGATTGGCCAGCACCCGCGCTTCGGACATCGTCTTGAAGCCGCCCCGGATCACGCCCTGCCCACCGGTGATCGGCTCCTCAATGCGCGGCGCCGAAATCACTTTGTTGTCGAGCACGATGGCGAGGATTTCGTCTCGCCCATCAATCGTGAAATCGCCGAAGGCACGCGCCCCCTCGGGTTTCAATTCAAAGGTGACGAGCGGTTCCCCGCTGGAAGGGTTGATCTGCGGTCGGGAACTCGGCTTCAATGCGTCCCCGCGCAGGATGAGCGGGGCGTCCTTCAGCACTTCCTTCTGATCCACCGACTTGCCGCCTTCGGCGGTATCGGTAAAGGTGTAGGTGTCCGGCTCGCCCTTCTTGGGATCTCCCGGTGCGATATCCATCTTGAACCGGGCGCCCGGGTTTCGGGTCGTCTGCACGTTGTTCAGGTGGCGAAACTCCAATTGCGCCACCGTCACCATCGTCTTCAGGGCTTCCTCGGGACGGCTCGCGCCGGGGAGCAGAACGAGGACCTGGTCCTGGCCCTTCAAACGCACTTCGGTGCCGGAAAGTCCGAAGGAGTTGACCCGGTTCTCGAGCACATTGCGGACCGAAGACATAGTCTCCTGGTCCACTTTCTGCCCCGGTTCCAGCTTCGTCGGATCCGCTTCCAGGGCGACACGCATGCCGCCGCGCAGGTCGAGACCCAGCGCCACTGGGAATTGGGGGGAAAGGCTGTACCAGGCTGCCGCTACTGCGACCACCAGGATCGCCAGGAATGTAAGACCGTTCTTCATGCTCGGATCCAGGTGTGCTAAAACTGTGGGGTACAGAGAACCGGAGAATTATACAGATGGGTCCTGAGGGTGTCAAGAAAGGCGGGCTGCCGGCAAGTCGCCCGCCGGCGGTCGGAGGCACACCCGGTGCAGGGACCGACGCGGTCTGCGGTCTCCGGCGGTGGGCGTTTGCGGTGGTGCCGTTCATAGAGATAACGGAGAGCGTGGCGTCCGTGGTACAGTCCGAGGGGTCCCTGCGGGCCCAGGTCGCAATTCTGTCCGCCGGATGGGTGCTGCTGTGCGGGCTTGCCGGCTACGGTGCGGTGCAGAAGGCCCGGTGGGGTTTCTGGCTCGCGGGCACACTGGCCACGCTGCTCCTGCTCTCCACCCCCGCGACACTCGCCGGTCCGGTCGTGGTCGGCGCGCTTCCCGTGGTGGAGTCCCCCCTCTCCGTGTCCCTTGCCTGGCTGAAGATGGGAGCGTGCGCACTGTTTCTGCTGGCTCTGGCGCTCTATCGCGGTCTGGCGCGTTCGGCATCGGCCTCCGGCGCGCGCCCCAGTTGACGCCGGGCGAGATCCGCCACGCGGACTTCCTGTTTCTTGCCGGTCAGTCACGCGGGCCGCCGTGGGATCGGCCGCGAGGAAAAAAGTGCCTGCAACTTTCGGTGGGATCGTGTGTCCCAGATTCGGATAAGGAGCACCTCATGCTGGAGATCACCGGACCCGGTTACCGCTACTGCGACGGAGTTTCGCGTCGCAGCTTTCTTCGCATCGGCGGCCTCACCCTGGGGAGCGCCGCGGCCCTGACGCTGGCCGATTTGAACCGCGCCGAGGCCGCCACCGGGAAGCGGCAGCAGCACAAGGCCGTCATCCATGTGTTTCTCGGGGGAGGTCCGCCGCACCAGGATATGTGGGATCTCAAGATGGAAGCCCCGGCGGAGATCCGCGGCGAGTTCAAACCGATCCCGACCAACGTGAGCGGCCTCGAGATTTGCGAGGTGTTCCCCAAGATGGCGAAGGTGATGGATCGCTGCGCAGTGCTGCGTTCCATCGTCGGCAGTTCCGGCGGACACGACGGCTTCGAGTGCCTGTCCGGCTGGCCGCGGCGCGCCCTGGCGAATCAGGGGGGGCAGCCGAGCATCGGGTCCGTAGTGGCGCGCCTCAACGGGCCGATAGACCGGGCGATTCCTCCCTCGATCGGCCTCGCCGCACCCACCGCGCATTCCCCGTGGTCCGAGCCGGGCGGACCCGGATACCTCGGGCCGTCGTACGCGCCGTTCTGCCCGAACGCGATGGGCGGAGCCGGCGGGTCTCGTGGGGAGGATGTGCTCCGGCTCAAGAACCTGACGCTGGATCGCCTCCAGGATCGCAAGCGGCTGCTGCAGGTGATGGATGCTCAGCGGCGCGACCTCGACCGCGAACTGAGTGTGCAGAGCCGGGATGCCGCCACGGAAGCGGCCTTCGACCTGCTCACCTCCAGCAAGCTGGCCGATGCGCTTGACGTGAGCAAGGAAAGCGCGAAGACCCGCGAGCGATACGGAGACGGCAAGCCGTACAAGTTCCAGTACGACGGCGCGCCGACGTGCAATGACCACCTGCTGATCGCCCGCCGCCTCATTGAGGTCGGCGCCCGCTCGGTGAGCCTCTCCTACGGCCGCTGGGACAGTCATGGCGACAATTTCGGGCTGGTGCGCGATCACGGCGCGAAGCTGGACCAGTGCCTGAGCGCCCTCATCCTTGATCTGGAGGAGCGGGGGATGCTGAATGACGTCACCGTCATCGCCTGGGGCGAGTTCGGCCGCACCCCGGTCATCAACAAGGATGCCGGGCGCGACCACTGGCCGCAGGTATGCGGCGCGCTGATTGCGGGCGGCGGGATCCGCGGCGGGCAGGTCGTCGGCGCGACCAATCGCCTGGGCGAGTACGCCACGGAGCGGCCCATTCAGTTCCGCGAAGTGGCGGCCACCCTGTACCACAACCTGGGGGTCAGCACCGAATCGGTCACCATCGAAGACCGTTCCGGACGGCCGCAGTACATCATGGATCGCACCCCTCCGATGCCGGAGTTGGTCGGCTAACGATCCGCACGGACACGTTGTGGCGCCGGCCCGTACCAGCCGGCGCCACGTCTCCCGGGCCCGAGTTCCGTCTCGCGCTCACACGAAATGTATCGGGCGCCCGAATTGGAACGCCGTACCGCGGCATGGGCCGGAGGTCCGTAGCTGCCCTCGCCGGCGCCCAGGGTGATGCCCGTTCCAGGTGGCCGGCGGCCGCACAACTTTCCTGATCCTGGTCCAGGAGCATGCCGCGGTTCACCCCCGGCAAGACGCAGTGGGTGGAGTTCCAGAGGGCAGGCGTCCCGCCGAGCAGCCGCGAGTGCTCCGGGCAGCCCGGCCGTCTCCCTGCGGAACTCCACGTGTCAACCCGCGGAACCTCTCGCCGCAGGCAGCGCGGCAGGCGTCCGGCAATCAGGCGGCGGGGGCAGGGAACCACCCGGCAGCCGTCGAAAGACCACCTCACCGGCACCCAGCCTCGAAGGTTCTCCATGCGCTTTCCTCTCGTCGTCCTGCTTCCCCTGCTGACCGGCACGCTCCTGCTGCCGCACACCCCAACCCCGGCGCGGGCCGCGGAACGGCCGAACGTCCTCTTCATCGCCGTGGATGACCTCCGGCCCGAACTCCATTGCTACGGCAAGAGCCACATCTCCAGCCCGAACCTGGACCGGCTGGCGAATCGCGGCACCCTCTTTCAGCGGGCGTACTGCCAGCAGGCGGTCTGCTCGCCGTCGCGCACCAGCCTGATGACGGGGCTGCGCCCGGACACGACCCGCGTCTACGATCTCCAGACGCACTTCCGCACCACCATTCCCCAGGCCGTGACCCTTGCCCAGCACTTCAAGAATCAGGGCTACTTCACGACGGGCATGGGAAAGATCTTCCACGGCGGGTTGAACGACGAAGCGTCCTGGAGCGAGCCGCACCGGGAGCGCGTCGGTGGAGAGCAATGGGTGCTGCCGGAGAACAAGGCAATCGTTGAGCAGCGCCGGCGGGAAGCAATCGCGCGGGGGATGCAGCGGGCCGCCGTCAACCGCCAGGCGCGGGGCCCGGCCGTTGAAAGCGCCGACGTACCGGATGAAGCCTACCCGGATGGCGCACTCGCCGCGCACGCAGTGAAGACGCTGGGACGCCTGAAGGAGCAGGGACGGCCTTTCTTCCTCGCCGTGGGGTTTCACCGGCCCCACCTCCCCTTCAACGCGCCGAAGCGCTACTGGGACCGTTACGACCGCGCGAAGGTGACCCTCGCTGAGAATCCGTTCCCGCCGAAGGATGCCCCGGAAATCGCCGGCACCACCTGGGGAGAACTCCGCGCCTACCACGGGATTCCGGCGCGCGGCGACCTGACCGAAGTGCAGGCGCGGGAGCTGCGCCACGGCTACTACGCCTCGGTGAGCTACACGGACGCAAACATCGGCAAGCTGCTGGACGAACTGGACCGGCAGAAACTGACGGACAACACCATCGTCATCGTCTGGGGCGACCACGGGTGGAAGCTGGGCGAACACGGGGGCTGGTGCAAGCACACCAACTGGGAACTGGATGCCAACGCCACGCTGATGCTGGCCGCTCCCGGGAAGCGCGGCGGCCACACGACGCGCGCGCTCGT
>SXGS01564477.1_pt1 | contig 30016 bp, 24 predicted proteins | sample 3174681 | NCBI WGS metagenome assembly SXGS01 (sample SAMN11356861, study PRJNA531348) | freshwater metagenome | isolation source: freshwater sample F1-80 | place: China: Fuxian Lake, Yuxi | collected 2017-12-25 | reverse complement strand
TGTCATCGAGCCGCGGCGGCGGCGCGACCTTCGAGCTTCGTGTGCCGCACGCATTGCAGCGGTGATGAGCGCTGCGAAGCCGCTCCTCTAAGAACCGCGAGGTGGCGCGGTTGCGCCACCTCGCGGTGTTGTGAGGATGGAGGGGAAGTGATCGGCAAGTACAGAATCAGTTCCAGTTCGAGAGCACCGCGGCAAGGTCTGGCGCATCGACGATGCCATTGCCATCAGTATCCATGGGAGGGTTTACGAGTCCCCATGCATTGAGCGCTTCGGAGAGGTCGAGCGCGTCGACGATCGCATCATGGTTGAAGTCGCCAGGGATTGCGTTGACTGGCGCCGTGGAAAATCGGAAGCCGCCACCTGCGGGAGTCATGGCGTCAACGTAGGAGTCGAGTTCGATGCGATCCACCGTGACGAGGTCGATCTTCCAGAAGATGGTCGTGCCTGTCTTTTCCGTTTCCACTTCAAGTTCAACCTCATTGATGCCAGCACCTGGATATGCGACATCCGCGGTAGTCACGGCGCCACTCAGACCAGTGAGCACGGATTCCCAGTTTGCTTGCAGCTCCGCCACGGTTGTCGCCTGCGAGCCTGACGGCGAAAACTCAGTGACGACGATGGTGACTCCGGACACATCCGCCTGCGCGAGTGGGGCGAGGAGAAGTGCCGCGAGAGAAGCGGGGTGTCGATTGGACACAAGACCTCGAGTCTGATGCTGCGTGCCGGACTGCGCGATGTGCCAATGCCTCTCGTGAAGGGAGGAGGTCCGTCGTCCGCTCTCAGATGCATGTTTCATCCCGAATCGCGTCGCGAGCACGATGGTTGCAAGGCGTTCCGCGATTTCGGGGGTGGAGCTTGGCAGCGTTGATTTGTGCGAGGACGACGCCATCGCGACGGTGAGGCTGCGCGCCTTGGCGAGTGCGTCCACGATGGCCTTTCCGTAGAGTTCGCCTCCTTCGAGGCCGTTGAGAATGGCGAGCATGCCTGCGCCGCGAATGCATTGATCATCCGCCATTGAGTTGGTCTCCTCTACTTTGTGAAGCAGAGTCTGCAAAGACGCACCCGCAACCGAGTTAGCATGCCAGGCATGAAGAGTTGGCCATTGCTCGCGGCATCGTTTTGGTTTGCGATGGGATGTGCATCGGTGCCGTCAGGACCCTCGATCGTCGTGCTCGGAATCGCGCAGGACGGCGGCGTCCCACAGGCAGGGAGTTTCTCTGATCCTCGGTGGGATGCCCCGTCAGAATCGCGTTGTGTCGCCTGTTTGGGTGTGTTCGATCCCCGCACTGGTCACCGTTGGATGATCGATGCCACGCCGGACTTCAAGCAGCAACTGCTCGCGCTCTACCGAATCGGTGGAGGCCCGCCGCGTCCTGTCGTCAATGGCATCTTTCTTACACACGCCCACATTGGCCATTACACCGGACTGATGTTTCTCGGGCATGAGTCCATGGGCGCGAAGACTATTCCTGTCTACACAATGCCAAGGATGAAGGAGTTTCTCTCGACGAATGGTCCATGGGAGCAAATGGTGCAGTACGAGAACATCGAGTTGCGAGATCTCAACAACGGCGTACCCGTGCAACTCGCTGACGACATTTTCATCGAACCGATCTTGGTCCCGCATCGACAGGAGTACTCCGAAGTTGTGGGCTTTCGCATTCGAGGCGCGAACGGAAGCGTGTTGTACATTCCAGACATTGACGCGTGGGAGGAGTGGGACGCCCAAGGTGTCCGGGTTGAGGATCTGATCGCGAGCGTTGATGTTGCGTATCTCGATGGCACCTTCTTCGCCAACGGAGAGCTCGGCGGTCGCGACATGACCGGTTTCCCTCATCCTTTCATCTCGCACAGTCTTCACCGGTTTAGCGCGCTCCCCGCGAGTGAGCGCGGGAAGATCCGCTTTATCCACCTCAATCATTCGAACCCCGCGCTCAACGCGAATAGTGATGCTCGCCAGTCCATTGAGGCTGCGGGGATGCATGTGGCGGACGAAGGGGAGCTATCTCGGTTGTGAGTGCTCCGGCGCCGATCACCAGAGGACTTGCAACTGGAGCTTGGCGACAACTTGGCCGCCTTCATCAAACTCGCCACTCGCGCTCGTCCCGTCCGCGAGGAATCCGTTGCCGTTTTTGGCGAACGCGCCCACGCCGTCGAATGCGTAGCCGATGTCTCCTGACACCTTTACGCGCTGCTTGTGGATGTACCAGTTCGCGCCGACTGTCACCGCATTGAAGATGGAGTACCCGTTGCCGTTGAGGGTGTTGAGCGTTGCAGGAATGTCGTTGGGATTGGAATCAGCATCTCCGTATTCGTAGCGCGCCGTCAGTTCCACCTTTTCGTTCACGAAGTAACCGCCCTGCACGACGATTCCAAACTGATTTGCGTCGGCAAGTCCGTCTTGGCCTGGATCAACAACTCGCCACACGCCAAACGCAAAGATGTTGGCGCCAGAGAACTGAAAGAGCACATCTGCGGTGGCACTCATGACGAATGGCTCGAGGTCGCCGTACATCGCTGGCACACCTTGGTTGTTCGCTTTCTTCTCGACTTCCCCAGCCACTCCGAAGAGCACCCCAAACTCGTCACCGATCCACGCGGTTTGGTCTTTGAGTTGCGCCCAGGAGCCTGCGGCCTTCCATTCCGCCCTCGCGGCGAAGGCGTAGTCGGCGACCACTTGGGAATCCCAGGGAATGTTCTTGGTATTGCCACTCGAGAAGTAGTTGCTCTTCACTTGAATTGCATTGACGGCTGCCGCACTGAGTTGCAAGTCGCCTTGGAGCCATTGCAGTTGCACACCTTGGGCGCGGCTCGCGCTGAAGAAACTCTCAATGGAGGAGCGATCCACCATGAGCATGTTTGTGTCGGAGATGAGGAACTCTCGGAGGAACGGGACTTTGAACTGTCCCGCCCGCAGATTCAATCCTTTCGCGAGTTCTTTCTCAAGGTACGCGTCATCGAGCACGGTCTGGCCAGCGGGGAAGACCAACTCAACCTTGTACTTCCAAGTTGGGTCAATCACATGGCCTTCAAGGGTGATCTTCAGGCGACGGATCTCGCTGCCCCAAGTGTCCTGGGATCCGCTGGGAGTCACGCCGAGGACGGACGGGCGGTGATCGTAGGTGAATCGAACCTGTTCCGATCCGCGGATGAAGAGCTTGAAACTCGCGTCAGGAGATTCGAGGAAGATGCCATTGTCCCAACCTGCGGTTGGATGCACGGATTGCAGCGACTCTCGGGTCGTTGTGTCGGCCAGCACATCCCGCACAACGGCACGGATCTGCTCGGCGCGCTCCTGAGTGAGCCACGAGGCACTGTTCAGACATTGTTCTCGAAGTGAGGCGATCTCACTGCGAATCGCTTGCAGTTCGACTTGCGCGTCGGCCTCTTGCGTGGGTGTGAGTTCCGATGCTGCCGGCGCGAGCGCGGTGGTCGCTATGACGACGAGAGTAGTGAGGCTCATGATGGAACTTCTTTACGGGTCGGCCGTGCGCTCGCGAGAGCATCTGGAAATCGGTGACTCACGAGCAGCGCGACGGAACGATAGTGCCAAAGGATACCCAAATCGTGATGCTTGCGATTGCGACGCGAGTCGATTGGCGTTGCGCGGGTCGGGAACTCAATCGGGTTCACCTTTGCACCCATGATGGGCAGACATTGAGCGATGTTGCGATGGAGATTTCCGTCTGCGTTTCGCGAGAAAAACTTCTGGGGATGCGCCGCGGCGCGTGCGATGGATCGACCATGGTGGAAGGCGCGTCCTTCTCTCGAATCCGAGGAGGATCCAATGGCACGGCGCGTGCGGTGGAACTCTTCTTCGGCTGCGATGGCGCGCGGGGTCACATTCGGCTGAGCCTTGCGACGACGCGCGAGACTCTCGATGTAGCGCTTGGGCGTATGCAGGCGGCGTGGGCGAACATACTTTTAGGTTGACTTCGGTGTTACCGTCCCCAAGCCCCAAGCAGGATGGAGAGGTCGACCGCGTTCACGAGTCCATTCTCATCGATGTCAGCCGAGGCGTTCGTGGTCTCCCACGCCGCAAGAAGCGCGGAGAGGTCTGCCGCATCGACTCGGCCATCCTGATTGATGTCGGCGCGGGAAACGCTTCCTCCATGAAACAGGAACTGTGGGGTGATGACTTGCGTTTGGACTCCAGGGCCGCTCCACGAGAAGATGAACCCCGCGCCGCCGCCGTTCTCGAAAAACTCGAGTCGAATCGGATGCATACCCGCTTCGAACGCGAGGTTCGCGCTTGCTGTCTGCATGCCGTGCAGTCCATCGTTGTTGATGACAACTTCGTTCCCGATGGAGAGTCGTGAGCCATCATCTGAATTGATGGAAAGCGTCCATATGCCTCCGGTTGGCACCGAAAGCCAACCACGGTAGACGGCGCCAACATTGTCGGCGCGTCCGCTCCCTGCGAAGTTCTCGCCGGTGCTTTCGAAGTTGACCGATGGCACGACTTCGCTGAGGTATGGGGTCAGCGTCGACCAATCAGGGAGTGCGATGAGTCCGACGACTTCGTAGTAATCACATCGAAGGCCCGCCTCTTCGCCGACGGGGTACGAGGGCTCCCGAAGTGCGTCGAGCGTGATGGTCGCCGTTGCGCTTGCTGTCGCGCCCGAGGTCGGTTCGCGGAGTCGATACGCGATCGTGCGCGGCCCGACCGGCGCATTCGGTAGGGTCGTACATCGCAGTTGATCGCGGAGTTGGGCGCCAGTCGCTCGCACGACCGTGACTGCGTCACCGAGTGAAGTCTCGCTCGCCGCCCAATCGATGACGAGTGTGTCCATGTTCGCGTCGTAATCGTTCGACAGCACATCGAGATCGACCGTCGCGCCGACGAACGAACTCGCAAAGTCATCGCGTGCGACTGGTGGTTGGGGCGTCGAGGCAGCGAGTGCTTGTTCGACCGCCGTCTGGAGATTGATTCTTCCGAATCCCCACCGCAGTGAATTGCTTCCGCCCGCCCAAGGATCACAGGAGTGCATCAAGATGTACTCGGCGTGCGCGGCGGAAAGCGCTGAGTTTACAGAACGAACGACGCCGAGCGCGCCGTTAGCAACCGGTGTCGCCATGCTCGTGCCGCTCCATGCTTGGTAACCGCCGTTCGTCGTGGTGCTGAGAATGCCGACGCCGGGCGCGAAGAGATCCACACCTCGCCCAAAGCTTGAAAACCACGCGCGACCATCATTGTCATCGCTTGCGCCCACCACGAGCACATGCTCGAAGTCCCATCCGGCATGATCGGCCGATGAATTGCCGGCCGCCCAAAGGAACGATCCGTCGAGTGAACGGATGTACTCGCCCGTTGTCTCGATCGCGTCGTATCCGATGCCGGAGTAACTTGCACTCGTCACCTTCGCGCCATGTTCGATCGCCCACCGAGATCCGGCGAGCAGTGATTCGAAGGACGCGCCCCCATTCGCCGCTTCACTCACGCGAATCGGCATCACCGAGAGCGACCATCCAACCCCAGCCACGCCAACTCCGTTGTCACCAGTTGCAGCCGCGCAGCCCGCGACATGTGTGCCGTGACCATGAATATCCGTGAGGTCGCCGCCTTCATCCTCTGCAATGAGCGAAACAGCGTTGTAGCCGCCGACCCGGTGGGTGAGATCTTCGTGCGGAACAATTCCAGTGTCCGTCACCGCGACGATGACGCTGGGCGATCCACTCGAAACACTCCACGCTTGGGCCGAGCGCATCATCGCGTGATGCCACTGCTCTGGGAGTCGCGGGTCATTGGGGACATCGAGCGGGTAGACAATCCAGTTCGGATGCGCGTATTGGAAGAGGCCAGTCGTGAGGAGCTCCGCGCTGCGACGGTTTTCGAATACCCCGAGCCGCTCAGGTGACGGTGATGCTCCCACGATGAACTCGTCGGTCGCTGCGTGGTGTCGACGCACTTGCGACGCAATCATCGCCAACGCACGCGATCGTTGTGCGCGTGTCAGTGACTGCTTGGGGCGGACGATCAGCTCGCCATTGAATTCAAGTTCGCCCGCCCTCTCCGTGTAGGGCGGTGCGATTCCGGCGCTGATGGCAGGTGTGGCGGGTGATCGCGGCGTCGGTTTCGCGGCGACCGCCTGCGCCCGCGCGCCAGCGTCAGGCTTGGGGATGGAATCGCCGAATCCGCCGATCGAACTGGCGACGAGCAGTAGTGCAACTTGCATGCATCAGAGACTACTTCGATTTGGGCCGAATGCGATGTGAGCAATCCGAATTGTCTCAGTTGCGGCGCTTGCAAAAATGTTGCGATGTTCGATACTCCGCAAGCGACCGTCCGCATCGTGAAGTCGACCTCGCCACCCTCGCCCGCGTCGCCAGGACTCGCAGAATCTGCGGAGTTTGTCAACGAAAAGCCGCCGGTGTCATCCTGTGACATCGGCGGCAGACAAAGCGGGCAAAGGGATTCGTTCCTGATGCGCAGTATCAGGCCGTAATTCCAGTGCGAGGTGCCGTGCACCTCGCACGATGCGTTCGCGTCTTGGACGCGAACGGATGTTGACCGCTCTTGAGATTGGAGCGCGAGGCGTTTCGCCTCGCAGTCGCCGTTCTTGGGCGCTCGATTTCCGCCGGTGGCGATTCACTCGCCACTGGCGGAGTCGAAAGCGAGCGAGGATTCTGCTGCTTGGAGCAGAATCCAAGTCGCGAGCGCTCAAGAGAAGCGGGCAAAGGGATTCGAACCCTCGACATTCAGCTTGGGAAGCTGACGCTCTACCAACTGAGCTATGCCCGCAGTCGGTGCGCGTGAGTATAGCGTTCACGGTTCCCGCATCGCCTTCACGCGGTCATGCGGCGAGAACCCTCTTCTCGTGCCTGCTCGCGGGGTGACTCGTGGTATGGAACCGAATTGGCGCGCGAGTGGTAGCCTGCACTCGCCGTTGTCCCGCGCACACCTCATCGGAGAACCTTCCATGCGTCCATTCGGATTCGTCGGCGCACTCGTCTTGTTCATAACCGGAGGCGCCTTTGCGCAGAGTTCGACAGCAACAACTCCGGCGCCGGCTTCGCCGCTCGAGCCATTCAAGGCGATGAAGGGAATATGGACCGTGGACATGGACGGCGACGGAAGATCCGACGGCACGGTCGAGTATCGCGTCATCGCCGCAGGCAGCGCGGTCGCGGAGACGCTCTTCAAGGATACGGAGCATGAGATGATCACTGTGTTTCACATGGACGGTGATCGACTGCTCTGCACGCACTACTGCGCCGCAGGAAATCAGCCGCGCCTCGTGGCGAAGTCGCCCACGGCCACGCGCGCGGCATTCGAGATGATCGACGCGACGAATCTGCCAGACAAGAATGCGATGCATATGAATGCAGTTGTGTTTGAGTTCATAGACGCGGATCATGTGACTTCGAACTGGTCGAGCTCGCAGGGTGGAAAGCAGGGGGAGCACGCAAGCTTCGTGATGAGTCGCGCGAAGTCGGATACCACTCCTGCCTCGGTTCAGGCGCCAGCGGGTGCGAAGTGATGGCGGACGCATCGAGTGAGAAACTTCATCCGTTTCTCGTCCTCATGTACGAGGACGACGATGCATGGGCGACGCTGTCGCCATCGCGCCAAGCGGAGCTCATGACGCTCTATGGTGGCTGGGTTGCGGCGCTCCGTGCGCAGCACCTCTTTGTCTCTGGCGCGCCCGCCGGTCGCGAGCAGGTCTTGCTTGAGTCCGTCAATGGCTCGATCGAGGCGCGTTCTCATGCGCCCACTTCGAATGTTCTGACTGGGTACTTCGTCATACGCGCGCGGGATTTCGCGCACGCGGTTGATGTCGCGAGAGGTTGCCCCGCGCTGCAGCACGGTGAGCGCGTGGTGGTTCGCGCTGCGGTGCACGATGGTTCCGTCGGCGGACCTTGAGGTCCCGCACCCGCGAGTCATGCAACCCGCGTTACCCGTGGGCCGGCCTTGACGGATCGTCGGCCTGGAAACCCGCCAACCCCGTTTTTTTGCTTGGATTGAGGGTTTTCGGAGGCGACGGCTCGGCAAGTGCCCTCTCGGTCGAATAATTACTGCCAAAACTTCGCGGGATTTCCGCGATCGAACGATAACAGTCGTGGAGGCTCTGCATCGTGCGGGGCTTCCAAGGACCAGAATCCCCAGGAGTCATCAAATGCAGGCATTCGCTTCGGTCAAAGGTTGGGCCCGTGAACTGATGGACATCATGCTTCTCTTCATTGGCCTCGGTGTTCTTGTGCAGATCATCTTCGGGTCGAACAATGTCGGATTTTTCTCAGGCATTACGAGCAACCTCATGGCGTTCGTGACTGAGCTCGGCAGTGGCGGATTCGTGGGTCTGATCGCGCTCCTTGTGATCATCTCTGTCTTTACGAAGCGCAGTGCAGCCGCCTGATTCTGTTCAAGCATTCGCCATCGATTGATCGCTGGGGTCGGAGCACCTTGCTTCGACCCCTTTTCATTGCCTCGGGCCTCGTTCGTTGGTGATACGAGTTTGGTCGCCAACCTCCGGCGCGCCGAGGCCGATCCCAACGATCGCGTTCTTCATATCCGGCGTAAGCGAAGTGGGAAGTCCATCCGCGTGCAACCATAACGCGCGGAGGTCGCGCTGTTACGCGACGATTTCAGGAACAACGCGACCCTTCACATCCGTGAGGCGGAAGTCGCGACCGGCGTGATTGAAGGTCAGCGTCGAGTGATCAAGACCCATGAGGTGCAAGGCCGTCGCGTGCCAGGCGTGAATGTCCATGACGCCGTCGACCGCTTCGCCACCGGTTGCGTCAGTACTTCCATAGCTGAGGCCGCCTTTGACGCCGCCGCCCGCCATCCAAATGGTGAACCCCTTCGCGTTGTGATCGCGACCATCGCCATTCTGCGCGTATGGAGTTCGACCAAACTCGCCGCCCCAAATGACGAGCGTGTCATCGAGCATGCCTCGTTGCTTGAGATCGGTGAGGAGCGCCGCAATCGGTCGATCGACCGCGCCGCATTGTCGTTCCAGGTCGGTGCGCAGATTTCGGTGGGTGTCCCATCCGCCTTGCGAGACTTCAATGAATCGGACGCCCTCTTCGGCGAATCGTCGGGCGAGCAGGCACTGCCGCCCAAAGCCGTCCGTTGCAGCTTGGCCGATGCCGTACATGTCGAGCGTGGACTGTTTCTCGTTCGTGAGGTCGATCAACTCGGGAACTTCTGCTTGCATTCGGAAGGCGAGTTCGTAACTCTCGATGAGTCCCTCGATCGCGCTGTCCTTTTCACGACGCTGGCGTTCTTTATTGAGTGTTTGGACGAAGTCGATTTGCTCACGCTGGGCGCCTCGTGTGTAGCGATCATTGCGAAGGTCCTCGACAGGTTCATCCGGCGTTGCCTGTCCGCGACCCCCGCCGCCTCCACCCCGATTTCCATTGCGACCGACATCGACGCGCGTGCCTTGCACCGACGCTGGGAGGAAGGACGCGCCGTAGTTCTGCGCGCCGCCATTGCCCGCGCCCGGATTGATCGTGATGAAGCCGGGCAGATTTTCGTTTCCACTTCCAAGTCCGTAGAGCACCCATGAACCGAAGCTCGGTCGCACAAACTGGAACGAGCCGGTGTGCATCATGACACTCGCTTGCGCGTGTGCAGGGACGGCGGTCTTCATGCCGCGCAGGAGGCAGAGGTCATCCGCGCGGTTTCGAACATTTGGGAAGAGGTCGCTGATCCACAGTCCGCTCTTGCCTCCTTGTTGAAACTTCCATGGGCTCGCAAGCAGTTGGCCGCTCCCTCGACCCACGGAGAGATTCTTTCCGTCGGCGTTTTCGAGTTCTGGTTTGTAATCGAAAGTGTCGAGGTGGCTTGGTCCGCCAGCCATGTAGAGGAAGATCACGCGTTTGGCTTTTGCGGACATCCCTCCCGAAGCGCGCGCGGGGCGACCGTCGGGGCCGAGGATCGCGTTCGCCATCGAGTGCTGCGCCAACATTGCGGCGAAGGCCATCGCGCCGAATCCGCACCCCACGCGAGTGAGCATCTCGCGGCGGGAGAACGCTGTTTCAGAATTGGAGCAGCAATCAAAGTGCATTGGAATCTCCTTCAATCTCAATCGAGGGTGCGAAACTCGGCGGTCGCGAAGAGAGACTGGCAGAACGCGCTCAGCGCAATGAGTTCTGGATCGTTGGGAATGGTGGAGTCGCTTCGCCCCATGCGTTCGCGGATGCGCTGCACAGCCGGCTGATTGCCACGGCGATTACCGCGAGATTGCGCCGGGGCCTCTTGGGGTTGCGCGGCGCTCGAGCGTGACGCGAGTTGCTCGAAGTGCTTGATGAACGCGCGTGACGCGGTCGCCTCTGCCGAGGTCGGCTTCCGACCGAGCGCGAGGAGGAAGCCGCGCTGCACACGCTCGTCGGCTGTGCCCGCCTCACGCTGGAGTCGCTGCGCAAACGCGTCTGCGAGACGCAAGACATTTTCGTCGTTGAGTAAATAAAGTGCTTGAGTGGGCACGGTGGTTTCGTCACGGTCGCCAGTTACAAAGCTCGATTCTGCAAAGTCAAAGACCTGCATAGACTGCGGGATCGCATCGCGCACGACCGGCAAGTAGAGACTTCGCGAGCGGCTTTCGGGGATGAGGAGTTGCATGAATTGGTCAAGGCGCGCGGAACCTTCGACCATGTTGACCATGCTGCCGACTGGGCGTTCGAGTTCGAGCGTTCCGGCGGCGGCGAGCATCGAATCGCGAATCGCTTCGGCTTCGAGTCGTCGGTGCGGCATGTGGCCATACCAATCAGCATCCGGGTCGTTTTTCGCCTGTGCCGCATCAGGCGTGCTATCAAGTTGATACGCATGGGAGAGCACGAGTGCTTTGATGAGCGCCTTCGTGTTCCATCCGTTCTCCATGAAATCGACCGCGAGCGCGTCGAGGAGTTCGGGGTGCGTGGGCGCTTGGCCACTCGAACCGAAGTTGTCCGGCGTTCTGACGAGCCCCTTGCCGAAAAGATGGAGCCAGACGCGATTGACCCAGACGCGGGCTGTGAGCGGATGCGTGTCGCTTGCGATCCATTGCGCGAGCTCAAGCCGTCCGCTCGTCGCACTCGGAAGTTCAGGCGTGCCGCCCGCGCACAGGACTTCAGGCACGCCGCGCGGCACGATTGCGCCAGCTTTATCAATCTCACCGCGTTCAAGCAGTGGGACGGCGATCGCGCGTCCGGATTCAGCGACACCCATCGCCAGGAGGTTGCCCGTTGTGGCCTTGCCATCCGTATCAAAGCGCGTCGCGAGGTGGTTGTAGACTTCAAGCTGGCCACGAGCGATTCGGATCCGTTGCGCCGCTTGCAGATCGATCTTGGGTTTCTCGCCACGGCTCTCGGCAAGGCGCGCTTCGCGTAGTTCGGCCTCGGTGGGGGCGCCTTCGATCGCTGCTGTGATGCGATCGTACGCGGCCGCGAGCAATCGCTGCACGGACTCGGGCTGCGTTGGTCCGAGTGGAAGCCCCGCGTTTTCTGGGAGGCGAATGAGTTGTGCGGGGTGGTTGTTCTGTTGTTGGGCGACCGTCCCGTAGCGCGTTTCTGTGGAAGCAAAGATTCCCGCGAGCGCGTAGTAGTCCTTCTGTGGTATCGGATCAAACTTGTGATCGTGGCAACGGGCGCAGGCAACGGTCGTCGCCAAGAGTCCTTGGCTCACCGCGTCAATCTGTTCGTCGATGAGATCGGCTTGGAACTGCGCACGCCCCCGTGCGTTGTGGCTCTTCGTCCCGAGCGCGAGGTATCCAGTCGCAATCCATAACTGCGCGAACTCTGCATCGTCGTGCGCGGGCAAGAGGTCGCCCGCAAGCTGTTCGATGAGGAAGCGGTCGTAAGGGGTGTTCTTATTGAATGCGTCAATCACCCAGTCGCGGTACCGCCACGCGTGGGGATACAGAACGTTCGATTCCTTGCCGCTTGACTCTGCGTATCGCGCCACGTCCAGCCAGTGTCGACCCCAGCGTTCACCGAACGCGCTCGAGTCGAGCAAGCGATCGACCGCCTGCTCGTAGGCGTTGGCCGACTTGTCGCGAATGAATGCGGCTACCTCAGGAGGCGACGGCGGCAGACCGGTGAGGTCGTAGGTCACCCGCCGCAGGAGTGTCGATTTGTCTGCATCCTTCACCGGAGAGATGTCGTGTGCTTCCATGGCGTGGAGCAGGAAGTAATCGACATCGGTGCGTGGCCACGCACTCTGCTTCACTTCGGGCAGCGCGGCGCGGGTTGGGAGTTGGTACGCCCAGAACTCTCGACCCTTTTCGATATCCATTGCCCCTGCGTGCGCGGTCGGCGTCGAGGCGGTCGTTCCGGGAGTCTCTCTCGCGCGTGGGTCTGGGCAGCCCATTTCGACCCATCGCTCGAAATCCGCGATGACCGCGTCGGAGAGCTTTCCCGATGGTGGCATTTCATAGTCTTCGTCCGTGTGTCGCAGTGCGAGAATCAAGATGCTCGAATCGGGGTCGCCTGGCACGATTGCCGGTCCACTCTCACCGCCACGCAACAGGGCGTCTGGTGTGTCGACACGAAGTCCGCCACGGACGCGCGAACCTTCACTGTGACACTTGAAGCAGGCGCCGCTGAGCACCGGTCGAATCTTGCTCTCAAAGAAACTGATCTCCGCCTGCGTGAGTTCAGACGGATCCTTCTGCCGAATCTCATGCATGCCCATCTCGCTCATGGCGGCACCGTTCATCGAATCATCGTGCATCATGCTCTCTCGCCTTTGCGAGGCGGGGCGATCGGGCGATGGAGGTGGCGCTGCAACACTCGCGAGCGACGCGGTCAAGACCGTCGTTGGCAGCAGGATCGCATAGCGCACCCCAAGTGGGCGTGATGGCGTCAAACGCATCAAAGCGAGGGGTTCCATGGTGGGGATAACGCGTTCAAGCTCCGAGTGATTGCATGGCAATCGAGAGATTGCCGCCTCTGCGTGTACCTGTCGGAAATGCCTGCCCCGCAGAGGGCGTTCGACCATCGGCGGTTATGGACTCGCATCAGCGCGAAGCCAGAACCTCTTCGGCCAATGCTTCTGCGGGGGTTTGAGGCGCGTGCATGCTTGTGGTTTGCGACTCGGCCGCTGCGGCATTCGCTTCCGCGACCGTTTCGTGGTAACCACCAAACGCGGCGATCACGCCATCGCCGACTCCCAGCAGCGCCCATCCGGCGATAAGACCCGCGCAGACCGCTTCCTTGGAATCAACCCACAGGCGCCATCCGAACGATCCGATCTTTTCGTGATACCTCCGTTCGAAGAACGCAAAGATCAGCGCGCCGAGGAACATCATGAGCGTGGAGTCAGGAGGCAGCACGACGCCAAGACCGATGCCGACGGCGCTGAGTGGGAAGCGACCCTTGCTCGCAATGCGCCAGGCCTCAAACAGAATCGCAATGATCGCGCCGAGGAGCATCGCCCACGCCGCGGAAACCGGAAGGACTCCCCAGAACTTTGCGATGCCATCGGCACCGGTTTGCACGAGTTGGACGCCTTCCTTTCCCATGCCGCCGATCACATCAGAGATTGCAGCCCACTGAAGCGCGCCAGGAACCGCCCAAGACTTCGTGATGTGATCCTTGATCGAGACATCCGGCTGCTGGTTGGACATGAAGAGAATGAAGAAGAGTGGCGTCGAAGCGAGCGCTCCCGCGAGGATGCCGATGCAGTGCCCAACCGCCTGCTGCCGCGGCTTCGCACCGAGCATGTAGCCGGGCTTGATGTCCATCAGCAGGTTCGATGCGTTCGACGCTACCTCCGTCGTCACGCCAGCGGTCATGAGATTGGTTGCGGGATTTGTTGGCGCCATCGTGCCAAAGGTGAACTGGGTGATCTTCGAGAGTGAGCCGGTGGGTGTTGTCGAAGTCAACGCGGTCGCGTTGGCGGCGATCAGGGTGAGCAGAATGATGAGCGGAATGGAAAGGGCGCCGATGAGCGGATCCACATCGAACCAGAGCCAGTTGAGCCAGATGATCGCTGCCGACGCGATGGGGATTCCGATGACGCTCCACTTGATGGGGAACTCGATGTGCTTGACGCAGTCCTCGGATTTCGCTTTCCTCGAGAACAGTCCACTGAACGCGCTCAAAATGACCTTCGGCTTGGCGAAGAGTCCCACCATCGACGCCGTAACCATCATCGCAACGCCCCACCAAAGGCACCAAGAATTGGTGAGATGCGGCCGACCGAAGACTGCATCCGCCATGGCGTAGGTTCCATCCGGTTGGACAATGGTTTTCCAGTTCTTTGGGACGATTTCGCCCGCAGAAATCATCATCGGGGCGACGATGAGGAAGTTCACGACCATGCCGATGAAGACGCTCGAAGCGACGCGCATACCCATCAAGCCGCCGGCGCCGACCATGGAGAGGTCGAAGACCACATGGGCGCCGAGTTGATCGAGGCTCACGCCCTTGACATTGGGCACCCAAAGGCCGTGGTTGTTTTCGGCCAGTTTGTAGTACCAGGCATCGAGGCGGTCGGGAATCTTGACGAGCTGCTCCTTCGCGATCTTTGTTCCAAGCATCGAGATCTGCAGAATCGCCATGTATCCGCCAGCGGTGACGAGTTGCAGTCCCGCGCCGAGCATCGCGGCAACGGCGAGGGCCTTCGCCTTGAATACGCCATCATCGACGCCCTTCCCCGCACTCCCATGTGGATTGCTGACGGGCATGTCATTGACCATGTTCTTCGTGCCACCTTGCGGGGCGTCGGGATAGAGAGAGTCAAGAACGACCGCACAGGCGCGTCCTTCCGGAAATGGTTGTTGCTCGTCATTGATGAAGCGGCGTTTCATCGGGAACGCGACCATCACTCCTAGGAGGCTGGCGATGACATTCCAAATGAGCATCTTGTGCCACTCCATCGTGGAGTTGGTCACGAACATGTACGCCATCAGCGCTGAGATGAGGGGGCCCGTCATGTACCCCGCGGCCGTCGCGATCGATTGCACCGCGTTGTTCTCTAGAATCGTCATGTCTCTGCACGCCGAGGCCCGTGAGAGCGCGCGAAAGATCACGAAGGAGAGAATCACGCTCGTCACACCGACACCGAGCGTCCAGCCGGTCTTCGCGCCGATGTAGAGATTGGTTGCCGAGAGAACCCCGCCAAGGAGGAAGCCGGTGAGGGACGCGCGCAGCGTTAGTTGCGGCATGCTCCCACGGAAGACATTCTCCAGCCACCAACGATCCTTCTGTTCACGAGTCCAAGTGCGAACCGCTTCGTCCGTCAGGTGGGGCAATGCCATAGACGGGCAATGTAAACCCTTCCGCGAAGTTTGCGGGTGCACGCACCGGGTGCGGGGCGTCAGGCTTCCACTGAGGGGAGGCTCGCGTGGCGGGTGGGGGATCGTCGCGCGGGCGAAGTGCCATTCTCGATTTCTGTCACTCCGAGGAGGAGATTCACTCGGACGACAGGTTCATCGTGCTTGCGGCTGAGCCCGCGCAGAGTCGCCGCGTGGAATCTCGCGCGCAGCGCGTCGAGTTCAGCGACAAGCTCATTCGCTTCCGCTTCCGTCAACAGGGCCTCGTCAGAAGTGAGGGAGTGTCGGTTTGCCTCTCGGGCATGGGCTCTGGACGCGCGGTCGGTATAGACCCGCTCTGCCGTCCGAAGCGTCCCACGAATGACCTCATCCCAACCCTCAGCGCCTGCCTCGGTGCTCTCATCGAAACTGAAACTTATGCCGTCGAAAGGAAACGCGTACTGGGTCGCGCCTTCTATGCCCAATCGGTTCAGCACGCCGGCCCTCTCGAGCGCTTCCAGATGCGGATAGACCGATTGCGGTGGCTGCCCGAGCCAGCGCGCGGCATCCGCCACGGACCGCGGTTTCTGGTCGAGGAAGGCTCGAAGGACTCGGCTTTTGGCGGCACTTCTGAACAATCGCCACTGCTGAGGCGTTCGAACTTGGTAGATGCGTGGGGAGTGCACGACTCAAATATAGCGCCGTACATAGCCTATGCACGAATTCTCGGAACTTTCTACACAGATCGAGGGGGCAGAGGCAGCTCCGGACAACCCGGAAGTGTGCCATTCGTCGCTGAAATGGCGACACGCGAAGCTTATCTGTAATCATGGATCCCGATATCATTGTTTTCCCGGCGGCTGTTTGAATGCGCCGCGTTTTTCTGCCATCACGAACTCAGAAAGTGACCACTCATGTACGGAAAGCAGACCGAGACAGCAATCGCAGCAATGAGTCGGCTCGCGGAAGTCTGGGATGGCGGAACAACCCGTCTATCCGCGGTGGAAATCGCTGATGCGCGCGGGCTGCCCCGTGCCATGGTCGCGAAGCTGCTCGCCACACTCTCCCAGGCGCGATTGGTCGTTGGCGCTCCTGGGCCAGGGGGTGGTTACACGCTCGGCCGAACTCCGAAGGAGATCTGCCTTGCGGAGGTTGCGCGGTTGTTCGAGCGAGAGGACCAGAGCGATCTCTGTCCGTTCGGCGGAGGTGTGTGCGGGGTTGGAACTCCTTGCGCGATTCACGACCGCCTAGTTTGGATGCAATCTTCGGTGAGGAAGTTCTTGACGGACACAACTTTCGAGGAGTTTCGAGTTGCCGTGCAAGAAGAGGGATTGAAGCCGGTTGCGAAAGGGGTTCGCGCGCCAAGTGCTCGCGAGAGCTACCGCGCGACCCGAACGCGCAAGACTCCGTAATGATCCTCGCGTTCGCTCTGCTCGCGCTTGCGCATCATGTTGACGCGCGGCATCATCCTTCGCCATGAGATGGAGTGCATGCTTCCTTGCCGCTGCCTGTGCCGTGGTTCTTTGTGCGTGCGGCGCGCGAGTGAAGGTCGAAGGAAACGCCGAACGCGCGTGGCAGGTCACGCTCGCGACGCTTCGCGCAACCGGGGCGATGACCGAAGCGGATGAGGCTCGTGCGCGGATCGGGGGAGTGTCGCGCCCGCGCATTGATCGGGATGTGGGGGAGATTGACCTTTCGTTTGTCGGGGACTTCTACCGTGGCGAGAGTGCGCTCTTTGTGTTCGTCGATGTCTCCGATCCCGAGGTCATCGTCGAGCGCGAGATCCGGTTTGGCATCGACTCGGAACTTGGAAACTTCGTCGTGCGAAGCGGGCGTGCGTTACAGTCGCGCGCCACAGAGCAGTTCGCTCGTCGATTCGAGGCGGCCTTGAAGGTCGTCGACCTTGAGGTTCCGCAATCGATCTTGGCTGAGCCCACTCCACAGCGTTGAGATTCCATTGGTTCCACGGCAAAAACATCTCGCCCCGAAGCAGCGTTGGGACCTCCCGCGGTTTCCTCGCAAAGTGGTGTTGCTCGGCGCGGGGGGCATTGTGACGAATGCGCATTTGCCCGCGTACCGTGCGCTGGGGTTGGAAATCGCGGGAGTGTTTGATCTCGATGCCGCGCGCGCCCATGACTGCGCTTCAATCGCGAACGCTCGCGTGTTCGAGTCGCTTGACGCTGCGCTCGACTATCCTGGGGTCGTCTTCGACCTCGCGGTTCCACCACAGGCGATCGAGTCGATTCTTCCCCAGATTCCTGAAGGATCGGCCGTGCTCATTCAGAAGCCGTTCGGTCGGGACCTTGCGGAGGCGTCGCGGCTTCTCGAGATCATTCGTGCTCGTCACCTCGTTGCGGCGGTCAACTTCCAACTGCGCTTCGCGCCCTCGATGCTGGCCATTCACGATCTTGTGGCTCGCGGTGCATTCGGGCGCATCGTCGATTGCGAAGTCAGTCTGCATTGCGCCATGCCGTGGGAGAACTGGCCTTTCATGGCGCAGTATCCCCGTATGGAGTTGCTTATGCATTCGATTCACTACCTCGACTTGATTCGTCACTTGTTGGGCGCGCCGCGAGGGGTGTGGGCGCAGACTGTGGCTCATCCACACGCGCGGCAATTGGCAAGTTCTCGCTCAGCGGTGATTCTGGACTACGGAGCGGAGATGCGTGCGTTGGTCGCGACGAACCATCATCACAGTTTCGGTGCTCAACAGCAGCGCAGTGAACTGCGAATTGAAGGGACGAGTGGTGCGGCGATTGCGAGCATGGGTGTGAATCTCGACTACCCACATGGCGCGCCGGACACCTTACGGGTGCATTTGTCGTCAAGCGAGGGCTGGCAGCCTGTCTCACTGCGCGGATCGTGGTTTCCCGAGGCGTTCGAGGGTCCAATGTGCAATTTGCAGCGGTATTTTGCGGGCGAGGATGAAGTCCTCGTGTCAAGCGCGCAGGATGCGTGGAACACCATGGCGCTCGTCGAAGCGTGCTACGCAAGTAGTCATCACGGTGCGACGCCGATCGCGCACTTGTCGGATGCCGCGAGAGAAGGCTCGTGACTATGCAGCGGATCGATGCACACTTGCATGTGTGGGATCCCGCGCGCGGAGATTATGGTTGGCTTGCGGGCGCGCCGTCGGCGTTGCAGCGAGCGTTCTCGATCGAGGAGGCGCTGGAAGTACTCGACGAAAGTGCGATGCAGCACGCCGTGCTCGTGCAAGCTGCGCCGACGCTTGCGGAAACCGAGTACCTGTTGGCAATCGCTGCGCGCTGCAAGCGAGTCGCGGGTGTTGTGGGATGGTTGCCGCTCACGGGCGCAGGCGACACGCGCCGTGAACTTGCGATGCTCCGCGGGAAGGTTGGTGGAGTTGCGCTCATTGGGGTACGCCCGATGCTGCAAGACCTATCCGAGGACGCGTACCTCTTGCGTGACGAAGTTGTGGATTCACTCTCAGCGCTCGCGCACGAGGCACAGCCTCTCGTGTTCGACGCGTTGGTGCTTCCGAAGCACCTTCGGGTACTGCGGGCGTTCATGGATCGCGCCGAGCGTTTCAAGCGTCCGTTGACGGTTGTCCTCGACCACCTCGCGAAACCATCGGTCGAGTCCGGATCACAATGGCGCCACTGGCGGAGCTGGGTCGAACAGCTCCGCGAAATCGCAAGGTGCCCTCACGCGTTCTGCAAAGTCTCAGGCCTTCCTGCGCAGGCGAGCGCGAAAACGAGCGCAGACTCGTTTCGCCCTTACATTGAAGCTGCGCTCGAGTGTTTCGGTGCAGAACGCTTGATCTGGGGCAGCGATTGGCCTGTCGTGACGCTCCATAGCTCCATGCAAGCGTGGCAGGAGGCTGTTGGGGCCTGCCTGAATCAACTGTCGCAGTGTGAACGCGATGGAGTCTTTGGCGCCAACGCGCAACGCGCGTATTCGCTTCGGTCCGCGCAACTCGGATAGGCTCTCCCGCGATGCGCGACGCCCGGATTCTTCGATTCGAAGTCATCGACCTTCGATTTCCAACGAGCGATTCGCTTGATGGATCCGATGCGATGCACCCCGACCCGGATTACTCCGCTGCGTATGTGCGCATCATCACGGATGACCAGACGCTGGAGGGTCGTGGTTTCACCTTCACGATCGGGCGCGGCACAGACCTCTGTGTCGCGGCGATCAAGCTTCTCGAACCGTTGGTGGTTGGGCGCTCGCTCTTCTCCATTCGTCAAGAGATGCGCGAGTTCTGGCGCACTCTGACGAGCGATTCCCAGTTGCGGTGGGTCGGACCCGAGAAGGGCGTCGTGCATCTTGCGACGGCGGCAGTTGTCAATGGCGTGTGGGATCTACTCGCCAAAGCGAGTGGTTTACCCCTCTGGAAGTACCTCTGCTCGATGCGTGCGGAAGAACTCGTGTCCGCGATCGACTTTCGATACATAACGGACGCGCTCACGGAATCCCAAGCGCTCGAACTCCTTCGCGCACAAGAGTCAGAGAAGTTGGCTCGCATGCGGGAGATCGAGGGGCGTGGGTACCCCGCCTATACGACGAGTTGTGGATGGCTTGGTTACTCCGATGAGAAGATTCGCCACCTTTGCCGCGAAGCGATCGCCGATGGATTCAGCCACTTCAAGGTAAAGGTCGGAGCCGATCTGGAGGACGACAAGCGAAGACTTCGGATCGTGCGCGAGGAGATCGGACCGGCGCGGAAGCTGATGATCGACGCGAACCAGCGCTGGGATGTGGAGCAGGCGATCTCGTGGACGAAGGAGTTGGCAGCGTTTGATTTGTGGTGGATTGAAGAGCCGACTTCGCCCGACGATGTCCTCGGACACGCTGCGATCGCGCGGGCGGTCGCCCCGATCGGTGTTGCCACTGGCGAGCAGTGTCAGAATCGCGTGATCTTCAAGCAGTTGCTGCAGGCCAACGCGATCGAGTTCTGCCAGATTGACGCCTGTCGGCTCGGTGGTGTGAATGAAGTGCTCGCGGTGCTGCTTCTGGCGCGCAAGTTCGGCGTTCGCGTCTGTCCGCACGCAGGTGGCGTGGGGTTGTGTGAACTCGTCAATCATCTCGTGCACTTTGAATACTGTTGCATTACGGGCAGCGAAGCGGGGCGGGTGTGCGAGTTCGTCGACCACCTCCACGAACACTTCGAGTCGCCATGTGTCGTGCGAGGCGGTCGGTATCAAACACCGACTCAGCCGGGGTACTCATCCGACATCATGGAGGCATCGTTGCGTGCGTTCTCATTTCCGCAAGGGACCGCGTGGCAGGCGCGGCGAACGCCGCTCCATGCCCGTGAAGGAGCGAAAGCATGAGTGATTCGCGCGGACGATTGTTGGGTAAGCGCGCCGTGGTGACTGCCGCGGCGCAGGGCATTGGTCGAGCGAGTGCGATTGCCTTTCTGCGAGAAGGCGCGGAAGTGCTCGCGACGGACATCAATGAGGCTGCTCTGGCTGGACTCGCCGCAGAGTTTCCAAAGGTGCAAACCCGTCGCCTCGATGTGCTGTGCGCGGCGAGTGTGCAGGAAGCATTTGTCGCCTGGGGCCGCACCGATGTGCTTTTCAATTGCGCAGGCATCGTCCATCAGGGATCGATTCTTGATGCGAGCGAAGAGGATCTCTCGCTCGCGCTCCATCTCAATGTTCGATCGATGTTTCGCACGATTCGGGCGTGTTTGCCGTCGATGCTTGCGCATGGTCGCGGATCGATTGTGAACATGGCGAGCGTCGCGTCAAGTCTGAAGGGTGTGCCCAATCGCTTTGCGTATCAGACTTCGAAGGCGGCCGTGATCGGGCTCACAAAGTCGGTCGCGGCAGACTTTGTGGCGCGGGGAATTCGCTGCAACGCAGTCTGCCCAGGCACGGTGCAGACACCGTCCCTCGACGAACGGATTCAGGCACTCGGTGGAGGGACCGAGGTTCGCAACGCCTTCGTCGCCCGCCAACCGATTGGGCGATTGGGGACACCCGAAGAGATTGCAGAGTTGGTGTTGCATCTCGCAAGCGACGAGAGTTCGTACACGACGGGCGCGACATTTGTGGTCGACGGAGGTTGGAGTTGTTGAACACGCAGGTCCCCGCGCACGCGTTTGATCCCAAGCAGTTTCTCCGAGTGGAGGAGTTTGAAACTGCTGCGTATGCACGCATGACCAAGATGGCGAGTGATTACTTCCGTTCCGGTGCATGGGACGAGCACACCCTCCGCTGGAATGTCGAAGCGTGGCAAGCGATTCGCATCTTTCATCGGGCGATGATCGATGTGAGTCAACGATCGACAGCGACCACCCTGCTTGGATCGCGATCCGCATTCCCGTTCATCATCGCTCCCGCTGCGTTGCACAAACTTGCATGCCCTGAGGGTGAACTCGCGACCGCGCGGGCGGCATCTCGGCGAAGCGTGCCGCTCATTCTCTCCAGTCTCAGTTCCACGGGCGTAGAAGAAGTCTGCCGCGCGGCGAAGGATGTCGATGTGTGGATGCAGCTCTACATCGGCAAGGAGCGATCGCATGTGCTTGACCTCGCCGCACGCGCGCAGGAGGCCGGATGCACCGCGCTCGTACTCACCGTGGACGCGCCGGTTTGGGGAGTCCGTGAGCGCGACATTCGGAATGGGTTCTGTCTCCCCGCGGAGATTGAAGTTGTAAATCTCATGCGGAGCGGGCGCGCGGGTGATGTGCACGCTGCCAAGGGAGGGCTCAGCGGACACTCAGGCGCTGGGATCGCGGAAGCATTCGGTTGGACAATCGACGCATCACTCTCTTGGAAGGACCTTGATTGGTTGGTTTCAAAGCAATCACTCCCGATCATGGTGAAGGGGATTTGTCGCTCGGACGACGCCGAACGAGCGGTGGATGCGGGCGCGAGGGGCGTGCTCGTTTCGAATCACGGTGGGCGGCAACTTGACGGCGCACCAGCGACAGCCGACAGTCTTGAGGCAGTCGCTGATGCCGTGCGTGATCGGGCGTGCGTCATCGTTGATGGTGGGATTCGCCGAGGGACGGATGTGTTGCGAGCGCTCGCACTTGGTGCACATGGCGCAAGTGCGGCCCGACCAATCCTGTGGGGTCTCGGCGCCGGGGGCGAAGAGGGAGTGCATCGCGTGCTCGAACTCTTGCAGAACGAGTTTGATCTCGCCATGGCACTTGCGGGTTGCGCTTCGCTTTCAGAAATCACCGCGGACTTGCTCGTTGGCTAAGCCGCGTCGCATCCGAGACGCGACGCGAGATCCTGCGAAGTCCCTCTTGACACTCGCGAATGTTGGTAAGGCAACGCTCGGCGACTTTGAGCTTCTGGGGATTCGTTCGCGCGCGCAGCTCGCGCGCAAAGACGCATTCGAACTTTACGAAGCGCTTTGCGCATTGACGAGGGAGCGCCATGATCCATGCGTCATCGATGTCTTTCTTGCCTCGATCGCGGAATGTCGCGGTGGAGTTCCCAAGAGTTGGTGGCTCTGGACGGCCTTTCGAAAGGCTGCCTTGCGACGAGATCCGAGTCTGGCGCCCACTGTGGCGCGCCCGCGCCGTGGATTGGCGTGACGGAGTACTGTCGCGCGTCGCGCGTCGCGGGCGCGAGCGGTCGCAGATCTTTGGAACTCGGGTCGACGACCGAGGCACGCGCGGTCGTCACGCGAACCCTTGGAGGAGGAACGCGCCTATCCTCTGCTCCTGATTCACCTTGGCATGGACTTTCCTTCGATCATTCCCTTTGTCGTCAATGCGAGCTATCTTTGGAGCGGCTGTGCGTTTGCGCAGAGTTCTGAGATTCCGAGTACGCCGTCGCCGAGCACTTCGAAAAGTGCCGAGGTCCAGTCCTCTGAGCCGCCGAAGATTTTCGACCCAACCGCCCCGGATGCGGCGAGGCCGGAAGCGGAAGCTGGACCAAATGAGATTCGAAAACCAAGGGCGCTCTGGAATCCGCTCGTTGCTGCCGACAGTGAGTTCGGGAATCTGGAACGGTGGCAATTCAGTTTCGAACCAAGTTCGTGGATCCCCCTTCGCGGGATCGATGTCGCGTCGAGTGTGATCGCGATGCCGGTTGCGCAACTCGACGCCATCGATGCAGAGACGCCCAATCGGTTCGGTTTTTCCGGGCGAGGTGAAGCGTGGTATGACGACCTCATTGGAGTCGTCCTCGATGGTCGCGTCGTGCAGCTTGACGACGCTGACTTGGGCAATGGTCTTGGAACGCGGAGTATTTTCGTGGACGCGCAGACGGCGGTTCGTGTGTACAGCGACGACGAACAGGCGATGGGTGGAATGAAACTCGACTTGCTCGCTGGGACTCGCGTTTATGCGGTTGAGCAGGGGACGCTTGCGCCTGGGTCGGACATGGAAGCAATCGCGGGTGCGCTCGTCGGCGCTCGAGCGTCGTGGAAGATTCTTGGCGGAGTGCGATTCGCCGTACAGGCCGACATGGGAGGCACGAGTCTCGAGGCAGACGCATCGTGGGGGGCGGTCGCGCAGCTTGCCATCGATCTGCCGGAGCAATGGTCGTTCTCGCTCAACGCGGGTTGGCGAACTCTCGATGAGACATTCATGGCTCCGATTGGGAATCAATCCGGAGAAGCTCCTGCTGGCGTTGCGACGGGCGCCCTTTGGTTTGGCCTCGAACGCCGGTTCTGAGATCGTTGTGACTGCCGAGTCGCATCCATCCAATCTCGAAAATCGTTGTTTTTATCAGACGACCTACGCTCGCCGTCTTAACTTATCTGTTCAAAGAGCGTGCGGATCCTCGAACTGGGTGGACTCGCCCCGCTCTCGGACTACCTTTAATTGGTCATCGTTGGTGCCCCCTCACCACGATGTTCGCTTCAGATTGGATCGCCCAGTTTCCCTTTTCCCTTTTCCCTTTTGTTCCCTTTTCGAAGACTTCAGGAGAGACCAAGATGACGAAGCAATTTCTGTTTGCCGCGACTGTCACATCGATGATTGCCGCTGGCGCGTCTGCCTCCCTCGTGGCAGGTTGGACGATTCCTACACCGGTTCCCGCCGGATCGGTCAGTGGCTCATATGTCTATGGCGCCGCGGATGTGGGTGATGCAGTCGCGGGCACGATGCTCCTTGGCGTACACGCCAGTCTTGCGGCCGCCTATTCGAGTCCAGCTGGAAACGGATCGAGCTATTCCCTCAGCAGCAATAACTGGACTCTCGGGGATTACTACCAGATCTCGTTCTCCACCCTTGGAGTGGAAGCAGTGGATGTGACTTGGGATCAAACGCGAAGTGGCACCGGACCATCGAGTTTCTCGGTGCTCATGAGCATCGACGGCGGCGTGAATTGGACAACGTCGCTCGCGAGTTACAGCGTCCTCCAAGCAGGAAGCGCGGGCAGTGGCACGACTTCGTGGAACACCGTAACGAATCAACCGGGCTTCTTCACGACGACCGTGGCATTGGGGGAAACCGCTTCGAACCAACAACAGGTGCTCGTGCGATTCTCCTCGCTCGTCACGACTGCAGCCGCAGGCACGAGCCGTATTGACAATATCATGGTGAATGCAGTGCCAGCCCCTGGGGCGATCGCGCTGCTCGGCCTTGCATGCATTGCAGCTCGCCGTCGTCGCTGAGTCTCTCGACCGAACACCGCCTCGTTATCCTCGAACGCCCGAGCCTTGCTCGGGCGTTCGTGTTTCGTCGAGCTTCTGATACCGTTCCCGCATGCGCATTCGATTTCTCGGAGCCGCGGGAGAGGTCACTGGATCAAGTTACCTCGTTGAATCGTCGCAGGCGAAGGTGCTTGTCGACTTCGGCATGTTCCAGGGAGCGCGCGGTGACGACGATCGCAATCGAGACCTTGGCGATCTCAAGCCAGAGGCACTTGATGCGGTGGTGGTGACGCACGCTCACCAAGACCACACCGGCCGCCTTCCTCTGTTGCGCGGGCTTCGCGCTCAACTCCACGCGACGCCCGCAACGGTTGAACTCTCTCGCATCTTGCTTGAGGACTCCGCTCGCATCCAGGAATCGGAAGCGGATCGCGAGAACCGTTGGCGGGAGCGGGAGGGTAAGCCGCAGGTCGAGCCGCTCTACCGGCGCGAGGATGTCGACGCAATCCACGGTCGATGGAGTGCCCTCGCACTCGGCAACTCAAGGGAGATCGCACCCGGCGTGCAACTTCGATTTCAGGAGGCCGGGCACATCCTTGGGTCGGCCTCGGTTGTTCTCGAGGTGACGGACGTCGGTGGCATGTCAAAGCGAGTTGTCTTCAGCGGCGACATCGGGCAGAACGGGATGCCATTCATCCGTGATCCTGATCTCTGCGCGCAAGACGCAGATCTCATCGTGTGTGAGTCAACCTACGGCGATCGTGATCACCGGCCGACTTCGGAGACCTTCGAAGAACTCGCGGAAATCCTGCGGCAGGCAGCATGGGCGCGGCACAAGGTGCTCGTCCCGGCATTCGCGGTCGGTCGTGCGCAACTCATGATTCACGCGATGATGGAACTCGCGCGGGACGGGCGCTCGCCGCAAGTGCCGGTGTATCTTGATTCCCCTCTGGCCGCGAAGGCGACCAAGCTCTACACATCCTTTTGCGATCTGCTCGACGATGAACTGCAAAACGCTTGTCGAGTCGGTGCACTCGCGCGGGATCTCGCGATTGCGAAACCCGTCCTGAGCGGCGCCGAGTCGCGCGAACTCAACACTTTGTGGGAGCCGATGGTGGTGATCGCGGGCTCGGGCATGTGCAACGGCGGCCGCATCGTGCATCACTTGCGCCACAACCTTTGGCGGCATGGCGTGCAGGTGGTGCTGCCAGGCTTCATGGCGCAGGGAACGCTCGGCCGCGCGCTCGTCGAGGTGTCGCAAGGACACCGATCGCATGTGCGAGTGATGGGACAGGATGTTCTCGTGCGCGCACGGATTCACACCATTGGCGGGCTCAGCGCGCATGCTGGAAAGACCGGATTACTCGAGTGGATCGCGGGCGGTTACCAAGGGAAGTCGAAACCGAAGCTGGTGCTCACGCACGGCGAACCAGATCCACGGCACGCACTTGCTGTCGCGGCGCAGGCCCGAGTGGGCGTCACGGCGATCGAACCGATGCGTGGCGATGTCATCGAGTTGTGATGGCCTGACGCGTGGTTTGACAAGGGCGCGAGCATTCCTTGCGTTACGCTCTCCTGCATGCAGCGCATGCGAATCCTCGTGACGAGCTTCGATCCCTTTGGAGGAAGCCCAGTCAATCCGACGATCGCGATTGCGGCAATCCTTGCGCCACTCGTTGCATCAAGAGAGGTCGTCTTCCTGCAGTTGCCGGTGGTGGGTGGCGATCATGCGCAGAGTGCGCGAGGATTGAGTCGGCACGCGATCGAAGTTGTCCGCCCTTCGACGGTCGTGCACCTTGGCGAGGCGCAGACCCGATCTCGGATTTCGTTTGAGCGCGTGGCGATCAACCTTCGTGATGGACGAGTCAAGGATAATGCTGGGATCTTGACGACGGATCTTCCAGTGGTGGAAGGTGGTCCATCGGCGTATTTTTCAAACCTCCCGCTCCGGGATTTGCAACAAGCGTGCGATCGAGTTGGCGTGGCGCAGGAGATTTCGCTGAGCGCGGGCGCATTTCTTTGTAATGAGGTGATGTACGGCTCGCTCCACGACATGCATGTCGGTACCTCGCGAGTGCAACGGTGCGGTTTCATTCATGTGCCTCAACTGCCGGAGCAAGCGCTCGCTCGCGGCGGCCCATCGCTGGATGCGGAGACATCTGCCCGGGCGATCCACGCGATCTTGGAGTGCTTGCTTGACGGTGAGAGTGGATGAGTCGATCCCTGCAGCGCGTTGGTGAACTTGCGGAACGGAGCCATTCTCGACGAGGATGGACGGATGCAGAGCGATTCGTTGCCGGGGCCGCGTTCGTCCGCCGAGACCTCAACCAGAGCTGAGGTTCAAGGTGGTATTGCCATCTTCCTTGCGATGGCCTACATCATGGTCATCGAGCCGGCGGTGCTCTCCGGCCGCGCGGTCGGCATGGCGAATGGGATGCCGGAGGGTGCTGCCTTCACCGCGACATGTATCGCGGCGGCGATCGCCTGCATCTTGATGGGTTGCGTCGGAAGATTGCCTATCGCGGCCGCTCCCTACATGGGAGAGAACATTTTCTTCGCGACTGCGCTCATTCCCGCTGCCGCAGCTGCTGGATACACCGAGCCGTGGCGAGCAGCGCTTGGGACGACTCTCCTGGCGGCGTTGCTCCTGCTCGCGATTAGCCTCACGGGAATGCGACGACTCCTCGCGCAGGCGATTCCGCCATCACTGGTCTCCGCGATCATCAGCGGTATCGGCCTTTTCCTCGCATTTCTCGGCCTGAAGGCCGCAGGCGCGGTGGTTGCGAGTCCGGGCACCTTGGTCGGATTCACTCCGCACCCTCTGTCTCCTGATCTTGTGGTTGCGACGATGGGCCTGATCGCAACCATTGCGCTCTATGCTCGCGGATTCAAGAGCGCGGTCGTCGTCGGGATTGCACTGACCTTTTCCCTCGGACTCCTCGCGCGCGAGTCGATGCCGTTCGTTCCCGATGCGATCGCACACTCGCAAGCTGTCGCATCGAGTGTGACAATGACCGGACTCGCGACACCCCAAAGCATCCTCGCACTCCCCCCGTCTCCCGCGCCGCTCTTCCTAGGGCTCGATTGGAGCGCGCTGTTCGATCCAAGCCTTTTCCTCGGCGCAATCGTCTTGCTCTTCATGATTCTTTTCGACGCGACTGGGACGCTCGTCGCCGTCAGCGGTGCTATCGCTTCCGACGGAAACGCGGAGCCGTCGGATGGGGGGCGAAATGATCTGGATCCTCGATTTCAACGCGGGCTCCTCGCCGATGCACTCGGCTCCGTCGCGGCGCCGCTCGTTGGAACAAGCTCGGTTGGCGCGTTCATGGAGAGTGCAGTGGCCGCGCCCATCGGCGCGCGCCGAGGGCTCTGCGCCATCGTGGTGGGAGTTTGCTTCTTGCTCGCGCTCCCGTTTGCCCCGATTATCCAGAGTTTCGGCAGTTACCCACCAGCGACCGCGCCCGCGCTCTTGTTCATCAGCGCCTTGCTCCTCGCGTTCGTGAAACGCGTGCCTTGGGATGACGCCACCGAAAGCATTCCCGCACTCGCCGTCATCGCTGGTGTGCCTCTGACATTTTCCATCGCGCATGGCATCGCCTTTGGATTTCTCCTCTGGCCGGTGATGAAATTGGCTGCAGGTCGTGGAAGGGAAGCCGGTTGGCTCTCGTGGGGTCTGGCGCTGATAGCCGGCGCAAGTCTTTGCTTGCGCTGACTACTCTCGTAGGCCTCAACTCAGTTTGTATTCGCCTGGTCGACGAACGAACGGGGTCGGCGCACTGCCATGCAGGTCGATCGTGGTCGGGAAGAGCGCGAGCTTCGACTCTTGCGTCATGAACTCCCAACTCGCGACGGTGCCCGAGTATGCGGCTTCACGGCCCATCACTGCCATCAAGGATGACTCCGCAGTCTGCCGGAGTTCAACGATCGGCTTGCCGGAAGCGATGGAGGCGACGAGCGCCTTGTGCTCGGCCACATACGCGGCGCCGATATCACCCTTCGTGCGCCAGAGCTCCTTGCCGCTGTGATCGCGGATGACGGATCCTTCCGAGAATGCGCGAATGGTCGCGACGCCCTTCGAGCCATAGACAACATTGGCGAAGTCATTGGTGGAGTTGGGCCAGTGGCGACATTGCAAGGAGCAGATTTTCCCGTCGGCCCATTCGTAGTCGACGGAAAATCCATCCCACATTTCGCTGTCCGCTGGGCGTTGCCAGCGACTTCCAGAAGCAAACGCACGAGTGGGTGGTCCGCCCATGACCCAGTGGATGCAGTCGAGGTTGTGCACGGCCTGTTCGGTGATCTGATCACCCGAGAGCCATATGAAGTGCATCCAGTTGTAGATCTGATACTCCATGTCACTCATGCCGGGCTTGCGATCGCGATACCAAATCCCGTTGGAGCAGTAGCGCGCGGTCATCCCGACGACATCGCCAATCATGCCCTCTCGAATATTCGCGATGGCATCGACGAAACTGTGTTGACGGCGATACTGCGTTCCGGTTGCGATGGCCGTGCCTTGCGCGAGTGCCGCTTCATGCGCAGCCAGACAGATGTGGTATCCGGCCGTGTCGACGCACACGGGCTTCTCTGCGAAGACGTGCTTTTTCGCGGCTACCGCGGCAGTGATGTGCTGCGGACGGAAACCGGGAGCGGTCGCGAGGATCACAAGATCGACATCCGCGCGCGCGAGCACCTTTAGGTAGCCGTCAATGCCGTCGAAGATGTCCGCATCGGTGGCGGTGACGCGATCACCGAACTTCTTCGCGAGTTCGTCTCGTGCCGTCTTCGCCGTGGTGGTGTTGATGTCAGCCAACGCGACGAGTCGCACGCCGGGGTTGCCGGTCAGCGTGTCGTTTGCTGCGCCTGCGCCCCGTCCACCACACCCGATGAGGGCGACATTGATGAAACCATTCGCCGATGGACGAGTGCCCTTACTGATGGTGCCGAAGGCGTACGGCGCCACGACACTTGCCGCGCCAATCGCGAGCGTGTCGGCCATGAAATTGCGGCGGGAGCTGTCGTTGTCGTGGTTGTTTTGCAGCGTCATGTCGGGACTCTTGTTTGCGTGGGTAAGGTGGACTGCGATGGCCATCAGAACGATACCGCAGGTCGAGCGGATTAGGTGCATCACCATTGCGGGCGTGGAGTTCGCGCCCGCGGCGCGCCTGATGCTTCGTGGATGACATTGAGCGTCATTGATGTCCTCGCGCGTGTTGTCGAAGCAACCTCGCGGATGGTCTCAACACCGGTTCCACCTCAGGGTGCACCGCCCAGGGCGCACGCGTCGATCACTCCAATACCTCGATCCG
>SXGS01315398.1_pt1 | contig 30031 bp, 26 predicted proteins | sample 3174681 | NCBI WGS metagenome assembly SXGS01 (sample SAMN11356861, study PRJNA531348) | freshwater metagenome | isolation source: freshwater sample F1-80 | place: China: Fuxian Lake, Yuxi | collected 2017-12-25 | reverse complement strand
GTGGAGTATATACTTTAGGGCCTTAAGAATTGGTGCTATTGACGCGAGACGTTGCTAAATTGTTAACTAATTTTGTCACCAATGTAGCGAACAAAAAGTGTTACCTATGTTGGCGAACGTACACACGAACCGCCCCTACAATAGAACACCTGAAATTCAAGTTTCTTAGGAAGGCGAGAACCCAGAATCACGCCGCACTGGTCTTTTTCACGTGCTTACTTGTGATAAACGGCAATAGATCGCTTAATCGATCAATGCGGAGATCTACCTCAAATGCATTTGGGATTGATTTTTCATAGGAGCGCAAGACCGTGGTTGCGCCTAGAGCCTGTTTTGCACCCGCCAGATCGGTTTCAGGACAATCGCCGACCATCCATACGTGTTTTCCCTGACAACCGAGCTTTTCTACAGCCCGATTAAAAATAGCGGGATGGGGTTTGTTGTGACCCACTTCTTCGGAGGTGATCACACAGCGAAAGTAGTCGTGCAATTCCCAAAACGTAAGTTTTCGCATTTGCACATCGGCCACTTGATTGGTCACAATGGCCGCGGGGATCCCAATGCGCCGCAATTCGTCGAAAAAATCATACACTTCATCGTCCACTTGCATGTTTTCCATGAAGCGTTGCCAGTATAAACGCTCAAATTCCATCATGATATTCACTTGTGACCCAAGACCCAATTGTTCAAAGGCCGATTGAAAATACAAAAGGCGATTGTATTTACTCGGCGATGTGTGGAGTATCTTTTGAACATGTTTTCGTGCTTCTGCGTATGCATGGGAAAAAGAATCCGATGCAACACCGATGCGGCGTTCTGCAAATCGCGATACAGAATTTAATGCCGCTTGATGAGCATGCTCGTAAGGGTACAGCGTTCCATCAAAATCAAATAAAATGGCATCTGGAAGTAAATCTACGGCTGCGTGATTGAACAGTTGCATCAAGTTCCCCCCCGTTTTGCAACGTGATTGATGGCAAGAAATACGATCATTTGCATGAGCCCTAGGGTTCCGCTTTGCCACGCGGCATTGTCCCAATCGGGTCTGACTGAAAAGAGTGGTTCATGGCTCAATTGCTGTGCCATGGCGCTTGTGTGGATGGCGCTGATATCGCCTTCTATTTCAATAGACAGCGAGGCATCATCATTTTCAAACACGCGCGCGGCGGCGTGGGTCCATGCGACGATAAGATCGGCCAAACGTTCAAAGGGAAGTGCAAGATGTGTTGTTGCGCATAATCCCAAACGTTGCAAGGGAAGGTTGCGTGATGACTTTAATTCAGGAAGAAGCGAACGCAGTGAAAAAATAAGATCGGCATGATCCCGTTGGGGCTCTACAAAACGCTTCCCGTCGCCAAAACGGCGCTCGAAAGATCGCAACACACTTTCGGGTTGATGACCACGTTCATGGCAATCACGACGTATCTTCATGTCTCGTCGAAGATCGTTTTCCATTTCAAGAAAAATAGACAAATCAAAAAGTCTTCGTGACGCATGCGATCGTAAGGTATGCAATCCGTTGACCAAAAGAATATCACGTTGCTTAAAGGCTGGCGCACGAAGCAAGGGACCTGTCGCATGATCATATTCTGTGGTATTGACATCGCAGCCGTGACTTAACGCTTCGAGATCACGTGACATCGCATGAAGTCGATTGGCTCTTGGATCCAGATGGGTCAGATGATCCCACATGGGTGCACCGCGATCCCATCGGTGGTATCCATCGCATGCGAGATGCAAAACATCGTGTTTGCCATAAAAATTTTGGATAGAGCCTACCAGTGTATCTTTCCCTGTGGATGAATCGCCTGCGATACCCACGAAAACACCGCGTTTTTCTACAAGCTGTGTGTTGGTTTCGTTTCTCCAGGCTTGCCATAAACGCAGAATCAACATGATGATCCCACCAGCAAGAACGGTGGTGAAAATAGCATTTAGGCTGGGAATATGACCAGTCGTGCTATTTAATGAAGGATGCCAGGATAACGTGGTAAAACGCATGGAAGGCATATCACTTCCGTAAATGATGCCTACCAAAATTGCCATGCTCGCCGATGTTTGCACGACATGTCGTGTTGAATGGATATGGGATAAGGCCACAAGCGTGGGGACGATAAACCACAAGGTCCATCCAAATGACATCGGCGAGATAAGTGCAAGAAATCCATAAGCGATAGAAATGCTATACCAAAGGCTGTGTGTGTCGATCCACCGTCGCGTGATAACGTTGTGGACGAGAAGTCCCATGACGAGTGGAAATACGTAAATCTCCACATTGGAGCGTCCATCAATGTGAATTTGCCAGATGCTTTGCAATACGCTGCTTTCAAACATCATGGCACGTGCCCCGGGCGATAAAAATGTGATCCCAAGTCCTGTTGTTGTGGCTATGCCCAATGCGATTAAAAATGGTCGTCGCACGTCGCGATACGAAAATGATCGCCATATATGGATCCCGGTAAACACAGTAGCCAGCCCCGCATGTATTTTTGCAGCCATAGCCAAACCCATCCACAGACCACTTCGACGTGGATATTGGGTAAGTTGCCCTAGTGAAAAGAAGATGATGGCAAGTGGGATCACTTCCAGTTGTCCATGCCAATAGGTGACAGCCCATGGGATGGGGTTTTTCCAGTAACTTGTTGCGATTTGTGCACCATTCGGAAGACGCTGGAGGGTCTTAACAAGCAGAAGTTCCCACACAAGCAATGTGAGGCCGAGGCCTATGGCACCGAGTGATGCTATTCCAAGTGCTTCGCCCGCATGCTGAATCAATACTGCGGGACAAAGTGCGAGTAGCAAAACCACGCCGTAAGGGAATGATCCGGGTGATCCACCATTTGCAATAAATGTTGTCCATGGATCGTACCACGTATTCCATGAAATATGGGCAAGAAAAGGAATAAACAATTTCTGGTGAAGTGTGGGTATGAATAAAAAAATACTGCATAAGCGAACACACAACGCGATACCCATAGGATTCTTATGAATGTTTAACCGCACGTATTTCCTCGCAGGCGGCGTGGCATACCAAAGCTGTATGTGAGTGTTCGTTTGATGAATTTGAGTCGATCGCCCATGCTCCGGTTCCAGTGCGAGTGGCCATGCTGTCTTGGGGCAAACAATACAGGAAATCGTGCAACGGACAGACCATGATGTTTGGCCATCGCATATGCATAGAGATCTAAAGAAAAATCAGAAGGCGGTTGGCTCCATGCCCGAAAAAAATTGCGATGAAAAAGTGTGGGCTGTGCATTGATGTCATGCATGGCATGACCTATGAGCATGGTTTCTAAAACACCCATGCCTGCGGTAAAAAAACGATCGACGAGAGGTCTTCCATAACGCGTCCCTTTCACAAATAGATTTTCAGGGTTTTGTGAGCGCAAAAATAAAGCGGCAGCACTGATGGCATCCACGGGATCGGTTTGAAGATCTGCATGGCTCCATCCGATGACATCACCCCGGCAGGCTTCAAGACCCGCTAAAATGCCACCGCCATAGCCACGATTGGGCGTAAGTCGAACGCATCGAAGTGCATCACCGCATGGATTTTCAGTCTGGATGATGTCATGAGTATTGTCGCTGGATCCATTGTCCACCAAAACAACTTCAAAATGGCCATGATCGATTAATATTTTGCATCGTTCAATCAATGCAGGAATCGATTTTGATTCGTTATAGCATGGGATCACCAGTGAAAACCGCATGATGTTTTCCTTAAGCACACGCTGCATGGATGTGTGTGGAAGGTTCTTGAAAACGTTTGTACCAATACTGATAGGCAGCAAGCTCTTCGGGAGTTCCCATGCAAAGATAGCCCTTGAGAGGGACGGTCACGATGCGAGCCCCATCACGTACAAGGGGTTCAACGATGTTATCCAAATACAGCTCGCCGTTGTGGCGTGTTCCGTGATCGATCACCTCTTGGATCCCTTTTTTAAATAATGCCGCGCGTCGAAACCAAAATGTTCCCACCGCGAGATGTTCGCGTTCTGGATGCGGTGTTGTGGGCGATTTCACTGAAACACGGGAGATTTCGAGAAAGGCATCATCACCCGAGAAAACGGCATAGGAATACGACGTTGGATTGGACCGTGCACCTGGAAATCCTTGGATAGTAAATACTGCACCATCAATGTGGGGATCTGCACGAAGACGATCCCATTGACGTTTGTTGACTGCCACTTCGTGATCGCACGCGGAAATTAAAATATCTTGATTGGGATTGAGATGTTCAAGTGCCGATGCGGCGCTAAAGGCCTGTTCAGGCGGCGTTTCTGGCAAAATATGGCATGTTGCATTGACTTTTTTTGCGACGGGTTTGATGGCTTCGTGAACCGACGCAAGCACCACAAAAACAGTTCGCGATGCTTTGGGTAAGCTATGCAGCGCCCGAAGAAACATAGGTTGATTTGCCACTGGGATGAGTGGTTTGGGCACTTCGTATTCTGGTTTAAAACGAGCTCCAAGACCTGCCATAGGCATCAATATCTGATCGACCGAAGCATCGGAGAGTCCATGGGGTTCTCCGATGGCGTGAAAGCTTTGCTGTGCAAAACGAAAATCGGCCACATCTTCGGGGGTTCCCCATTGGTCAAAAGAATCGATTGTAAATGGCATTACACAGGCAGTGGGATTGTCCTGCAACAAGGCTTCAACGGTGAGGCTTGTGTACAATTCACCTTTCAAGAGGAGATTGCGTTGGCGTTGCACATGCAACGCGCGACGCAGTATTTCGATATCGCGAAAATAATAACACCCACTCGATGTAAATTCGTTCATTGGATCAAGGGTAATTTGTCCCTTTTCTCGAATTTCCCGAATACGACCTTTTTCGATGCGGCACCGGGCAAAGGATATCGCACGGCGGTACTGCGGATGGTAACCCGAATAACCCAACACAGCGGCATCGCAGCCTGTGGATGAGGTCATGTGTTCAAAGGCGTGTGCATCAAACATCATGCCGTAATCGCAATAGCTGACCAGTATAGGCGTATGAGGATCTAGCATGGGAAGCGCGGTTTCGAGTGCTTTGCCGGGCCCTTCTTTATGGGGTTCAATCCATACGATAAATCGTCTCATATTGAAAATATCATTTTAGACCTTTTGGCTTCGCATAGACCCGATATTCGATTCTTTTTTTTGGACAGCAGTGTGCCTGTGATGCGTCAGCTTGTGAAACGTGGTTGCAAGGATTTTGCAGTACGATTGAGTGAACTTGAGCCCATGGAAAGTGTCATGAAGTTCGCAGGGCATGCGGCGTGGGTATGGCTTGATGGTTTTGATTCATTTGAATTAAAGGACATGGATTATGCCATTTTAAAACAGCACTTCAAGTTGTGCTTAGTCTCTCCGGAGCTTGAAGGACGTGATCCTTCTGAAATTGAAGCGATGGCACAATGGTGTAAAAAGCACCCCGTGGATGCGGTGTGTACGAAATTTCCTGGGCATTGGAATGATCATAAAAGCATGAGATAATGCATGTATGGTTGCAATTACGCATGCTGTCGCATTTTTGGCGGGTGGATGTTTTTGGGGAATGGAAGATTTGTTGCGCGATTTCCCCGGGGTTACTGATACGGACGTGGGGTATATCGGTGGCACTGCCGAGGCACCTGCCACCTATAGCCAGGTGAAATCGGGAAATACAGGTCACGCGGAAGCGGTGCGTGTTGTTTTTGATCCGTCAAAAACGTCTTACGATAAAATCTTGCACTATTTTTTTCGTATCCATGATCCAACGACGCCCAATCGTCAGGGCAACGACGTTGGGAGCCAGTATCGTTCGGCTATTTTTTTCGTGGATGAATCGCAGCATAAGAGCGCTGTACGTGTCATTGCCGAGGTGAATGCTTCAAAGAAATGGCCGAAGGCCGTTGTGACGCAAGTATTGCCCGCAGGCAAATGGCATTCGGCAGAAAAAGAACATCAGGATTATTTAAAGCGACACCCTGATGGATACACATGTCACTGGGTGCGGGATTGATTATTGTCTGAACTATTGTCTGAACTATTGTCTTCTCGTAGGGGCGGTTCGTGAACCGCCCTTCCGAAAACCTCATCCTCGCGAAAGCGGGAGCCCAGCGTTTAAAACATCTGGGTATGCCGAAAGCCCAACACGATTGCCTTCTGGATCTCGAAAATACAATGTGTGATCCGTTTCGCCTTCAATGGTGACAAGGTGTTGCGTGAGACGATCTCGCCAGTATTCAGATTCACTGCCCTTGATACCGAATGCAACAAATTCCCATCCATCATTGCGTGTTGGTTTTTGATCTCCTCGTTCGATCATGAGAATGGCATGCCCGCCTATCCCAAGCCAAATAGAATAAAGTCCTTGGGCATCATGACCTCGTCGCAATTCGGGAAGTTCCAGGATGGTATGATAAAACGACGCGACTTGCTGGGGATCTGATGCACGCAAGGCAATGTGGTGAAGTTGTAAACCTGGTTGAGAGTCCATGGGATGCAGTATAGAGGTGCGATGCAAATATGGAAATGTCTTGTCATGTGTCTGTTCTGTTCTTGTGCGCCACGTGGCACGATTGGGAGTGGTATAAAGGTCCAAGATATATTGTCTGCATCGGAGAGCTGGGGTGGCACGCCGGTGGTTTATCCCCAAGGGAATGCCCAAATTGTAGGGCAATTGATCGAAATCGCACCGGGTGCAGAAACCGGTTGGCATCAACACCCTGTGCCTGTTTTTGGCTATTCACTTGCGGGTGAACTTGAAATTTATTTGCCTGATGGACGAACCAAACGCGTCAATGCGGGTGAAGCAATGGTCGAAGTTTCTGGTATGCTGCACAACGGACGCAACATTGGCACAACGCCTGTAAAGATCATTGTGTTTTATGCAAGCGCCGTGGGGCAACCTGTGACGCTTAAGTAACTTGAGACACCTGCACCTGTTGTTTGCGCACAGCGGGCTTAATCCCAGCTTTGCTGATATGTTCCCATATGGATGTCCACACTTGATGTTGGATATCGACTTTGCGTGCGTAGTCGGTGCTTCGATAATAGACACCGTAATCCGCCGACCATTCGTTAAGACTCGCCAAAACAACCCACGGTTCACTGACGGTGGGCACCGCAAGAATGGCTTCTTCGAGGATCTTTTTGACCGTAGAAGGATCATGGTGGTGATCTACAAAAACATTAAAACCATACCATGATGAATAAGTTGGATAGTGGTAATTGATGACCGTCATGTCGGCCACTTTGGCATTGGGAATGGAGACGACATTGTCCATGAGCGTATGAAGGCGTGTTGCACGCCAGTTGATATCCACCACGCGTCCAATCGCGTCGCCCACCTGCACCCAGTCGCCAATTTTAAAAGGTTTTTCCAAATTAAGAACCAATCCTGACACGATATTTGAAATATTGACCTGCACAGCAAGGCCTACGACCATGGCAACCACGCCGGATGTTGCAAGCAAGCTGGTTACCTTTTGATTGAATACAAAAGCAAGAATACCAAATGCAGCAAATGTTAAAAGAAGTGCGAGCATGATCATGCGCATGGTGGTGGGTACGGCATGTCCCGTGCGTCGCTCGGCCACGTCCCATACCAAGGTGTTGAGTATGGCGTGCAAAAGAAGCGTGGGTACCAGCCACCACAAAATTTCAAAGCCATGGCCCAATTGTGATGTCCATTCTGTGCTGTGTGCTAATGTTCGTATGAATGCCACTTCGGCTGTTGCAAGGCTTACGAGTGCAGAGGCCACCAATAGAATCAAGGACCATACAGGCGCTGTGCCGAGACGCTTGGGGCGTCGTGCGAACATTGCGATGGCCCAAAGAAAAAGTGCGATAGGTAAAATACGTTGAGGTATATTGCCTGGAAGTATACTCCCCAAGGTGATCGATGCAGCTTTTACGGAAATATTGTGGGCAAAAACAGACGTACCCGCGGATCCTGTGCCGTCGATGCTAGGGGCACCCAGCCCACTTCCTGGCTCGATGTCTTGATAGGATGTGATGGTGTTGACCACCCAACGACTGGCGGGGCTTAGGATGTCATCCTTGGCATGCGACGACGTGTCTTGATCGACGGCATAAATGAGCTCGCTGTGATCTTTGCTTCGATGACGAAATCGAATGGGCAGATCTGCGATGCCAAGGACATTGTGATAGGCGAGTGACTTTGCGCGAAATGAACCGCGCACGCGATACAATCTGTATTCCAATCCATGGGTATTGTACGCACGAATGGGATCGCCAAGAACGACATTGCCCACAGCATTGGTAAATTCGATATCCGTCGCCGATGTTGTGGGATCATAACGAAACCACAAGAAAAATTCGGCATCAAATGTAAGTTCCCAAGGTTTGATGTTGTCGATTCTGATCATCTCGATGCCACTAAAAACAACTTCGGTTCGTCTAAGAAGTAAATTGTCCACAACAAGCGTGCCAGCGCTGGGGGTGTCTGTGATGGCGTAGGCACGATTGACGGGTGTGAGTTGTACGGGGGCTGGTACGAGAATGCTGTCACGATAGCGCCCTATGACAGGCGGTTTTGCGGCGCTACCCGTGGCTGTAAAATAGGTGACACCGGTGATCCCATCGTAACCGGCGCTGGCACTGTTCATACCTGCGAGTGCTTTATGGATGGCGGTGCGTTGTTCTTGTAAGGTTTGGGTGTTGAGATTGGATCGTCGTATCGCTTCAACAATCACATTGAGTGTATCGGCAGCGTAGGCAGCGGGCCATCCTGGTTCAAGCCCATATTCGTCGCGATAGTTATGTGAAAATGCATGGGCTTTTGGGCCTGCGGTGGCCATGAGCAAAGGTGCAATGGCGTAGATCCCGTGGCTGTAATAGGCGGCATTGCGTGCGGGGGTTGATGTGCCCGAAAGTGCGTTAAGAAATTCATCTTCGGAAAATGTCGCAGAGCCCACAATCGTTCCTGTAAAGCCTTCATCGCGCAATGCACGAACGAGATGCGCACCTTCGGTTGCTGTTGTTGCGATCATCAGGGTCGCGAATTCTTTTTGTGTTGAGAGTGTTTGCAAAATTCGTTGTGCTGTTTCACGTGCTGAATTCGGATTGGTTGTGATGTGCAATGTCTGAATGCCAATATCATGGCCTGTTTTTGTCATGACATCGGCAAGTTGTTGTCCGTAAGTGCTTGCCTCATGCGCGATGGCAATATGGGTCAGCCCTAAAATAGATTGAAGATAATAGGTGAGTACATTACCCGATATTTTAAGATCATGGATTGTGGTGAACATCCATGGATTGTTTTCGGTGACCGTAGGGCTCATGGATCCTGGTGATACAGCTGCGATGTGCGCATCCCGATATATGGGGCCTGCGGCAATGGATGAAACGCTGTACCAGTGACCCAGAACAGCAATGCTCTGATTGTTTCTTACTATTTCTTCCGCCACTGCACGTGCATTGCCTGGGGATCCGGCGTCATCGTGGATGGTCAAATTGATACGATGGCCATCGATACCGCCTTCTGCATTGATTTGCTTTGCAATCAATTTGGCACCCGACACCATATTGCGTCCTGTTTCAGCACTTGGTCCCGAAAGAGGTGCAACGACGGCAATGTGATAGGGTGCTTTGTCCTCGAGCTGGGTTGGGCGTGCCATCGCAATAGATGGCAGCGCCATCAACGCGGCAAAAAAGAGGCTGTCGGGAATTCTGATGCTCGCCATGATGCGCATGGGATATGCAGGGTCTAAAAAATGTGCCAGCGAAAAGCGTCTATGCGTTTAATGCACGCAAATAACATTCGGTCAGATTTAAGACGAGCAAAGCGCTCACAGCGTTTTTGTGACCATCATGGGAGGAGGGTGGCTCTGGTGTATTGTCTCGGGGTGATTGTCGCGTAATCCAAGAATCCTCGCCTTTTCGCCACACTTGTACTGCAGATGATATTTTCTTCCGGAGCGTAAAATATGTAATATCCTCTGGGTTAATATTCTGTGCTATTTTCTGTGCTTCGATATGAATGGACAGAACAATACCACCATCCAAAGTGATGATGTCGTTGGGATCATAATTCCGTAGGATCTTTTGGCTGAGGGCATCGCTCCACAGTGCATGCCCACTGAGCTTTTGTAAGCGTGTTTCGATCCATAGGTTTCGGTCTCCATGTGTTCCAGCCCTTACTTGGAACAACGCTGGTTTTTGTTGCAACACATCGATGGAAGCTGGAACGTGTTCTGGTACGACGAGGGCTTGGGGCATCATGTGTTCATCTGAGATTTGTTCCCATGGCGATGGCGATATGGGAGGGATCCAAGGACAGCTTAAAAATGGATCGTATTCGTGTGACGAAGAAAAGAGTGGACTTTGAGGTCTGCTGTGTGAAGGGACATATTGATCGGCAAAAGGATCAAGATCTAACTCGAATCGCGGTGCTGTAGGGCTCACGGGAACATACAAAAATGGGTCGAACTTTGTGTCTTTTGGTCGTTTCGTTAGGTAGTCTTCAGACACATTAAAAAAGGACATGGGAATAATCATATGGCGCTATCTATTTTGTGTCTAGGGTTCCTTGCTCAAAACACGAAGCTGAGGCGAAAGCGCCAAATGCAGTGGATTGATTTTGCCAGCCCAATAGGACATTGCCATGCGTGACATCAGCGGTGCGAGCGTAAGGCCGGCGGCATTGGTTCCTAAAATACTCACAACGTTTCCATCGCGATGAACGATTGGCATTCCATCTGCTGTAAAAGGGCGTCCCCCATTTTCGCTGCATAGGGTGATATCGCTTAATGTGACTTTTTGACCCGCAACAGAACTTAGGAAGTATTCCGCCATATGCACATAGGTAGGAATAAGATTGTGATCGATCTTGCCTTGACCAACATAGGCAGCGCCAAAGCTCACAGAGGGTGTGCCTTCATGTGTGGCTATGAAATTCATGACGGGTAGATTCGTCTTTGATGGAGGATGAAGTTTGAAGGTGCGATTGGGCATTCCATGCGCTTGTGCAAAAAATCCTGCGACGCCTTGTACTGCATTTGCAAACGAACTTTGTGCACCCGTACTGATCAACGCACGATCGCCTGAGATTGTCTCGCCACTTTGAAGCGACACATGAACGCGTCCTGTCTCGATGCTTTGTTCCCATCGTGTTGCTTTGTCTTTGATAAATCGTACACCACGTTCTTGAAGATGGCGTTTAAGATCTCTTTCCAGCACTTGGGCTTTAAATGCCATACCAAGTGTCACATTAAGTGCGCCTGCAATGATTTCAGGATTTAATCCATGCAATCTGGGATCGGACATATCCAGCCGTGTTACGTATGCTCCAAAAGTTGCATGGGATTTTTGTGCCGATTCAATTTCTTTTTCGGAAGTATAACAGCGCACAAGGCTGGAATTTTCTACTACCGATGATCGAAATAAATTGGGATGCTGTGCAATCAGGGTGCTCCATTCTATGATGCTTGCGGTGTTGCATGCACGTACCAGCGATGTTGAAAGTGCGACGAGTGCGGGATTTTGTGCATTCCATTGCCATGCGCGAATAAAAGCACGTTCGTCATCGGTAAGCTGGCGATCACCATAGGCGGCCCAACCGAATAGAACTAAAGGTGTGGTGAGTGCATGCTCACGACTTTTTGTCATGTGAGGCAGTGTTTCTGCGGGCGAGATGTGTCGCATATCGAATGTATTCGATGTGTTCTTACCCCCTGGGTCGATGATGGTGATGTCTTCTTGTGGATGGGACATGAGTGCATGCACAAGATTGTTGAAGCCGCCTCCTATGAGGAGTGTGTGTTGTTTGCTGCTGGGGCTTTGAGGCCAACGATGGCGTCCTACGATAATGTCTTCGAGATATTTTTGTCCGAGTGTGATGGCGACAGCGTTGTTGAGTGCTTGCACGCATTCGGGTGCTGCCATGGCGCTGCTTCGTACATGCATTGTGCTTGGCAGCTCACCGCATTGTTGCTTTACCAGTGCCACTTGTTCTGGATTGTTGTCCAAAACCACATGGGCGAGGCGTTTGCTGTATGTTTGTGCTGCAAGCCATGGAATTGTTTCTGGGGCCAAGACGGCAAAGGGTGATACGCACGTCATGCGTGCTTGTGGCTTAAGTCCATCAAGGGCTTGGGGTGTTATTTGGTGATGCGATGATGGATTTTCATTGCATGCAATGGACAGGTAATGTGCACCGTTGCATGCCTCACATATCGTGGAAGCAAAGCGTATCTTGTGTTCAAGTTCTGTCCCTTGCATGGCCTCTGCACGCGTAGTTTCATCGGCAAGCCTGGGCGTGTACACCACAACGTTGAGTCCAAGTGCGATGGCCTTGCGCGCGACTTCTTGATTGATGGGGCCAAACCCCACCAGGGCCAGTGTTTCACCCGCTTTCGGATCATGAAATATTTCTTTGCAGATGTCTTGGGCGACAAAGGGCGCATTGACATAGGGCGTATTGCGTATGGGTTGTGTGGTTTCGATATTGCGCGCGTCGGTGCCACGGCGAAACCATGTCACAGAAGCCAAACTTTCCATCTCTTCAGCTTGCGAACGTGTGATTTTTTGTCCGCCGACCACGAGTTGAAGTGGTTTGCCGGGTGATGCAGTGGCGTGCAGCCTGACAGCTTCGAGAAGTGCGGCTCCGTTACTTTGCCCATGGGAGTTGGTAATGTGTTGAACTCCGAATTTTTCGAATGAGTCTCGATGTGGGCCATGGGGTGCGATGCTCAGTGTGGAAGCACCTGTTTGGGCAAATCTTCGCGTAAACACATGCATGCGACATAAGGCATTTCTTGTTTCGCGTAACATCCAAAAACTGGCCATGACGAAGACTCCAGTGATGATATGACGCAATTCTTATCGGGTAATCTGATCGTAAGATATCTTGATAATTTTAAGTATAATCGTAAGTTCATCTTATGATAGATGCATGACGGAAAAAATCATGCAAAATCACACCAATACCTTTTACTACAAGCAAAACCGTCTCCAGCAGCTCCGTGGATTCTGTTATGCAACCCAGTTTGAATCGATCTCCAAGGCGGCCAAATTCCTGGGTGTGACACATGCCGCTGTTTCCTTACAAATCAAAAGCTTGGAAGACGATCTCAAGGTCCAGCTTTTCGAGCGCCATGGACCGCGTATCAAGCTCACCAACGATGGCCGATTGCTTTATGTCCTGGCTATTGAACACATAGAAGGCATCAATACTTTGCACGAAACATTCTATAAGCGGCGTGCGGAGCAGAAAGAGTTCGAGCTTCGTATTGCAAGCAACAGTACGGGGATTTCGTTTATTCTGCCTCGCGTGCTCAAAGTGTATCTCGGGGAATTCAAAGACTGCGATGTGGTGATCCATTATGCGGAGCACACGCAGGCTATCGAAAAGGTTCTAAGCAATGAGGTTGATGTTGCTTTGCTCCCCCGACGTGGTCACGTGGCGTTTCCCGCCTCTGTGCGTTACATCCAGGTTTACCAGTACCCACCGGCTCTGATCACACCGAAAGATCATCCACTTGCAGGAAAACCGCATCTCACTGTTGAGGAAATCAGTTCATTTGATCTCGCGTTTCCTGCTGAAAATTTTCGTGTGCTGCCCAATCTTTACGACCTTTTTTCCCGGGATCAGCTTAAAAACCGTTTGCGGATCCGTTTCGTGGATTGGGAAACAACACGCAAATATATCGAGGCGGGTATTGTGATTAGTATTTCATCGGATGTAATCATAGATGACACCGATAGTTTGGTGGGGACACCTCTTCCCCATCTATTTCCGTCGGTAGATTACGGTTATATCGTGCGCTGTGATCGAAATATTCCCCAGCATGTGGAAGATTTAATTGAGACTGCCCGCCACGTGGGCCGATAGGTTGAGAACTAGGTTTGGATTTTTATGAAACATAGGCATTGACGTAAATTACTGGATGCGTCATACTGTGTGGTCTTTGAATTTTCCCCGAGAGCCATTTTTTATGACATCAGATATGAAATTGACCACCCCGTCCGACGGATCGACCGTTCTTCCATCTCTGCCACCGTCCGACGGAAAGGCACTCAATGGAACGACTTCAGTATTTGCCACCATGGGACTTGCCCCTGTGCTTTGCCGCGCTTTGGATGAAGCTGGGTATACCATCCCAACGCCGATCCAGCTTGCCGCCATAGGCCCAGCCCTCGAAGGGCGCGATGTGCTTGCCACTGCCGACACAGGCACAGGCAAAACCGCCGCATTTGCTTTGCCTATTTTGCACCATTTGCTTCAGGCAGGGAACAAAGGCAAAAGCCGTCATCCCCGTGCCTTGGTATTGGCACCTACACGCGAACTTGCCGCGCAAATCGCTGAGCGATTTACGGCATACTCAAAATACACCGATCTCATCACACGTGTGATCTTTGGTGGCGTTCCACGCGCAGGCCAGGTTCGTGCCCTTGAGCGCGGTGCCGACATCTTGGTGGCAACACCCGGACGCTTGCTCGACTTGATGTCTGACGGCGCTCTTTCATTGCGCGCAATCAGCGTGGTGGTGCTTGATGAAGCCGACCGCATGTTTGACATGGGCTTTTTCCGCGATATCGAACACGTGTTTGAGGCTTTGCCAAAGCCGCGTCAGGCGCTTCTGTTCTCGGCGACCATGCCTGATCCTATTCGCAAGTTCACCGCCAAAGTACAGAACAATCCGGTGAACCTTAGCGTCAAGCCGCGCGATCGTCAGAAGCATGCGATTTCTGAATCCGTTTATCGTGTTGAGCCTTCTCGCAAATTGCCGCTGTTGTTGTCGTACTTGGTGAGTGAGGAAGTGAAACGCGGTATCGTGTTTACGCGCACCAAGCGTGATGCCAATCGCGTGGCCGAATCATTGATGGGCTTTGGAATCAAAGCTTCAGCCATCCATGGCAATAAATCGCAAGGTGCCCGTGAACGTGCTTTGTCGATGTTTAAATCGGGCGCGGTGCATGTCATCGTCGCGACGGATCTTGCGGCACGTGGCATCGATGTCAAAGATGTAAGCCACGTCATCAATTTCCAAGTACCCGAAGAATCCGAAACCTATGTGCACCGTATTGGACGCACTGGACGCGCAGGAGCAACAGGGCTTGCCATCACATTGACGTCCAAAGCAGAGGTTGGATACCTGCAAGCGATCGAGCGTCTTACACGACGTCGTATTGATGTCGCCGCGTTGCCTGAAGATCTCGAAACCTGGGCACGCGCACAGCCAACACAGCCTATGCCTGAAACCCGTGGCGATGATATTCGAAGCGATCGTCAAAGACCGCATCGTTCATCGCAAGGCAGATCAGAGCAACGCCGTGAAGGTGCTTCACGCGGAAGACGTGACGATGGCGGTTCGAGCTTTGGACGTGACAGCGCACCAGGTGCATCGGCCGTAAGCAAACGCGATGAAAGCGCCCCTCGTATCGGTCGCGATCGCAGTGCACCGAGTTTCTCACGTGACGCCATTGCGCCACGTCCAAGACGCGAAGAGAGTGCTCCTCGTTTCAGTGACCGTGACTCAGCCGCTCCCTCACGTGGTGAACGTGATGGAAGCAGCAGAGGCAATAGACCATTCGCCCGTGATGGTGCGCCATCACGCAGCGGCGGAGCCCCTCGTTTCGGTCGTGATTCAAGCGGTCCCTCACGTGGTGGCAGCAGTGCCCCTCGTTTCGGTCGTGACACAGGTGCATCGGCACCTTCACGCAGCGGTGGACGTGATGGCAGCAGCAGCGCGCCTCGTTTCGGCCGTGATTCAAGCGGTCCCTCACGTGGTGGCAGCAGCAGCGCGCCTCGTTTCGGTCGTGACACAGGTGCATCGGCACCTTCACGCAGCGGTGGACGCGATGGCAGCAGCAGCGCGCCACGTTTTGGTCGTGACTCAGCAGGTCCAGCACGCAGCAGCGGCCCTTCGCGTAGCAGCGGTGCGCCTCGTTTCGGTCGTGACTCAGCAGGTCCAGCACGCAGCAGCGGCCCTTCGCGTAGCAGCGGTGCGCCTCGTTTCGGTCGTGACACAGGTGCCCCTTCACGCGGTGGCCCAGGTGGCGGTGCCCCTTCACGTGGCGGACGTCCAAGCGAAGGTCGAAGCTCGGCACCGCGACGTTCAACGTCCGGTGGACACAGACCTCCATCACGATCATCGTTTTGAGTATTTGATCTTGCCGATTAAATAACCAATCGCCTACAGTGCCACACATGGCAGCGCCTGTATTGGATCCCGTTCAAGTCTTTCGTTCTGAGATCAGAGACGCTGGATTTCGCATCGACGGCCAACGGGCATCACAGCGTTTGGAACCTCTCCAAGAAAACATCAACGACATCGCGGTTGATCGTGCAGCAAAAGCACTTTGCATCATTTTGTCTGAGAAATCAGAGCCAAGTCTTGATCGTTTGGATCTGAGTAAGATGGCAACACGCCTGATCAAAGATCACGTGGTTAGCAAACAACGCGCCATGTCTGAGCCGGTAAGCGATCTTTGGAAAAAATCGGTGGGGGATAGGCTCGCATTGCCAGAACATGTGATCCCCACAGACAAACATTTTGTTGATTTTTGTTTAAAAAACGACATCCTTAACCGACTTCCACTGTGGTGGGGAGAGCCCTATTCTAAAACGTGGTGCACGAATTCGCCTCTTGGCGTAACTTCTGATGGGAAAGAGATTGCAGTCAAAATTGGTGGTGTTTGGACACCTTGGAGCGCGGCTCAGTCTAAATACTTTACGGATGTGTCCAATGAATGTCCGTTGCAACTTAGCGCGGGTTTGTTTCAGCCTTTGCCTGATTTGACATCGATGGATGTTGAACATGCCGATGTTGAAACATTGTGCAATCACGCCATACTTTTTAATCATGTGAAGACTAATATTGAACAGCATTGGATCATGACCGTGTGCGCACGTTCGATTCATTCATGGTTGCGCCTAACCCATCCCGATGGTCGTGTTTACAGCCTTGGCAATCGTGAAGCGGAGGTCACTGGGGAGCCTGTGGCCAAAACCATGGCGCTTCGTGTTGGACAAGCCATGGCATACGATCCAACAGATTTTTCAATATACGGAAAGGTCCATTCCATTGATCTTAAAGTGGATCCAGAGGTTTGGGCGAACGTATTGCGCAATCATTTGCTGCAGCGTCGTGATGGAAGTGTTTTTGGTGCAGCACGAAAAAATTGTACGAGCAATGTAAGTTGGGCACTTGCGCAGGCAGGTTGTCGCGATATTGGCTTAGAAGATACGTACGATGCACGCAGAGGCAAGGAACCCAAAAAACGAAATGTCATTTGGCGTGGGATCAGCAATCACATGCTTGCCTTTGCCATAGCATGTGTGGGTGACGGCTTATGTGGTGCTGATTTGGTAGAAAAGCTTAAAGGACCCGATGCTGAACGGTGGCGTGGCTATTTAAATGGACTTGATGTGACCCCACGGCGTGCGACCAAGTGGCGACGTGCAGTACGCGCAGGGTATGCGCTTTGCGTGGGAAGTCCTCAAATCTCAAGTGGATTTTCCATGGCGCGTTGGCAAGATCGGGTACAAAATCATCGCCACGAACTTCGCGATGCGGCATTTGCGCAATTCAAGAAAAATGAAATCACACAAGATGCGTTGTCAGTGAAATTGCAGGAAGCACGTTGGGCAATACCTCTTGGTGTATGAACCGGTTTGATCAGCGTCGGTCATCACCATTGACAGTGTAGGTGCAGCCACTGTGGCTGCAGCAACCGTCTTCTTCGCCGGATCCCACTTTGTGCTCGGTGGTTTTTTGTACGGGCACAGTGCTTTGTTCGCGTGGTTGCATCGGTACGTGTTTTGGCAGAGTGATGCCTGAAAATGCAGAAACCGCATCAAGGGCTATTTTCGCATTTTGAAAGTGTGGGTTGGAACTCGCTGTTGTTGGTGTTGGGACGCTGACGGGGGAATTTTGATTAATGGTCCCAGTGATTCGTTGTGTGCTGGCCATGATACAACCTTTGCGTGTTGGGGCAGCTCGCAATGAAACTTATACTCAATATCGTGTGAGTTTATGATCCGTTGTTTCTTTTTTAATATTTAACCATCGCCTTCCATCTTGAGACACCACTCTTCACAGCAATTTCGGTCACCCACTTTGTGTTCGGTGGTGGTCTGTTCTGGAATAGCACTCCTCTCTCGTGGTTTCATCGGTGTTTGTTGGGGCAATTGAATACCTGCGATGGGTGTTTGTTGTATTGCGTTCATTGTTTGGTTTTGAAACGGAAGTGTTGTTGCTTGCGTTGGCTGGGCAGGAATGCCTGCGTTAGAAATGGAATTTACGGCTCCAGTCACTCTACCTGTACTGCTCATGCGATACCCCGTGTTTTTGATGTTCGAAAATAAATGTCTTCTCATGTATCGCTTGTGCTTATGGTTTGTTGTCTATTTGCGCGTATGTGTATGCCACAATACGGCGTGCGAGATCGGAAGTTCCAACCTGTAACACGTGGTGTTTTCCTGAAGTCGAAGAAGCGGTGGGGGATAGGAGTGTTGCATGCCATCTGTTGTTTTCGAAGGTCATGTCTTGAACGCTGTACGCATGTCTTTTTGAAAGCATGATCACGCAGACTTTGTCTTTCCATAGTTCGATCAAATGTTGGACTTTTTCTTCTTTGTTTTTCCGTGTGATTGAAATGGTATATGCGCTTGTTCCGAGTATCCATGCTAAACCGATGGAGGGATCGTCATTGTGCAGAAGTACATTGTAGGATCCTCTCCCTTGCGTTGCTGCAAATGCTTTTTCAAAAAGTGCAGGCCACTGGTATGCATGGCGTGACTGGCATTGAAGAATGTCTGTACGCATCGATAACGTAAGGGCTTGCCCTGCGGGGATGGCTGTACCGTCGTGATAATGTACAGGATAATATTGCATATCGACGATGGTGCCGCATTTGTTGATTGCATCAAGAATGTGTTGAGGATGATGCATCGCAACCTGCTGAAGCGGTGCGAGAAGATAGCAATCGTGCCACGTCGGATTTTGACGAATATCTAACGGTGATGGACTTTGATCATTAAAAATCGGTTTTTCAGAGGGGCGATGCTGTGGATCCAAACGGAAAAAAAAGTGACGTTTGTGATAAATCGGATCATCAATCACAGAAGAAACGGGTGAGAGTGCTACCATGGTTCGTCCTATTGGGCAGCATTCTGATAACTAACGCAAATCATGCATAGGCAGCAAGCGCTTCATGGCACATCTGCACCATATGCGTGCGCATTTCTTCAGGCGCTAGAATTTCAACATCCTGACCAAAGGGCAAGAGCCACCGGGCAAGCCAAGCGGGATTGGATGCGATCATGCGCACTTGCACAGCACCATCATCACATGTGGCAATATCTTCGGGTTTGAACCGTTCTTTGATCCAGTGTGCAAAACGCGGTGCAAAACGAATATCGGCTTGAACTTCGGTTCCACCAAAATACAACATGCCGGTACGAAAACGTTCGAGGTCCAGTTCTTCGGGCGGTGTGAAATTACTATTGCGAAGTGCAATGCTCCCGACGCGATCAATCCGAAAGAGCTTTTCTTGATCATCTTTGGCTGTATCGAGAGCCACACCATAGGTATGTCCTGCGTGGGCAATCAAGGCCAGGGGTTTGAGAATATAATTTTTTGTGGCATCGCTTGATGCCGAGTAATACGCAATTTCAATTTCTTGATGGGCATCGACGGCACGGCGAAACAGCAGTGCTATTTCATTTTCTGTATTGGACTCGCTTTGCACGTCGATACGATCACCCACGGCATGTATGTTTTCACGGTCGATGGGATTGAGGATCTCAGTAATTTTATTAAGCACCTGATCGAGTTCATGACCGATGCCGCCCAAGTTGCCCACCAAGGTACAGCCAAGGACCAATGCACGGGCTTCGTCATGGGTGAGGCGTAAGGGACGCTTGAGATTTTGATCGAGTTCAATACTTACCAAGTCATCGTCGATGCAAACATCGATCAAATGATCGGGGGTGAGAGGAGGCTTGCCTACCATGCACAACAAATTAAGATCGGCTTCGATTTGCCGGGTGGATACACCCAAGTGGTCGGCAAGTTCTTGAATCGGTACGCCGTCGCGGCTTGCAACGTAAGGAACGATGAAAAGCAAGCGTCCTAAACGATCGTTGACGCTCATGCTATTTTCCGTTCTTCTGGAACATCGGTTGTTTGATAGCGTTCAAGCAAATCGCTGTAGGTTGCGCGCAATGCATTGCGAAGACCCTCAGGTGCCATGACTTCGGCGGCAGCACCGTGAGGAAGAACAGCCGACATAAGTGCCATGGGCTGTGTGGCTTGAATATGCACCCATGTTTCACCATCGGCGCGCGGTTCGATGATGACATGTGCACCGAAAATTTCGGGAATGGCAGGAACAAGGCGTTGTGCCAAACGGATCACGACATGCTGAGGTTCGCCACCTGGATATTCCCAAGGTCTGCGTTCGGCATGGGCTTTTAAATTAAATTCTGGAGGTATTTCCATGGGTGCATCGCCAGATTTTGTATGGATCATGCTTGCGGCGGTCATGCGCCCCAAATGAAACGTGCGTTGTTCTTTGCGCAAATGGCAATATCCCACAAGGTACCAAACACCACGGCGATAGTAGAGTCCGTAAGGATCAACCACGCGTTCGGTGATTTCACTTTGTGCGGCTTGGTAACTTATTTTGACGGCGCGCTTCGTTGCAACCGCTTCATGCAATGTGTCGAGACATTGCGCCATACGTACGCCGCTTTCACCGGGCAACGTGGGCGTATGAACCATGGATGGCATGGATCCCGAGGCATCGGCATCGAAACCCAATTTGGCCATGGCACGTACCATCGCAGAACGACCTGGAAATGCGTCGATGGCCAAAGCCGCAGCGCCTGCCATGGAGAGCAACGCAAGCTCACTGGGCGTAAGTGTAAGCTCAGGCAAATAATAACTCTCACGATCGATCAGGTATCCGCCGATGCCGTCTTCATCTTCGTCGGATTCAGGCGGTACCCAGCGCAAGGGAACACCGAGTTCAATCAACGCGGCTTTATCGCGTTCAAAGGCACGTTCGCCGCTTTTGGGGTCGTCACTGCAATAGGCTTGAAATTCATCCAATTCACGGATCTCACGCAGCGCAATGGGACGCCGGGTGTTGAGCAGCAGCGTAAGCAGGTTGAGTAGACGTTCGGTACGGGCGGCGCTCATGGGATGGCTCATAGCATGGCATCTCACCCGGGGGCAAAGAGGCCCATGCATGTGGTTATATGTCGTATGGATATTTTTCCTGAAAACAAGTGCAGGGGTTGGTACACTTGTTGAATGGCGACTATTCTACCTGGTGGAACTGTGAAACCTCCTACTGGCAATGGGGTAGGCCCTGCCACAGCGAGTAGCACGTCGAAGACTTCACTAACGACTACCCATGACGCGAACGTGTATCAGGGCCGCCCTGTTGGAATTCCTGATCCAAAGAAACCTGAATCTGCGATATTAAGCCCTACGGCCCCTGCACAGATACAGAAGGCGACGCTTAATGAGGTTCATCATCTTGAAAGCGAAGGAGAACTGCAAGCAGAAGAGGCTTTCGCTGAAAAAATTCACGAAGAATTCATGAAGCATCCTGTGACCAAAGCCGAACTTTCAATGCTTGAGGAGAGCCCACGTTCTGCACCCAAAAGTAATAAGAAAACACCTGCAGACGAACGTGCAGATCGAATTGCGGAATTTATGGACAAAATTTTCGGTACCATAGAAATAGATGAAGCAATGCTCAAAAAAGCAATTACTGATGCGTGCAATCTGCATGGTGAAGTGCAGGCTGACGTTGCCGATAGGTATGTGGAGATACTTTTCGATAAAAGTATGGAATCATATAAAAACGCGCGTAAATATGACACAGATCCTTCCTCGTCCCATTGATATGCATTAGTCTTATCCTGCCATGAACCAGCCCAAAACATTGATCGCCCCGTCTATTCTAGCAGCCGATGCCAGTTGTTTTCGTGAAGAAATCAAGCGCGTGACCCAAGCAGGCGCCGACTGGATCCATATTGACGTCATGGATGGCGTTTTTGTGCCCAATTTGACGTTTGGTCCGCCGGTGATCAAACAACTGCGTCCGCATTCAAATCTTCCGTTTGATGTTCATTTGATGATCGAAAAGCCCGAATTGAGTATGGCGCAATATGCCGAGGCGGGCGCCGATATGATTACTGTTCATGTGGAGGCGAGTGTGCATTTGCATCGCACGTTGCAGGCCATTCGTGGCATGGGGAAAAAAGCGGGGGTGAGTATCAATCCGTCGACTTCGGTGGAATCGATTCGGTATGTGCTTGGTGAAATCGATTTGGTGCTTGTGATGAGCGTCAATCCTGGTTTTGGCGGGCAAAGCTTTATTGCTGAGAGTTTGAATAAAATCGAACATCTGAGCGAGCTGCGAAGGCAACATCACCATGACTTTTTGATTGAAGTCGATGGCGGCGTGAACGCACAGACGGCCAAGGCATGTGTTGATGCAGGGGCGGATGTACTTGTGGCAGGCTCTGCAGTCTTTGGTGCGGTAGATTACGCAGAGGCTATGGCTTCGTTGCGCGCTCCTACGTTCTGATATGCGGTTGTTCGCACGGGAACACCATGCATGGAAATATTTTCCATGACGGTTGCGTGGGTTTGTTCTTGGGTGTGTCCTAGTCCGAATAATCTCCCAAACACTTCGATGGTGGCAAGGCGGCCTACGAAGGTGCGATCTACATAATTTAAAAGATATTGTTCTCCTGCGGTGGTCAAAGAGAACAGATTGCCCACAAAGCCATTTTTCAGAAAACCAGGTTTGATGCGAAAACAATCATAACCGTGCACGGGAAATCCGTTTTTTACACGCAGGGCCACAGATTTAGGAAGAAGCTTACGTGCATTGTCGCGCACCACCGCTTTGTCCATGATAAATGGATGTTTGCGATCAAAAAACCGCCAGGTGAAGGCATTCTTAAAACGCATAGGAAGATTGATCGCAAAACGGACCAATTCTTCATCTAAAAAAGGAAAGCGACTTTCGATGCTTGCGATCATGCCCATGCGATCATTGCGGGCGAGCAGGCTTAAAAGCCCTTCGCGCAATTGTTGTATGGATGAATACTGCGCTTCGCGCTTGGACGCGGGTAGAAAATCATAGACTGCACATCCCGCATTGCGCATGGTTTGTCTTTCGTAATTTTGTATCAACATTTCAAGATGATTGGCTGCGGTTGGGCTATGTTCGGGAAATAAAAAAGGATACAGCGTTGGGGATAAATCATAAACCGATTTTAATGCATTGAATGGCGCACGTCCCAAAGGCCGAAGCATGTTCGATACATCGCGTGGATAGCCGATAAACAATTCATCAGCGCCTTCCCCGGTCAGAACGGGTTTGATACCTATAGTTCGCGCCAATTGGGCAAGTTTGGCCATGGGCATACTGCTGGGATGGCGGGTGACGGGTGTTTCAAGATGCCACGTGCAGGCTGTCAAATGCGTGATCAATTCGTCGGGTGCAAATAAACTTTCATGCAGCGTATGATGCAGATGTTCAGCCACATGGCGTGCGCTTTTCGTTTCAGACAAAGGTCCCACGACGTTGGATGTGAGCATGTGAATCGATGGTGATAACGCGTTTGCGTGGGCTGCAATGAGGCTCGAATCAAGTCCTCCACTGAGAAATACGCCCATGGGAACGTCGCTCATGAGCATGCTTTTTGTGCTTGCGCGCATGAGTTCGTGAAATCGTTGCGCGATGTTTTGTGGTGATTCACGATCGAGCTCACGAAAATAGGATCCGTCGATGTCATCTGTAAAAGTATAGAATGGATTGATTTTTGGTTGTGTATCAGTTCGAAAAGTAAGGATGGTTCCCGCTGCGACCCGTTCGACGCCTAAAAATAAAGTATGGGATGTGTACTGATCTGTGAGGCCTGAGACCGCAAACGCGGCGCGTACGGGATCGATTGTAAGAGGCACCGCGCTGTGTATTGCCTTCATCTCCGAAGCAAACAGCACCATTCCGTTATGTTGGCACCAAAACAGCGGTTTGATCCCATAACGATCGCGCACCAAGTGAAGGGTTTCGGTGTGCCCGTTCCAGTAGGCGAATGCAAACATGCCGCGCAGACGTTTGGCGGTGATTTCTACGCCCCAATGGATTAGGGCGTAAAAAAGGACTTCTGTATCTGATGTCGATCGAAACACCACGCCTTGGGTTTCAAGCTGCGTGCGAAGTTCCAAATAGTTGTAAATTTCACCATTGAAAGAGAGTGCGTGTGAGTCATGGACCATGGGTTGGTGGCCGGCTGAGGAAAGATCCATAATGCTCAGTCGTGTGTGGCCAAGAGCGCAGTGTTTTTCTCCCCAAACGCCTTGGGAATCGGGGCCTCGGTGCTTTAGTTCCCTAATCATCCGACTGGTTTTACTTCGCAATGCATCGATGTCTGTACCAGGCGCGTAGATCCCAGCAATACCACACATGAAAGCTTCCTAATATGGAAAATTGTGTGCGCGCAAACTATTTACAAACGGTTGTCTCGGGCGTTCCCTTGACACCCCTGGGGCCCCCACTTAAGTATCGCTTCGGACACGCATTGCATTGTTGTCCAAGGGAGCTTGTGCCGTGAAGATACTCGTCATCGTCAAGCGCGTCGAAGATCCTGAGATCAAAATCAAGCTTAAGGCTGATGGATCGGGCATTGAGACAGAGCAAATGAAATATGTGGTGTGCCCGTTCCACGAAATTGCTGTGGAAGAAGCCTTGCGGGTGCGTGATGCATCCGGCGGTGAAAATGAAGTGGTCGCGCTGTGTGTGGGCCCTGAAGATGCGACCCAGCAGTTGCGTACTGCCTTGGCCATGGGCGCCGATCGCGCCATTCATGTGGTGGCTGCAACCTCTGCACTTGATCCCACGCTTGAAGCGATTGCGTGCGAAAAAGTGATCCGTGAAGAAAGTCCGGAAATTGTTATTTTAGGCAAGCAGGCCATCGACGACGATCTTGGTGTGCTTGGTGGTATGTTGGCTGAACGTTTGGGTATGAGCCAAGGGACGTTTGCATCCAAAGAAATCAGTCTTGATTCGGATGAAGAAAAGAGCAAAATCCCGGCGCTCAAAATTGAAGGCGGTCGCTTGACCGTTGTGCGCGAAGTGGATGGTGGTATCGAAACATTGAGCTTGTCGTTGCCTGCACTGGTCACCACAGAGCTTCGATTAAACATGCCGCGCTACGCTTCGTTGCCAGGTATCATGAAAGCCAAGAAAAAAGAGATCCGTACCATACAGCTTAGCGATGCAATCGGTGATGCAACCATGCAGCTTAAAGTGATCAAGCTTGAAGCGCCACCGAAGCGTCAAGCGGGGATGATTGTTCCCGACGTGGCCACATTGGTGAGCAAATTGCGCAACGAAGCAAAGGTGATTTGACATGTCTAATGTATTGCTGATCGCAGAGCATGATGCAGGGGTTGTTAAGAAAACAAGTCTCAAAGCGCTCACTGCGGCCAAGGTGATTGCTACCAAGCAGGGCGGCAACGTGACGGTGCTTGTTTACGGTGCAGGGGCACCCGCGGCTGCCGAAATCTTGAAAACATTTGGCGTCAGTACGGTATATACGGTGCAGGGCGAGGTGTTTGATCATCCTGTTGCCGAAGCACTCCTTGCTGCAACGATTGAAGCGCAAAAAGCTTCAGGTGCAACGTTTGTATTGGCAGCGTCGTCATCGACATCCAAAGACTTTTTACCACGAGTGGCCGCACGCCTTAATGCAGGCATGGCAAGCGATGTGATGGCGATCATTGATGCCAAAACATTCAAGCGTCCCATGTGGGCAGGTAATATTACCGCAACGGTTGAATTGACCACGGCGCTCAAAGTCGCGACAGTGCGTGCGACTGAATTTGAAACCGCGTCGGAAGGCGGCGGTACAGGCACCGTGCAGGCTCTCAGTGTCCCTATCGATTCGGGGAGCTTGAAGAGCCGCTTTGTAAAGCGCGTCGAAGTGAAAAGTACCAGACCGGATGTCACCAGCGCAGCGCGTGTTGTGAGCGGTGGTCGTGGTGTTAAAAGCGCTGAAGGTTTTAAAATTATCGAAAATCTGGCGGATGCTCTCGGTGCGGGCGTGGGTGCCAGCCGTGCGGTATGCGATGCAGGTTGGGTACCCAACGATTTGCAAATTGGCCAAACCGGTAAAGTGGTTGCGCCTGATTTGTATATTGCCGTGGGTATCAGCGGCGCCATTCAGCATATTGCAGGCATGAAGGGTTCCAAAGTGATCGTGGCCATCAACAAAGATCCCGAAGCCCCAATTTTCCAAGTGGCGGATTACGGTCTTGTGGCTGATTTATTTGTCGCAGTGCCGCAGTTTATCGAAGCGATCCGTTCGTAATATTTTTTTCTCACCCGTCGTCCGAAAAACACAATCCCAAAATCCTGTGGTGATCCCGTAATCGCATTTGCCATTAGCCGAATGATGGCGCCGATGGCGCTGTGTTCTGCGCGAAAAGAATGGGATATGTTGTGGCACATGGGTCGCCATGTGGATCCATTCGTAACAGAGATATCCCAGTGAAAATCCCGAAATGAGTGCGAAGCAATTGCTTGCGTCCTTTGTGGCGATCCAAGCGATGGTAGCAAACAGTGCCATGGTGGTCGCTGAAAATCGATATTCGAAGACCAGCTCGCTGACTTGAGTCGGATGGCGATGATGGTAGCGATGGTCATCGATATCCCATCGTGGATCTGGATGATGTCCTAAAAATCGATGGACGCAGTATTCGACGAAAGTCCAGAGTACAAATCCTAATCCCCAGAGCCCCATTAATACTGCAGAAGTTCCATTGTGATTGTATGCAAAAACAAGGCTCCCCGCAGATAGCAGGCCAAAGAGAAGCGTTGGAAGCCAAAGCGTGCGGGTCGTGCTCATCTTAGCCGACATACCCACGAATGTGCGTGTTGGGATGCTTTCCCCTTGACCTCGGATGTGTGTGAGGTAAAACATGGCTCTCTCTCGGGCGCTTAACTCAGCGGTAGAGTGCCACCTTCACACGGTGGAAGTCAGAGGTTCAAGTCCTCTAGCGCCCACCATAAAAACCTAACAAAATTAGATGCTTGAAGAATCCGGCCCATCCCCGTGAGCTGCGTTTTCCGTCGGGGAGTATCCTGAGGGAGTATCCTACGATCCCTTTTTTGACGGATCGGATTGCTTGACGAGGGTCTCCATCGCCCATGCTGCGGCTTGGCGATCTTTGGATCCAACGGTTGCATAAATGCCTTGGGCTTTTTCCGTGCGCCATCCTGCAACTGCACGGCGTACCATTTGTTCCACACCAGCCTCGCGTAAAAGATCTTCAAAAGTTCGACGCAAAGAGTGGGGCGAAATTCGTTGAAGCCCCGCATCTTCACACACGATGGCAATGGCCTTAAGCAACGTGGACTTGGCCCGAAACCATCGGATTTCTGTGGTTGCTCCCCGTGCTAAAGCGCCTTTGGATTGTGCTTCCACCGCAGGAAAAATCAGACCCGAGGGGCGCCCTGGATGCTGTGTGGCATCGAGCCATGTTTTTTGCTGCGCGATGAGCTCAATCAAAGGCTGAGGCATGGCAACACGCCGAGGGTCATCGGTCTTGGTTGATTTCACTTGGCCCCGCCATACCGAACGCTGGATATGGATTTCATGCTCTTTGATATCTTCAAAGCGCAACGCCAGGGCTTCGCCTGTTCGCATGCCCGTCCAAGCAATCAATAGCAAATGCCGCCGCACATCTTCTGGGACTCTCGTATAATCTTCGAGACTGCATATCTCGATAAATTTGCTAAATTCTTTAGGCGTCAACGAACGTCCACGCACGCCGGTTGTTCGTTTTTCCGGCAAACTGGGCACATCACGGGCTGTATTGCGCGGGATAAGGCCATCACGCACTGCACGCTCCATGATCAAGCGAAATGTCCGAAACCATGTGTTGATGGTTTGCGGTGCGTACTTTTTCAAAAGCTCCATTTGCCATTGTTCTATCGCTTCGACATCCACTTGATCGATCCACCAATCCCCAAATTTAAGGTTCATGTGAGCCAATTCGAGCAAATAACGTGTTTGCGTAGACGGGGAGAGGCGGCGCAATGTTTTATGCTTCTTCATCCAACGCACGGCGAAGTCTCGAAATTTCATCCTTGAGTCGCACGGGATTGCAGTGAGTTCTTGTGTCTTCTTCGCCCGCAGCTGAAGTTGTAGACTCAGTGCTTCTTCCACTGTGCCTTCCAGCATGCATTCCTTTTTTCGTTTTTTGCCTGTTCGTTGGTCTACCCATTGCAGACGGATAAGAAACCGCCCAGGGCCGATCTTGCTGATCCCCTGATACTTCGTGCGTTGGCCCTTTGGGATGGCTCTGGGCATGACGTTCCTCCACATCTTTTTGGCTATTTTCAACCGATTTTTCTTCTGCTGAAATACGAACACACCGATCCAATTGGGTTCGGCTGATCCGTGTTAAGCTTCCAACAGAACCATTTGGGATTATTTTTCGTTCACGGATCAGTTTGTAGATCAAAGAGGTTGTAACGCTTAAGTATGTAGCTGCCTGCTTCGCGTTGAACCAATGCAAGTGCCACAATGGTATTTCTTGTTTTGTGTTTTCCTCATCACTCATTGATTCATCCTTGTGCCGAAAAAGTTCATTGTTCGCGTGGTGGATTTGCACTGTTGAGATGTGCATTGCCGTCGTAGTACTCGGCACGATTGGTACCGCCGATGGCGATGGTATTAATACCGCCAATGCGAACTTTGTGACCGCCCATGCCGATGTTGTCGGTGCCATTGATTCCGATAAGTTCGCCACCTATGGCGATGGAGTAGGGGCCATCAATGCGGTTGTAACGACCGCCGAGAGAGGCACCATCATCTTCTGTGCAGTGGATTTCTGTGCCGCCGATGATTGCGCAGCGCTTGCCTGTCGAATCATTTTTAGATCCCCCAATAAGTACACTGCCTTCGCCAGAAAACTCACTGAATCCATCAAAACCACTGGCTACGCGACTTTCTGAACCGCCAACAATAGCTGCATAGGCTGAGTACACAACATGCTCACGTCCAGACATGAATGTACTGTGAGCATTGTAGGCATGCCCGCGACCGAGAATAATATTGTGAGAACCTGTTCGTAATCCTGGTGTTGAACCAAGCCCATCGTTGGTGGGTACTTCGTTGTAGCCGATGATGAGATTTCCTTTGCCATTGGTTTCGCCGTCGGTGGTTCCGCTGCCACTTTGGATCTGAATGTTCCCACCATCCACGATCAGATCTCCAGCAAGGGTGACTTGTTCTTTGTGCGTATCCACCTTGATGAGGGTCGTTAGAGTGTGCACTGTGATTTCCAACTCGCGTACCCGCTGTTCAAGATCTGAAATGCGATCTTCGGCGCTCAATTGTTCCAAATTAGGATTGGTGTGCACCGATTCATTTCCGCATGCCGAAATGATCAATATGCTGAACCATAAAAGAGATTTCATGTTCTCCCCCTGAACCATGTGATGAATTTAAGTGCATTTTGTGGTGGATTGGGTGCCTCAATGCGAACGTCGTGAATATTTTCTGATGTGATAAGGGCTTCAAGTGTGGCTTTGGGGACGGTGACCGACAATCCATCCATATAACGGTGCAATAGAAAGTCGTTGGCATACCAGGTATTGACGATACGCTTCAGATTGCGTGCGGCAACGGTTTCAATGTGTGGCCCGCTTTGGTTGGACCCTGGATGTCCGTAGTTGTTTCCCCAAGCAAATACATTGCCGTTGATGAATAGCTGTGGGTTTTTGAGGACGGTGATCAGCCGATACTTTTTTGATGGGTTCAAAGGAAAAAAGCCATCGGCATCGGGAATAATCGGTGTGCCTTGAAAATCAGTGATTTCGTAGGCCACTTGAATGTGGGTGGGATCATAAGCAACTTCCCATTGGCGCGCTTCGGGGACAACACCACTCAAACAATAATTAGAATCAAATACCCCGACCTGTACAGGCCCGCATGATTGCACTTTCCCTATTTGATAACCGGTATTGCCGTCGGGACATTGACCCTCAAAAG